>OMHC01000001.1_pt1 | contig 37329 bp, 53 predicted proteins | sample 1646141 | NCBI WGS metagenome assembly OMHC01 (sample SAMN03287617, study PRJEB25206) | human oral metagenome | biome: Human subgingival microbiome; feature: a sample from a patient with with chronic Periodontitis S01-06-R; material: Human subgingival plaque | host: Homo sapiens ...
CTGCAAGAAAGATTGCCATGAGCTACACACAACTGACCCAAGACGAACGATACCATATCCAATACCTGTCCCGCCACTGCACCATCGCCGAAATCGCCAAACAACTTAACCGCCACAAAAGCACCATCTGTAAGGTCGCGGCGGATTTGTCATAGTTTTGCGGAAGTTTTGACACTTTTTAAAATATCGACTGTGCCAAATAAACTGCAATTCGGAATGAACACAAAGCGACAGGAACGTCGCTTTTGTTTTTACCAGTTACAAATAACCAATTCCCCACTGATTTTTTAAATCTCCCTATTGAGGTCGCCGGTATTCAGACGACCTTTTTCCTTGCCTATTTATCAACAATCCAAGCCTGATACCACAAGCCCTTGAGTGCCGGCGCATAGTTTATGCCTATATCGAACCCTTCCGTTGTGATATTGCCCACATAAGAGTTTCGTGGCGTGGCGTCTTGCATATCCAATACAACATTGACCATTGGACGCTCGGAAAAAGGAACAGCAAATGGAATGGTAATCCACTTGTTGTTGTTATTTCCTTCTGAAAATTTAATTTCCGACCGCGGGACATACATCTCCCGATACTCTTTTTTACCGCCACCTTGCGCAGATCGCAGTTTGCTGATTTCTGCCTCCTGCGCCTTAAATCTGGCAGCAACGGCATCGACAAACAGCTTAAAATGCTCGATCAAGGTCATGACTGCAACGCCTGATTAAATTTAGCCACGAAGTCAGTATCAGTATCGCCAAGATTGAGCGTGGTTTCTACTGCGGTTTTTTGCGGCAGCGTCAAAACTTGCGCCTCATCGATACGCAGGCGTTTGGCAACCGCTTCAGAAAGCGCGGCCGCGCCGGTTTTATCCTGCTCAATATATTTGGCAACTTCCGACAGCGTATCGTATGCCGCGTCTGCACCGTCTAAAATCTCTGATTTAACGGACGTTTTTGCCGCATCAATCAGCGAATCGACCTTCTGGCTGGAGTAAGTCTTATCAGCCGAAGGTGCAGTATCGTCAATCGCTGCGCCGCCGTTACCGCTGCCGATGTTGTCAATACGGGTTTTAAGCTCGTTGACCGCGCCGACCACGCTGCCGCGCTCCGTGGTTTGCAGCATATCTGTCGAGCCGATTTTACCGATAACCTCTTTGAATTTTGCGCCGATAGCGTCCACCAGCGCGTCTATACGTTGTCTTAATGTCATTTTTTATCTGCCTTATGAAGTTGCCAAAATAAATCTTGCGACGAAATCAGGGGCTTCGCCCGCATCCTCGCTTTTAACGTCGGCAAGCCATCGGATGAAGTCCTCAAATGATTTGCCTTGATTTTCGGGCTGTATCAACCACGTCCGATACAAGTCGTCATCGTACCGATGCGCGCCATTTTCCAAATTGCCCTTAAAAACTCGAAACTTACCCAACATTGCTCGTACTCTTTAAAATCTCCAGCGGAATATCTCCGCTGTATTGCACCAAGCCGTCAGAGCGGCGAATAAACTGCAAATCAAAAACGTAATGCCCCTCTATCAAACCTCGGCACACATCGGCATCCAAGCGCAACAGCACCAAGCGTATTTCGGGGTAAAGGGTCGTCTGAAAGCGGGCAACCGTCTCCTTAGTATGTTTGCGCCGAAGCTCGGCGGCAGCGGTCACGCCGGTCAGAGCAGAAATACCCAAGTCGTCCAAAACATCGAAAATCACGCTGATTTCAACGGTCTCGCCCCGTTTGAAGCGCAGAATATCGGTACTCATAACACCCTCAAAATAAAACAAATTATCCCAGACCATCGCCCACCGCCCGGGCGGCGTGCCTGCACTCAACACTACACGCCCAACTCCAAAACAGCAGCATCGGGGGCTTGGCTGATGATGCGGTTGGTGCGAATGTCGTAGAAAACACGTTGATTCAAAGCAGTCTGACCGCTTAAAACGATATTTCCGCCGCTTTGCGTTTGTGCCGCCCATGAGCCGCCGCCCAAATCGCCCGTTATTTTGGCGATGCCGCGCTGTTCGCGGTTGAGCAGTGTCGTCAGGTTCTGATACAGATTGGTCATTTTGTTACTCCCAACAAACAGACAAAAGGTCGTCTGAACATGGCTTTCAGACGACCTTTAAAGCATTTTTAAAGCGACTTTAATCGTCCAAATAGCGGTCGATGCTTACATTTTGAGTAACGACAGGCGCGTCATTTTCGTTTTTGACCTCGACCGATACACCCACGACCACGCCCTGCCAGTTGCCCGACGGCTCGCTGATTTGCCAAATCTCGCCTAAATTAGCCATCGGAATCGCGTATTTGTCTGACACAGGCAAAGACACGGTCTCGCGCTTATGGACACCCGTCGCGCTCAAGGCGGCAACGCCTGCGGCAAGCAAAACAGGCTGGTCGGTATAAAGCGCGTGGGTCAACGCGGAGGCACGCGGCTCGCGGTTGCTGCCGTTGCGGTACACGTCCGCGCCCTTGCCCTTGTTATGGCTCGGCCAAACATAAATCCCGTTCGCCCGCTCGGATATGTTTCGCTGCCCGCTGATGCTGTAAATCACACTGGCAGGCACGGTCACATCCGCCGCCGCCTGCGCCACCTCCCAAGCTGCCGTCCGCCACTTAGGCTTAAATCTTAGGACAGGCTTGGCGCGGTCGCTCTCGATAAACCCGCCTGCCGCCTGCGCCAGCTCTTGCAATACCGCCATCGGCGTCTTGTCCGTCAACGCGTACACATCGGCAGGAATCAGCCAATCCGCCATCGTCCATCCGTCCAAACCCACGCCTGTCGGTCTCAACACCTCCGTGGCGATTTGTTGGGCATATATAGGGTTGCGGTATGTGCCGCTGCCTTTTGGGGCATAGTCCGCGCCCAAGCGGGCGGTAACGCTCCTGCCCGTTACCGTATAGCTCTTTTGCCCAAATCTGCGGTTGTCGCTGTAATCCTCGGCAAGGATGACAAAAGTGTCCGCATTGATTTGCACCTTGATTTGCGCTTCCTCGCCCTTTGCGCGTGCGTCGGGGTTGATTTTCGCGAAATCCTCGGGCGATACGGTCAGGCTGCCTTGCCAGCAGTAGCCGCCCGTATCGGCGGTAAACGAGGCGGAAAACAACTCAATCGGCTGCCCGTCCGCCGTGGCTTTGACGGTGTTTTGCATGATGTATCCGTTTAAAACAGGGGTTTTTGCCGTGTCGAAACAGGCGAACGGCAGCGGAATATGGCGCGGGTCGTGCGCGATTTTTTTACGGTAAAACCGCAGAGCGAGGCGGTTTGACGGCGGGCGGATGCCGCAGACGTAGGTTTCGGGAACCGGCTCAGGCTCGACCGGAATTTCGTAGTATTCGCAGGGGACGGTAACAGCAGGCAGGAATTTAGGGCTAAAACAACGCGTCAAATCCGCCGCCTCAAGGATGTCTGATTGCAGGCAGCCAACCAGCAAAGCGTCGTCTGAAAACGTACTGTCCGCGTAAGTTTCCAATAGTTCGCCCGCCTGCGTATCGCCACCGCAGCCCGTTAAAAACAGGCTGCCTGTCGTGTTCGCGCCGGAGCAGCCGTCTAGCCCGTCCATCGCACTTTGAACACCTGCCGCACACGCCGAAACCGCAAACGACGGCTCGGACTGCGCTTTCAGACGACCTTCAAGCGCGGCCATACCATCAAAGGTCGTCTGAAAACAATGGGCAACGTCAACAGCCTCGACCGACACGCCCGACATTCCGACCGCCGCATTACCTCCGGCAAAACCACCGGTCAAACAGGCCGCCCCCGTCCCAACCGCATGTAGAACAAACCCCCACTCACCCGATACGGCGGCATAGCCTGCCGGCGGCGCGTAAGGTTCGGGCGGCTTAGGCTTGGGCGGCTCAATCGGCGCAACCGCCCCGCCTGCCGCAATATGGCGCAACGGACGGGTAAACGGTATCGGCAGTCGGTTTGACGGCTTACGCTCCGCAATTAACGCCCCAAAAGGCAGCGGAATCCGCGCGGAATCAGCATAGGTTTTGGATTTATCGTCAGACATTTCAGACGACCTTATCCGCCGTTAGTATCGACAAAGGGCTTGATGAAATCATAGGAGACAGGCTCGTATTGCTTTTTATGGTCCGTCGCTACCATCAGATACTCCTCGTCCTCCTTCAGGCGGTCGAATCGGTAGCTGCCGTCGTCTTTACTCCAAGTATCGGCGACAATCTCCATCTTCGGGCGGGCAAAAAGATAAATCCGCCGCGATGCGGGCTGACCGTTGACGGTAACAATACCCTCGGCTTCGCCGGCGATGTAGCCGCGACCGCCGTATTTATAATGCGGCGAATGTACAAGGCCGCTATCCAAAATCATATTTGCCATCACAAATCCCAAGCCGTCAGGTTTACCAACATCCCCGAATTATTAACCGTTTTAAAATACATCCATTCTTCACGGGTCGCGTCGAGATTGTTATAAACCTGACCATACGGGACAACAGTCGGCAAAGGCATTGCCTCAAATATCAGTTTGATACCTGACATTTGCCCGCGCAACATACTTTTATTTTGTTTATCTTTTTCAAAAATAATGGCATTTTCCGCTGAAAATCCACCTGTTACGGGATTCGGATAATTAATTGCCATATTGTTATTTAAGCCTAACCGCCTCAATAATTCGGCTTGCCCCAAAATATTGCCCGAATATTCCTCCATCAAAAAACATTGCTGTAAGTTAGTCCCTATATCCAATGCATAAGAATTAGATGTTGTCATCGATATTACACAGTTGCCATCATCAGCAGGAGCAAAACTGGGGAAATCTCCAAAATAAAGACTCCCGCACATTGACGAAAAATTGGCATTAATGACGAGCAGGCAAAAAGCGCGGGCATGTCCAACCACAACCCATTGGAGCGGCTCTTTGGCATTTCGCCGGGCAGACGCATACATGAATTTCCGGCGTTGCCCGTTTTGTGCAAAGACTGCCTCTTTCTCGCCGGTCTTATTAGATGTCGGATTTTTTAATCCGACAACCTCACATCCGCCGTATTGGACAGACCCATATACGCCTAACGCCCATTTGGTTGATTTTTCGTGCGTACTCCGGAAGCAGGCGGCATTGCCATTTTCAAATGGTATTTCCCAGCCCAGCGGCTCTTTACGGTTTTCGTTTTCGCCATAGCCTGTTACCAAACAGGCTTTTAAAATGGTTTTAATATCTCCTTCCGCAGGCAGTACCTGCGGCGCACCTTCGTCATCCCAACGATAAACTTTTACGGGAACTCTTTCCGTATTTGACATTTCAGACGACCTTTTGCTCAAATATAAAGCACCATTAAAGCAAAAGCCCCGAAAATCGGGGCTTGGCATGGTTGCAGTCAGGTACTTGTATCAGCGGCAATATTCCCGCCAGATGGTGTCAGAAAACTCATGCGAATAGTCTTTGTCGAAATAGGTATTCGCCGTTACTTTTCCGTCTTTGGGATTATACGCATTGACCTGCACAAAACGCCGCCAGCTGGCTTTGTCCCAAAGTACCTCGCCGCACAAGATACTTGCATCGTCTTTATAGTAGGCTTCCATACTCCTTAACATACTGTCGGAAAAGTATGTTTTGGCATTGGCAATCATTACCGACTTTCTGACGATTTTGGTTTCTTCTGCGGCGGCCTGATTTACATTGACGGTTACATTTTCCTGTGCGGAAGCAGGCGGTACGTCTTTTCTTACTTGCGCCTCCACTTTTTCAGGCTGCGGGGCTGTCTCCGGTTTAACCTGTTTCGATTCGCGGATTTGTTGCAGCTTTTCGCGTTGCAATGCAATCTTTTCGCGTTCTAGCTCGATTTCTTCTTTGCTTTTCCCGCATCCCGACAATACTGCTGCGGCAAGAGCGGTCATGGTTGCGAACAATACGGCTTGTTTCATTTTTTTATCCCTTTATGTCAAATAGGATTGCATTCTAAATTAAACGGCATTAAAAATAAACAGGCGGTATAAAAAGGTCATCTGAAACCATGATTTCAAGTTTCAGATGACCTTTATTCGTTGCGCCTACTCAGCCACCGTATTACCGCGCAGGCAGGCGGTGAAGCCGTCGCGCCCTTCCTGTCTGTCGGGCGAGGGCTGGACGCTGCGGAGAATCCATACGGGCAGCGGCGTGCCGTAGGTGTTGAAACGGATGCAGTTTTGAACCGCCCATCCACCGCCGAACGCTGTCGATTTAATCGTAAAGTACGGTTTGCCCGTGGCGGGATTGGTCGGGGCAAGGTCGGTCAGGGTATCGCTCTTGGCGACCAAGCCCAGCTGCTCGCCGTAAAGCTCGAACTGGTTGGCAGTAGTGAATCTAATCAGCCAACGCTCGGTAATCGCGCCGTTGCTGGCGAGTTTGATCGGGTAGTCCTTGACGTTGGCTTTCGCCAGAATCGGATCGCCGCGCCGCGAATCCGCCCAAACGTTATCCCATGCCTGTTGTGAAAACGGCTCGGTTGCGCGTACCAGCAAATCGCCGCCGATCAGGGCGGATGAAACGTAAGTCCCTGCTTTGGGGTAGGCGCGCGAAATGGCAAATTGCAGTTTCAGACGACCCGAAATATCGACGCCCGTAATGCGGTTTTCCTCTTCCCACGCGCAAACGGCGGTAAGCGGCAGGGTGTATTGCGACAAGTCCAACGGCTCGCCAAAGGTAATGCTGCCCGCCTTAAGGTCTGCCGTGTATTTTTCGGCGAGGACGTGTTTGCCTTTGCTGTCGACCAAGCAGAGGCGGTCTAGGTTTTGACGGTTGAGCGTGATTTTCTGGGCGGCGGTAAACGCGCTGCCCAAATCCTGCTTGAGGCGGTTGGAAATCACAATCATGTCGCCCTTGCGGAACACGGGGACGCGTCCGTCGGCAGGCAGGCGCACGGCATCGATACCGATAATCGACGAATCCAAAGGCAGATTGTCTTGGGTTACGGCGTTGTATCGCAGCTCTTCGGGATAAAAGCCTGCGGTGCGGGTAATTTCGTAGAAACCTGTCTCGTAGTCGATTTTCCCCGTAATACCGCCTTCGATGTTGCCTTCGGCATTACTACGCCCGACGATGTCGCCGTTGTTGGCATAAACGGTAAAACTCTCGGGCTTAACCGGCGCGGCGGGGGTACGCCCTGCATAAGAGAAAATCTTAACCTGCGGCAGACGGACGACCCCGCCCGTAACCTTCAGGCTTTGGAATTTGATGGCAGAGTCGTTGATGGAAACCTCGCCCGATGCGGACAATGTGCCGATATTTTCGCCGCTGCCTTTGGCTGCACCCCAGTTTTTATAAAGCGTTCCGCCGTATTCGACGATTTCGGTCGTGCCGTCTGAAAAAGACCATGAGTTGTAAACGCAGGTGCTGCCTTGGTCAAAGTCAATCAAGACATTAAATGTCAGCCCGCCTGCCAGACGCCCGCTTCGGGGCTTGGCGTGGGAAGTGTCGGCGGACAAAAATTCCGCATTCCAGTCGCTGAAGGACATATCGACGGTTTTCTTGGCGGTCGCGTCTTTTTCCTGCGCGCGCCATGCGGCACCCAAAGTCAAATAAGACTTGGTCGCCCAAGCCAACGCCTCCACCCGCAACGCGGATTTAGGCACAATCAGCTTGCCGCCGTCCCAGCGGATACCCTGCACGGTGTTTTTACCCGCTTTCCAGCCGCCTTTGACTGCGAGCAGACTGATACGCGCCGTACCTGATTTAATTTCTTTTCCGGCAGAAATCGCCATTTTTATCTCCTATCTAACCGCTGCGCCATACCAATTCGGCACCGTGTACTCTGTCTCTTCAGAGACTTGCCCTTTAACATCCAATCTGAAGACCGACTGATTAGGCGTAGCGTCCTTGAATACCAGCTCCCAATGCGCTCCCTTATCCTCCGCCGTCATGCCGTAGCCTGCGCCGCCGACCACGCTTGCGCTGATTCGGCGCGTCTCTTCGCAGGTGTATTCGACTGTATTGCTGTTGATGTAGCGTTCGGTCGAAATCACGCCATTGAGGTAATCGACAGTACCCTGCATATCGCCCGTCAGACTGCCGTTGCCGTCGTCGCGGGCGGTTTTGGTGCCGCTGTCCTCCCAAGTCAATACCAACGTACCCGGCTTGATGGGATGACCCAAGCCATAGGTGCATTTGCTTTCAGCGGGTTTCGGTGTCGCTGCTGTCCCGGTCTTACCGCCGTCTGACGAGGCAAACCCCGAGATCCCGCCCCATTGGAACACAAGGCGGCTGCCGACATCGGGCAATACGGGCAGATTAAGCACGACAGAGCCGGTGGTTGACGACACCGTGCCTACCGCTTTGCCTGCTTCATCGCGCAACACGCCGTCGCCCGAATCGGCGAGCAGATACCAAACGCCCAACGCCATAAACGACACTTTCAGGCTGCCCGCGGCAGGGGCGGGGGTCAGCAGCGGCGCAAATGCCGTGCCTTGGTTGGTCTCTTTGATTTCAACGGCAAAGGCAAACCGCGCAGCCGATGATTTGGCGGCGGGGATGGCGGAAACGGTATAAGTCCCGCTTGGGATGCCGCTCAGACGGCCTTTTTCATAGTCCGCTTGGATGATGTTATCGCCGGAGACCAGTTGCCCCTGCGCATTGTCTTTGTAGTTGCCGATTTTGATGCTGCCCGGCAAAAGCGAATGGGGCATCGTTAACGTGCCGCCCGATACATACCCGCTAAACACCTGTTTTTCAGGCGCGGCAGCCACCCACATATCGCCCGCAACGGGATATTGGTCGGCATATGGCGTCTCTACTGTCGAAGTAGGAACCAGCTTTTCGTAGATGCTGGCAACCGTCAGCGATGCGTCGCCCGCCTTGAGGTCGTCTGAAACAGGTTTGACGCCGTAATAGCTGGCCGAATCGGCGACCTGCGTTTCCAAAATCTTGACCTTGTTACCCGCATATCCTTCAACCGGATAATCCACGCCGTCGAAATCGCGTGTCAGCGGGTTGGTCGTCTCCATTTTGACGACGCGGCGGCGGATTTCTTTGGTCTGCCCGCTCGGCAGGGGAATTTCAAACGTCCGCATTTCGTGCGTCAGGTTGGCGATGCGGAAATATTCGGTAATCCGTTCGGTCTTGGCATTGGTTTTGTCTTCGTATTGTAAGCAATACCGCTCGCCCACTTTAGGCAGCGGGGCTTCTTCGCGCTGATATGCCTGCACAAGGCGCACGCCCGCCAAATGCCGCCCCATCAGCGTCATGCGGCTTTCGACCGTTGGTACGGAATAAGCCTCAATACGCGGCATGATGTCTGCGCGGCTCTCGCCGTAGTTACGCGCTTTGAACGCCAAAAATGACACGTTCTCGGAACTCGGCGGCTCGGTAATGACGAAATGCCCGCCATAGAGCGGCTCGGAATCATTGCGCAATACGGCAGGGTAGAGCAGGCGCGCGTCCAAGCTGCCCATCGTGCGGTCAACGTCCGAGACGGGCGGGAAAATCTCGTTATCCTCGCCCGTCAGCGGCTGCCCCACCATCAACCCGCCGCCGTCAGGCGTATCGGTCATGCGCTGGCTGGGGTAAATCTGCAAATCCTGTTGTGTCAGACGCGTTGTCTTTTCCATGTTTGAAACCTTTTTAAATCCTGTTTAAACCTGCTTTCAGACGACCTTAAAACGTCATCAGGCAGAGTTTGGCGGTATATCGCTCGCTGTCCGCCTCGGGCGTCGAGTACCGCACCGGCTCGACGTTGCCCAAAGCCGCATCATGCGTGCGCCAAATGACATTAAATTCGCGTCCGTCGTAATGGGACAACGTCATTTCCAATTCGGGGACGTCCGTCCAGTCGCGCAAAGTACGCAAAGACCCCAAGTCCAGCCATACCCAATCGCCCGACAGCGTAATCGGGCGGCCGTTTGCCTTGATGCCCTGCTGGACGACTAGCCCGCCCGACAGCGTGCGCTGCGGCGCGGCCTGTGCCACCTTGTTCCAACCAAATTCATCCTCCCAGCGCATATCCTGCGGCAGGCGGACGGTTGCGCCGGTGTCCTTGCGCTTTAAAATCCAATCGGCCATTTCAGACGACCTTTGCCTAAATATAAAACCCCATTAAAGCAAAAGCCCCGAAAATCGGGGCTTGGCATGGTTGCAGTCGGGTTTGTATTTGCCGTTTGGATTAAGTCGTCCTTTTGAACGAGTTTTCCAGTTGCGTCATCAGACTGCCGACCGCTCTGTTGGCGACCGCCTCGTCGCGCTGCGCCAAAATGCGGTTAAGGTCGTCTGTATTGACGTTGACCTGCGGATTGCCGATTTGCTGCAACTGACGCGCCACATTGTTGCTGCCGCTTGCCGTGTTTTGGCTGCGGGCGCGTTCCTGCGCGGCAGATTCGGCGCGCTTGTTGCGTTGACGGTCGTAGATTTGCTGCTGCAACTCGATTTGACGCTGGTATTCGCGGGCAATGTCGCCCTGTCCCAGTTGCTTGGCGTTTGCCAGCTTCTGATTCAATTCGCGCAGCTTTTTCTCCTGCTGCAAAGCGTAGCCCGCCTCGGCGTTGCCGTTGAGTTCGGCAAGCTCCGCCTCAAGGGCGCGCGTCGCGTCGCTTGCCTCTTGGCGCAGCGCGTTCAGGCGGCGTTGCGCGTCGGCAATCGCATTGCGAAACTTGGTCAGCTCGGTATTGCCCAGCTTGTCTGCGGCACGGGCGGCCGCACTGGCGGCATCGTTCAACACGCCCTGCGTCAACGCACCCTGCGCCGTTGCGTCGCTCAACCGCTGCATGGCGGAATTGGCAAGGTAAATCTGCTGGGTGTAGTCCTTCATGCGCCCGATTTGCAGCGTCGCCTCCATGCCGATTTTGACGCCCCTGAATTTTTGGTTCATCAATTCGAGCTGCTCATTGTTGAACTTGACGTAGCCGCCCGTCTGACTGAGCCGGTAGCCGTAGTCGGTAACGGCTTTGGCGGCTTTTTCGGTCGCTGACGCCGCCTTTTCCGCGCTGGCCGCCGCCTCGTCGTTTGCTTTGACCACCTTGCCGACAGACTGGGCATGACCTTCCGCCGCCTGTGCGCCTTTATTGTGGGCGTTTTTGGCAGCCTCGCCCGCCTGCGCTGCCGTATCGTTCAGCCCTTGATAGGCGGCTTTGGCTTTTTCCGCACCGCCTGACGCCGCATCGCCCAACCGGGCAAGCTGCTCCTGCGTCAACAGTGCCGCGTCGCCGCTGGCTTTGAGCTGGTGTTGAAACTCGGCAAATTCCTCCTTGCTTTTAAGTTTGCCCATCATGGCCTCAAAGGCTGCCTGTATTAGCTTGGCATCTTTTTGACCGGCCGCCGCCGCTTCTGTCGAGGCCGTCTGAAAATCAGCAAATGCCTGCCGCGCATCACTGCTGATTCCCGTCATCACGGCCTTGCTGTCCACGCCGAGTTTGGCGAAGGCATCGGCAACCTTGTCAGTCGACTCCCTTGCAGTATCTCCGATTTTCTTAATTTCATCGGCTGTCAGCCCGGATTGCTTGCCTACCTTTTCCAATTCGGCCAAAAGAGCATCGGTTGATTCTTTGCTGTCCATCTGCTTGAGCGCGGCTTGAAACACCCGGCCCATCTGCTCGGCATCATTACCAAACTGAGAGGCAACACGCGAAAAATTGGCAATACCTTCCGCCGCTTTTTTGCTCATGCCGGTGGTTACTTCTTCAGCCGTCAGCCCCAAAGATTCGAGGGCTTTCTGCGCTTCGGCAAGTTCGCCCGTGTCCGCGCTGATTTTGATGTTTTTCTTATCCAGCTCGGCTTTCAGTTCGGCGGTTTTATCGCGCACGTTTTCCAGTTTGATTGCCAGCTCGCTGTAAAAGTCGCCGTTTTCGCGCCCGTCGGCACGCAAGGCGGCCATACTGCGCTCCAATGCCGCCTGCTCGGCAGCGGAAGCACGATATTCGGCTTGCAGGGCTTTGACGGCGGCTGCCTCTTCTTCAGCGGCTTTGGCTTTGGCGGCTGCGGCTTTTTCGGCAGCTTCTTGCGCCTTTTTATCTGCTTCGGCCAACTCGCGCTTGATTTGGGCTTCGGTTTTGAAATGTTCGCGGTATTTGTCCAGTCCGCCCGTAGTAAACAGGCTGTCTATGATGGCAGGGATACGGGCAAGGTTGTCTCCGAAAAGTTTTGCCCAATCAGTGTTTTCACGCAACCAAGAGCCGACCGCCTGCCCCGCCTCAAATGCCACAAACAACAATCCCGCATTGGCCGCTGCCAGTTTAAGGTTTTGCGCCAACACACCCGCGGCAGCCGCTCCGTTGCCGAAGCCGTTACCGGCGGCGGCAGATTTGAGCGCGACGCCCAGCTCTCGGGCAGCGGCAGTGGTCGTCAGGATGGATGCCTTGGTTGCTTCAATCCCGACGCGCTGGGTCGCAAACGATGCCGATACCGCACCTCCAGTCAGACGGACAGCCGCCTCATAAGCCTTGACGGCAACCGCGCCCGCCGCAAACAGCGCGGCAAGCTGCGTCAAAACGGGAAATTCTTCGGTAATTGCGCCGACCGCTCCGGCGACGCCGCCCACCGTACTCGCCAACAAAGACACCAAAGGCAGCAGCTTTTCTCCGACCTCGATGGCAACGTTGATGATTTCCTGCTTGGCTTTGGCAATCTGCGCCTCGCTGGTGGACATGGCGCTTGCCACTTCTTTTTGCATCGCACCAACGACCTGTCCCTTGTCGGCGACCAAACCCAAAGCCTTTTCATATTCGCCCAGCGAGCCGACCAAGAGGGCGATGTCGTCGCTGTATTCCGTTCCGAAGAGTTGCGAGAGCGTCAGGGCACGGCTTTGTTTGTCCAAGCCTTCGAGTTTATGCAGGAACTCGGTCAGAGCCTGTTGCGGGTTGGCGGCGATGTTTGCCGCCATCTCGTCGGCGGACGTTCCGATGGATTGCAGCGCGTCTTGGAAACCCTTGCCCTGACTTTGCGCCGTTTGCAGTTTTTGCAACAGCGCATTGATGGCGGTCGCCGCCACTTCGGGCGGTTTGCCCAAGGCGATAAATGCGTCGGCAAGCGCGGCGGCTTCGTCGGCGGCAAGTCCGAACTGCTTGGCCGTACCGCCGATACGCGCCATCGCCGCAACAATGTCTTTTTCACGGGCAGCGGTATTGTTGCCCAAAACGTTGATGGCATCGCCGAGCTTCTCGACTTCGCCGATTGGGAGCTGGAATACGTTGGCAATCGTCGCGGCGGCATTTCCCGCCTCTTCCGCGCTCATCCCAAAGGCAACCGACATCTTGGACGCGATGGCGGTAAATTCCGACAACTTCTCAATCGGGATGCCAAGCTGTCCGCCCGCTGCGGCAAGATCCGCCATTTCGGCGGCGGAAATGCCCAATTCGGCGCCCATTTTCTTCAGCTCATTTGAAAGCTTGGCGTATTGCTCGTCCGTACCCTCAACGACTTTTTTCACGCCCGCCATCGCGGTTTCAAACTTCATCGCCTCGCGGGTGGCAAACGCCAAGCCGCCCGCACCACCGACCAAGCCCTGAATCTCCGAAGCGACCTCGGTAATAGACGGCTTCACGCCTTTCAGGCTGGCTTCAAGCTCGCGCACCTTGCCTTCCTGAAGCTGCGTCGCCCGCGCCAATTCCTCGTGCGAGAGCGTGCCGCTGTCTTTGAGCAGTTCGTAAGCGTCTTTGGTCTTTTGGATTTCCTGCCGCGCCTTGTCGTCGGTATCGATACCGAGCTGGATTTTGGCATCGGCGATGGCTTTTAGGGTTTGCGCTTCGGCGGTCAGGCGGTCGAGCTGCGCTGTTGCTGCGGCGGATTCGGACGACAGGCGCGCCTCTTCGGCAGCAAGGTTTTTGACGGACACGCCCGATACCGACATCGCATCGCGGGCGGCATACAGCTTGCCCGTCAGCTCGGTTTCGCTTTTTGCCAGCCGCTCGGATTCGGCGCGCAGTTTCGCCAAATCGGCCTGCTGTTGCTGCGTACCGCCGCCGCGCATGGATTTCTCCAGCGTCGCGGTCAATTCGTCCAGTGCGCGCATTTCTTTGGCGGTGTTGTCCAATTCCGCCGACAAAGCCTTGTATTCCGCAATCGCCGCCTGTTGCGCCTGGGCTTTCGCCAGCGTCGCGCCCAGCGCTTTCGCCTCTTCCGTCAGTTTGCCCGTATCGATGCCCGCCGCCTCAATGGACTGCGCCAGCGCATTGATGTGTTCGGCACCGGACACGCCCGCCTTAATCTCAATACCCGCTTGGATGTTTGCCATAATTAACCCTGTTTTAAAACCCGTTTAAAAAAAGGTCGTCTGAAACTCCACGCCGCTGCGCCTACACGCAGAAGCTCGTTTCAGACGACCTTTTATCTACCAACCGAATCAGTTGTTGTACGACGTGAAGGAATAGGTCGAGGTCTCGCCCGAAGCCAACACTGCCGTGCCTTTAAATTCAACTTCGTTAAAATCATCAGATAACCAGTCGATGCTGCCGTCCACTGCCATTACGGCATGGGGGATGTGCAAGACGCCATCCTCGCCAGTAACGCGGTTGCGTCCGTCGACATAGATTTCCAAATCCAAACGCGACAAGGTGGCGGCAGAGACTTTATAGCCGCCCGATGCACGGGTTTTGTATTCGACGGTGATGTCTTCGCCGTCGTTGACGGTATCGGCAGTAGGCAGGATGGTAATCATGCCCAAGGTGGCGTTGATGTCGATATGCGCCGCGTCAACGGCAGCTTTGGACTTGTTTTTGACTTTGACGGTAGCCGGGTCGATGTTGCCGTTTGCCAGTTTGTACGCCATGCCTTTCGTGCCGATGGTTACGGCCTCGTCCGCAACAGTCTGCGCCGTTGCCGCGATGACAGCGGCTTCGCCCATCAAAGCCAATGCCAAATTGTCTTTGTCGAAGGTGTCGAGCTTCAGGCCGATTTCGGTGGGCTTGACGGTTTTCAGGCTGTCGAGTGCGCTGCCGTAAGTGCCTTTTTGCTTGGACACGCGCTCTTTGGTTTCCACGCTGGTCTGCGTGGTCAGGGCGGTGGTATTGCCGATTTCGATAAAGCCCGAGCCTTTTTGATTGAGGTTGCGCACCTTGACGTCGCCCTCAAAGATTAAGCCGTGGTCGTTTTGTTTTGCCATGTGGCAGCTCCTTTAGTTTGCCGCCTGCACGGTATCGCAGGCGAATGAAATAGGGTAAAAGGCAAAGCCGTCGTTGTATTCGATGGATGGCGAGGCGATGCGGCGGAAAGGGGTAACGGCATATTCGTCGCCCGCATCCCAGCCTGAAAACGCCCGTTGGATTGCCGTCAGGGTCTCGCCGACCTCGTACAGCGTGGATTTGCCGTTGGCGGTATAGCTTCGCGCGAGGACGAAGGTAAAGTGCAGCGTCGATTTGAGGAATTTGCCGTTTTTCGCTTCGTCGGCAAAGGTCGAGCCGCCGTAAACGACATAGACCGCGCCGTCCAGCGGGGCGGCTTTGCGCTTCGCCGCGCCTTGGGCGAGCAGCTCGGCAAGTTCGCCGATCTCCTTTACCACCTTAATGCCTTTGACGATTTTCAGACGACCTAGGATTTCGGGATAGACCGCCAATAAGTTTTCATGCTGTTTTAAAGCCATTAATCAAACTGACCGTTAAGCCAGTCCTCCATCAGTTCGCCGATGTGTTGATAATCCTGCACCGACAAACCTAAGTACGGACGCGCCGGCATGGTTTTCGTGCCTTCCTGCGCATAAACCGAGTAGCCCATGATTGAGCCAGTAATCACGCTTTTTGCTGATGCCTCGTGCGTAATGCTTGCCAAGAGGTTGCCGTGGTCCACCAAAATCCCGCCGCGTCCGTTTTTGGCTTGTGCCGTAGCGGGGGATACGTCCGCCCAGCGTTTGCCGTCGGGCGCAGTTTTGGTTTCGGCGATACGGCGGCGGGTCGAGGATTCGAGGATGCCGCCGATGGCGCGCAAAGGTTCTTCAAGGCTGCCCGTCAACCTGCCTGACAGGCGGCTCAGGCTTTGGGCGATACGCGATAAATTGTGTGATACCGTAATCCGCATCGCTTACTCCTTCAGCCATTCCCGCAAATCGGGTTCGGCATTGACATAAACGGCACACGTTGACGGTCTGCGGTCATCCGATACGCGGCTCTCGTCCAACATATTCGGATTTTTGACGACCATCTTGAGCCAAGCGATTGCCGACTGATAACGCTCCTCCACAATGCCTGTTACCGCGTCGTCGTAGAGGTAGTAGCGGGCGATGTCGCAGACTTTGATTTTCAAAACCTGCGGCGCGGTGTCGTTGGTAAAAAACAGTTTCGCCGCCCGCAGGTAGCTTGCCGCCTCTTCTTCCGCATCGGCGATTGCCGCGTTTAATACATCTTCGTTGATGTATTCGTAGTTTTCGTGATTCGACCGCTCCGCCATTTCCTGTTCGCCGAAGCGGGTAATCATGTCTTGGATGGTAATCATGCCGTCCTCCGTTTTCAGACGACCTTTAAACTTGCCCTAAAGGTCGTCTGAAATCCGTTTAAGACATGGTCAGCGTTGCCAACAACTCGGGACGCAGCGCAATCGGCAGCGGATTAGACTGCACATGCAGGCTCCAGCCTTTGTCGTGCTGCAATTTCTCGCGGCTGGCGTAATACGGCAGGGCGCGGGTGTTGACGGTCGCGTTCATGTCGGCAGGCGCGAAATACTCTTTGTAGAGGTTGCGGCCGACCGGCAGCAGAATCGCTTTGTCTGCCGCAATATCGGCGTCGCTGCCGAAATGGTTGGCGTACTCGATAAAGCGGATGCCTTTGTGGACAAATTCGGTCGGATTGAGCGTATCGCCTTCGCGGTAGGCGCGGGCTTCGTCGTAGCGTTTGTACACTTCGAAGATGGATTTATGCTTTTTGAGCGCGTTCAGGAAATCGATGCCGCAATACACCACCCAGCCGCGCACTTGCGCACCGGCGAATTTTTGGCGTTGCTCGGACAAGAGCTTGTCCAATACCGAGCCGACTTCGGTCGTGTCTTTGGACAATTCGATATTTTGCGTTTTGCGTGTAACGCCGAAATCGGTGTTGATGTCCAAAATCACGCTGCCGTCCGCATCCAAAATTTTGCCTTGCAACGCGCCGAGCATGAGGTGTTCGCGGGTGTATTCGAGGTCGGATTTGCCGCCGGCGAGTTTTTCGTTGACCTTGTCCATGACCGTTGCGGCTTGGGTCGTGCCGAAAGCGCGCAGGTTTTGCACGTCATCGGCGCGGATGACGTCGTGAATCGGCAGGTGCGGGATTTTGACGGTGCGCACGGTGCGTTTCGGACTTTCGACCGCCTGACCGGATGTGCCGCGCTCTTTGCTGGCAACCAAGCTGACTTTGCCGTCTTGGAACTCAATGTTGGCATAAGTAGTGGTCAGATATTCGGGTTCGAAAATACCCAGTTCGCGGATTTGGCTTGCGCCCGGGTCGATTTTGTTGACGGCGGTGGTCAAAGCCTGCACGCCAAACTTGCTGTTATCGGATAAAGGCATGATGTGTCCTTGTTAAATCGGGTTTAAAGGTCGTCTGAAATCAGGCGGCGGGTGTGCCTTGGTAAACGATGCCGTATGCGTCGCCTTCTTTTTTCAGCGCGTCCAAGGTTTTGCCGGTGGTTGCCGATTTGACATCCGCATCGGCGACTTTTGACAGGTCGATAATGCAGTTGAGCGGTTGGACGATGACTTTGCCGTCGGCTTCGTCGGTCAGCGCAAGCAGCTTTTTGCCGCGCAGCGGGTACTCGATAAATTTGCCCGCTTTCGTGCCTGCATCGGCGGCAACGGCAACACGGGTTTGCGGCGTGGCTTCGTATTTCAGGAAATCCGAAATAACAGGGCCTAAGATTTCGGTTTTAGACATAAGAGCCTCCCAGTAAGCCTTTGTGGCTGGCGACGGAGAACTTGCCCTCCGCCTCGCCGGTGTGTTCGGATTCGCCTTTGCCTGCGCCTTCGCTCAACAGCGCGGGCGGTACGACAGACTGGGCAGCTTTCGGCGTCAAATCGGCAATCATGGCTTCTGCCGCGTCAATGTCGGCAGACAAAAGCACGGTCATCGTCGCATCGGACAAGCCTTCAAACTTGCCGTTTTCTGTTTCTTTGAAACCTGCGGCGGACAATTTCGCCTTGATTTGGTTTTTCTTGGCAGCCGCTTCGGCTTCTTTCAGCTTTTTCTCGGCTTCGGCTTTTTCAGCCTTGAGCGTATCGACTTCCGCTTTCAGTTCGTCAAACGCTTGCTTTTCGTCTGGTGTCATGGATAACTCCAAAGGTTTTTTAAAAATATCCGGCAAGGGGCTGCCGTCCGACAACACCACCGCCTCCGTCTCACTGTCCACGCCGACGGCGGTAAACGACACCTCGCGGATGGTGCAGCGGCGCAAAATCACAGCAGGCCCCGTTACCTCGTTGCCGTTGACGGACAATACCGCGCCCGCCGCCAGCTCCTCGTAGGATTCCGCCTGCGCGTAAACCGACATTTCCCAAGGGAAGCCTTGGTCGGCTGCTTCGGCGATCTGCGTGCCAAACTCGTTGGACAACAGACTGCCCTCGGCAATCAGACCGTCCGCCGTTACCGACAGGCTGCACACGCCCGCCATTTTCAGCGGCGAATGCTCCAGCAGGACGGGGACGGACGCTTTGTGCGACAGCTCTGCCAAATCGACGACGGTCTGATAACCGCCGTAATCGAACGGCTTGCCCGAATTGGCGACGCCCTTAAAGGTGCGCACATCATCCGCACGGGTCGCCAAGGCAACCGGCAGCGCGGCGGACAATTTGATATTGAGGGGTGATGTTTTCGTATTCATAGCCGCCATTGTGCAACGCATGACGGCAAACAGACGGCGGCATGACTTCACTTTGCTGCCCGAAATGAAAAAGGCCGCCCGAAACCGTATTTCAGGTTTCAGACGACCTTTTGGAGGATATTTCAAAATGCAGACGGCAGAGGTTTAAAAAAACGTTTCAGGGGGCTTTTAGGGCTGCGTCAGATTGCATTTAAACTCTCGGATATATCTTTGCCTATCCTGACCGATAAAACGCGCTAAAACGCGAAATTTGAGCGGCTATGAAAAAAGGTCGTCTGAAACGGTTTCAGACGACCTTTGGGTTATACAGGTTTAAATCTCGGATCAGCTTCAAGCGCGGCTTTCAATTCGGACTTGTACGGCTTAATCCACTCGGACTTTTCTGCTGCTTCAAGTATCCATCCGCATACACGGGCAAATGCCGCAGCGGACAAATCCGCAATCGAAAATACGCAGCCCGAAAACTCGCCCTGCATTTGTTCGGCTGCCTCCTTGTCGATTTCGGCAAGACGCGGGTACAGATAGTCCAACAATTCGGAAGGGGCGGTTTTCCCGCCTAAAAATACTTTTACTTCGCGGCTGACATACAGTTCAGACGGCATGACTTACTCCGATATTTTTACCAATAAGCGGACTTTATCCCGCTGTTCTTTCGGCAATGATAACACATACTGCAACAATTTATGCCGGTTTGCCGCATTCAGATGGCGTAAATCAAGCGGGACAATATCGGCTTTATCAAAATGCTCCTGAATCTTATCGACCTTAGTATTCCACGCCCCGGCGGTGTGTGCAAAATAACGGTTCATCAATTCCGCACGTTCGGGATTTTCGGTAAACATAAAATCCAGTTTTGCCCATTCCTCGCGGGGCAGGTCGTCTGAAACAATCAGATAATCGGCTTGCCCCTTACCTTTCTCCACAGGCAAATCGAACACTTCCAGCCTGTCGCCCGTTTCAGCCTGCCACGCTGCCGCAGCTCTCGCTTCGTGGTCTTTGGTATTGTTGGCAGACTGCTCTTTTGTCAGCCTGCGCACTTCTTTTTCCGACACCTTATCCGACAAAGCCAACACCACCACTTTGTCAGACGGCACGCTGTACCGCTTGTCCAGCCACGCCTCGCGCTCGGCAATCATGGCGGTCAGTGCCTCTTCGCCGTTTTTCTCGCCAAACAGCGCGTCCATTGCGCCCAATCGGTCACCGTGGTTGTGCGCAAAGCTCGGCGTGATGTCGTCGGGTATCAATACCGTTTTGCCTGTACGCGGATTGGTAAACTCGACCATATCCACATCAGGCTCGCCGCTGATGCCCTCGCGCTCCGCCTGCCGACGGGTCAGGGCGGACACCGAACATTTGCAGCCGTAGCCGTTGGGCGGAAAGATGACTTTCCAAATGTCGTGTTCGACCGGCAGGACTAAGCCGTAGTACCGTTTATGGCTGTCGCGCGGATGCCCGGCGGCGGAATGGTTGTAACGCAAATACGGCAAGGCTTTTTTATTTGCCTGAATCCGCTGCCACTGCCCCGCCGCAAAGGCAGTTTGCATATTGGTGTTGAAGATGGTTTTCAGACGACGTGTGCTGCCGAGCTGTACCAATTTTGGCTCGCCGTCCAGCGGGTCGGTCATTACTTGCTCGCCCCACCAGCCTTTCGCCATCAAATACGGTTTTAAACGCTTTTTAAAATCAGCGAATGCCGTACCGTTTTTCTGCGCAGATTCGATGGCATCTTTGACTTCGGCGAGCATATCCGCGTCCATCATCTTGGCGACGGTAAACGCAAGGCTGTGCTGATACAGCCAAACGTCGTAATGCGAAAACCCGGGCAGGATTTTCTTAGCCTTGAAATGCTCGAAAGCGGCTTTATCGACTAAGCCGGCGAAGCTGTATTCAATCCCGTCCATCGCCCGCTCCGTCAGCCCAAGCCGAAAGGCCGTCTGAAACCAAACGCTGGATCAAGAGATTGTCGCCTTTGCTCAAATCAAGTTCGGACAGCTTCGCCTCAAATTCGGCATAGTCTTTGCAACCTTCCAACAAACCCAACACTGCTTCCATCTTCGGGCGGGAGATTTCCTGCTCCGCCGTATCAGGCGCATTATGTGCAAGGCCGTCAGACAGGCGCAGGCTGAATTTGGCGGGCGCAGGATTTTCAGACGACGTTTTCGGGTCGCGCAGCTCGAAATGATCCGGCTCAAAGCCCAAGATGTCGCGGTAGTAAGTTTCGGTCAGCACGAGTTGTCCCGTATCCATATACATCTTGTCGCGTTCGGCGCGGGTTTTATCGACCTTGATTTCGTCTTCAAACTCAAACCACACACCCTTTGGCGCATTAATAGGCTTGCCGTAGGCGTTGTTGACCATCACAAGCGCGTCGATAAAGTGCTGTGCAGCGCGGGAGAGCAGAGCGAGATACGCGCCGATACGCTCGTCGCGGTTGTTTTCTTCGGTTTCCTGACTGGCGCGGCTGGCGGTCTCAAGGTCGCTGGTTTTGACTTTGCCTAACAGCGTTTTTTGGATACGCGCATTGGCAAGGTTTTCCAGTCGGCGGAATGCCTGACCGTCCGCGCTGTTTTGCAGCATCATCACATCGTCCTCGCGGTCGATGCTCAATGCGCCGCCGGAAACAAAGCGGTAAAACCGGCTCATGAAGCTATTGTGGTCGTCCTCGCTGTTGGCTTGAATTTTGGCAATCAAATAAGGCTGGGCATAGCGCGTGATAAATTGCGCGGCATAGACAAAGCCTTTTTTACGCAGCGCAACCGGCGCATACAGCCGCGCCGCCGCCATTTCGCCCGCAGGATTGGTTGAAGTGGCGCGGTGGGCAATAAAGAGATACAGAACATCCGTATTGCAGGATTCCTCGCCGCCGCTGCCGCGATACACCAGCGAGCCGTCGCGGTAGGGGATGTATTTCGCCAGTTCGCCGCTCTTGTTGCTGATGTGTTTAATCGTCAAAAAGCCGTCGGGTTCGGGATGATAGACATAACGCCCCACGCCGTATCCGCCCAGTCGTGCCGTCAATACGATTTCGGCAAGCGCGGGCAGATGGCGTTTCAGCGTTTTCCACAAGCGGTCTTTATCCTCGTCGCCCAAATCCTCGCCGTAAATCCGCCAAGGCTTGTTGAGCATGGCCGCGTGCAAATCCTCCAAACAGGCGGCCACCTCGTCATCGCTTACTACCGCATCCAATGCCTGCTGCCTGTCCACGCCGAGGCGCGACAGCAGCGCGTCCGTGCCTTCCATATTGGAAAACAGGCTTTCCAAAGCGTCTTCAGTTGCGCTCGTCAATGTCTTGATAGCGGTTTTCCGTGTTGCGCTTTTAATCAATCCGAACATAATTTTCTACTCCAAAGGTCGTCTGAAACCGTTTTCAGACGACCTTAAAATCACATTTCCAACATCGGCGCAGGCAAATCAATCGCCCGCGCTCTGTTTGACACATTGCCCGTCGTTGCCGCCATCCACAGCATATGCAACGCATCGGGGCCGTCGTCGTGGTCGGCTTTGGGGAAGTGGCGCAACTGGCTGATTAAGGTCTTTTGGTCGGGGTTGAGCAGAATCAGCCCGTTTGCCATGTGCGGCTGTAAGGTCTCAATCCGCAACATCTTGTCCGAAGACGGCTTGATACCGCGCACCGGAATATGCACACCCGACCGCGCCCCGCGCTTAATCAGCTCATCTTTGAGAAATTCTTGAAACTGCACCGTCTCCACCACCCACAATACCGGCTTGACCCGCGCCTCTTTTTGGATGCGGATCACGTCCTCAATAATCAAATCGGGCAGGCGTTTTTTGACTTGGGCGACGGTTACAAACAGCCGCCCCGTCGATTTTTGATAACCGCCGACCAAAATCGCCGACGGGTCGCGCCCTGCACCCGCCTTACCCAATGACGGGTCAAGCGCGCCGTAATACACCAAATCGTCTGGCAGCTCCGACCAGTATTTGATGTTTTCGGCAAACGGCGCATCTTCGCCGCTGACCGGGTCGTTTTGGTACTCGCTGTCAAACGTCGCATGACCGTCACGCGCACGGATTTTCATCAGTGCCAACACGCCGCGAGCCGCCCAGCTTGTTTGCGCGCCGCGTTCCATCTCGTCTTTATGCGTCTGATAAAACGCTTCGGCTACCGCCGCGCCGTCGTTGCGGTAAAGTTCCTCCCATCTGTCCCACAAGTCCATGCGGTCGGGCCAGCGTTTCATCGCTTTGAATTTGCGCGTACTCCAAAACGGGTTATTCAGCGTGCGGCTCAACACGCTGTCGTAGTGCAAAATCGTGCCGATATAAATCACGTCAAACTTGGTACCGACCGCGCCCAACGGCAAGACGGTTTGTTTAAGCCACATTTCCAGCTTGTCGCGCTGGTCGGGGTTGCGCACCATCTCGTCGTTTTCGATATCGTCGAGGATGGCAAGGTCGGGGCGGAATGCACCATGCACCATGCCGCGCATTTTCTTACCCGAACCGAAGACTTGGATTTTGACGTTGGACGCGGTAACAATCGTCCCAGCCTGCCAAACCCGCCCTTGTCCGCACATTTCGGGGAAATCGGTTTTCAGGCGCGGGTTAAACTCCAATTCCGCCTTGATGGCTTCCAGCATCGGATAGGCTTGGTCGATACTGTCCATCGCAATTACGATAAACTTTTTCGCGCCGGTGATGACCGTCCAAAGCGAGAACAGGCGCGTAACCAGCGTCGATTTCGCCTCGCCGCGCGGAGCAGCATCCGCTTCGTTGATACCTTCGGGCTGTTGTAGGATTTCGGGCAGGCGGGAAAACAGAAATTCATGCAGCTCTGACTTTTCAGACGACCTGACATAATGCGGGAAATAGGTATTGACGAAATACTCGTAACCGTTGACCTGGTCTAAAACCTTCGCCCGACGCTCGGCAATGGCGGCAGTCGACGCGTCGAAGCCGTCCACCTCTGCCTCAATGATTTGGCGGAGTTGGGCGGCGTATTCGGCAAGCGACTTTAAAAACTCTTTGGACTTCATGTTTTAATCGTAATAGTGGACAACCGGCTTTTTCAGCGGCTCGGGGTTAACCATGAAACAAAAGGGCAGCGGCTCTTCCGTTTTCATTTCATTCATAGCGGACATAAAGTAAAAAAACTGGTCGGCGAGCCAAAACAACGGCTCCAGCTTATAACGCGGCGCAACTGCCGGCACTTCGCTATCCCAATCTGCAATCCAAATCGGGCAAAATAAAAACCAACCTTTATGCGTGTATTCAACTTTTTGCATATCGCTTACCTGTATTTCTTTTCAATTTCCACGCCCAGCGGCTCGACCAACTCGACAAAAGCCTGCAAGTGTTGCGGGTATCGCTCCTTGACCACTTCGCCGAACAATTCCAACACCTCAATCGCCGTCGCCAGTTTTGACGTTTCCGGCATTACTTTGGCGTTTGCCGCCACGGTCTTGGTGAACGCATCCGACAAGCTTGCCAACAATTTGGCGCGCTCGGACGGCATCAACTCCTCGACCGACGTGTCTTGCAACATCGTCATCGTCGATTGGTACTGCACCAAAAACCCCGCCAACAGCGAACGGCTCAAGTCTTCGATGCCGCCGCCCGCCAAGGTGTAGGCAGCGCGTACTTTGTCCCAATCGTCGCCTGTCTCTTTGGCGGCGCGTTTCCAGCTACGGGCGGTTGCGGTCGGGATTTCGCACATCATCGCCGCGATTTCGAGCGTCTGCCCGTCGCTGACGTACAGTCGGCGCAGCTTTTCGCGGATTTCTTTCGGATGTGCCATATCAGCCCCCGAATTTGGCTCGCAGCAACTCCCAGCCGGTCGTTACAATCACGCCGCCAAGACCGCCGTAAACCGCAGCAGATTTCTTGCAGTCTTTCTTAATTTGCTGCAATTCCTCGTCCATACGCGCCTGATTGGCGAGCATGTCATCCTGTTTGGCTTCGATACGCGCCAAGGCTTCTAAAATCGGGTCTTTCATGATTTGTCCGCTTTCCTGTCTAATTTTTCATTCATTTTTTCAAGTTTGTTTTCGATGCGCTCCAAAGACGCCGCGATATTTTTGCGGTCGGCTTGGGCATCCTGCTTGGTGTGATAGGAGAGTTTGACCGCGTGCAGCTCCTCTTTCAGATCGTCAATGCGCTTATCCGCCTCTTTCAGACGACCTGAAATACCGTTGACCCAAAACCAAAACGCGGCAGTCGCAATCGGCCACAGGGTTTTAAAACCAAATTCAAAGTCCATTTAAAACCCCCTTAAACCGGCACATCGCCGAATACGATACGGACGGAGTGGCCGTCAGGGCGATTGCTGAAAATTTCGAGTCCATCTCCATCGTTACAAACGCAGTAATACGCCGAAATCGTCTGCCAAACTGCACGCTTAAAGGTGTCGTAGTTTGTATTTGGATATTCAAGGTTAAAGGTCGTCTGAAAATCCTTATCCATCCGTACCGTATATTCAAACCCTGCCTTATCCAGCAAATTGGAAACATGGATGACAAACGGCTCTTGTTCACGTGCACGGCTTAAGCCCAATTCCAAATCGGCATGGCGCACAGCCAACTGACGTTCAACTAATTCACGGTAGGTCATTCTTTGATACCCATTAAATATTTTGTCCGCTTGTACAATTTCTTAACCCACGAAATATTTACAAATGTATAAATCTTTGCTACAACTTCGCCGTCATACTGCGCATTTTCTCGTGCAGCCCGAAATTTCGCCCTGGCTTCTTCAGGGCTGTCCGCCCAAATGCTCAATGACCAGGACTTGCCGTTAAAGCGGTAAGAAAACGTGTACTCATTCATAGGAGAAACCTTATGTATTTTGAAATCTATAAAGACGCAAAAGGCGAATACCGTTGGCGTTTGAAAGCCGCCAACCATGAAATCATCGCTCAGGGCGAAGGCTACACCAGCAAGCAAAACTGCCAGCACGCAGTCGATTTGCTGAAAAGCACTACTGCCGCTACCCCTGTAAAAGAGGTATAAAATCCGCTTTCACCCTCAGCCCGCGCCCTACGCGGGCTTTTTTTGTCAGTCGCCGACTTTGCGGGAGTGATTGCCCGCCCAATCGCGCCAAGCCTGATTTTGGTTCTCAAGCTCGGCAACATAGCCACCAAACTCAGCGGCGTGTTCGAGCAGCGTTGCCGTCTTGCCGTCTTTCGGTGCATTCGGGCGCACCGGCGCGACCATCAATGCGGCGGGCGGTGTCGGCATGATCGCCTTTTCGACAACCTTAATTTCCGTAGCCAAGGGCGCGCTTGTAGAGCTGCAGGCCGTGATGGCCAAAGCCGTCAATACAACCGCCGCTTGCATTTTTACGGTCTTGAGTAAGGACATTTTCGATTTCCTTTTTATTTTCCGTTTTCAGACGGCTGACTTCCGCCTGCTTTTGTGCCAATGCCACACCGACGGCGTGCGCCTTGGCTTCAGATTGTTTTGCTTCCTCGCGGGCTTGTTCCAGCTCGCGCGCGTAGTTTTGCGCCGACAGACGCAAGGCCTCCGCCTTGTCTTTTTCCATCTTGTCGATGACTGCTTGCTGTTTGTTGTATGCCGTCTTGTAGCCTTGCTGATACGATGCCGTCAAAATCAGCGCCAAGATAGCAGCCAAGCCACTCAGCACCCATTTATTCGTCAACAGTTTGAGCGTCATTCTCGACCTCCTGCCGTTTGACACTGACCAACGAGCGCGCTACGGCGTATCCGCCGACGACGCCCAAATACACCGCCCAAATTTCCGCCGACGGATCGGGCAACATCACAAATTTAACCGTCCCCGCCGCGCAGGCGACGTTTGCCCACAGTTTCGAGTGCGACACATTACCTGTCGCAGGGTTTTTAAAAATGTCGAAAATCCGCATATTTATTTCACACTCCCGTTTTGCAGATGCCGTTTCAGCATTTCCCGATAATTGGCAAGTTCGCTCTCCGCAAATTCAAATGCAGCCAAATCTGCCCGTTCGCTTGCCTCGCGGCTTTTTCGCGACCATTGCTCAATCATCTTTTCGTAAAACGCAACCTGTCCCATGATTAACGACGGTTCTTGCGTTTACGCGCTGCGCGTTTGGCAGCCGCTACGCCCGACTTACCCAAGCGCAGGCTGGGATGTTGTTTCAGATTGCCCACGCGGGCAGGTTTAATCTCAAATTCAGGCACCTGCGGTTTCAATGCCGCCAATGCCAAAGCAATTAAAGCCTTTTCATGCCTCGCTCCTGCTCATTGCCGCACCGCCCAATGGCAGGTTGTAACGCTCCGGAGTGGGGTCAAGAGGCGCACCGCCGACAGACGGCCATACATACGCAGCCACGCGGGACGTCGGAAATGCCGCGATGCTGACGCGGTTGCCTTGATTGCCGCCCAAAACCAACAGATTGCCCGCCTTGTCCTTGCCGACAACAAAACCAACATGACCGCCGCCTTGACGTGTAAACACCACCAAACAGCCGTAAGCAGGCTTGGTAAGCCGTTTACCGGCAAAGGCATATTCTTTGGCGCGCATCCAATCCTTAGGGATGTCTCGCCCGCCGATTCGCAGGCAATGAGCGACGAACACGCCGCACCACGGTGTCTCGTCGTCTTTCCACCAAGCTTTCAAGCCATGAAGCCAGTTCAAAATGGTCGGATTGTGGTTTTTACCGGGGACTTCAGCGAGGCCGATATACTTTCGCGCTTCAGCCACCCAAGGGAGTTCTTTTTGTTGAGCCATACATACCTCAAATGGATAATTTAAAAACAAAGGATAGTTTGAAAACCCCATTAAACCTTTTCAGACGACTCCCAAACCCCGTCAGGCTTGCATTCAGCGTAATACAGGCAAAAAAAATCCCTGCCCGAAGGCAGGGAAAAAAGGTCTACTCAAACACACAAGGAAAACAAAACCATCATGCCGCAAACAAATCAGCCTGCGCCCTTGCCGCCGCTTCGCGGTCGGCCTCTTTCAGAATGTATCGGATATTTCGCGTTGACAGCTTATGCGCCAACACCAGCTCGCGTACAATAAACAAATCGCTCAAACCTTCCGCGCTCATCGCATCATATTGGCGGCGGATAAACCGGTTGCGAAGTTCGCGCATCGCATCCCAGCAGCGCGGGATGGCAAGGAAAGGCTGCCCGACATAAGCACGCTCCAACCGTCCCGCCGCTTCTTCGCCGATGTCCTCGACCAGTTGCTCGTGTAAGATACGGCTCTGGCGCGTATTGCGGCGGCGGTTGGAAATCGGGTAATTCGTCCCGCCCCAAACCTTAACCATGTGAAACGCCGCCTCCAGCCCGATAACCGTAATCAGCGCCACCACACTATGCGGCAGCAGATGTTTCACATCCTCAAAATCCTGCTCCGTCATCTCCCAATTTAAGCTCATCCCGTTTTCTCCTTTTTCTTGCGGTTCGCACTAATCTGCAAAGCCGCCACCAACTTGTGCATATTGCCGTCGGACAACCATTCCACGCGGTCAACCTTAAACATCTTTTTCGCCGTACCGTGCGCATAATTCCAAGACCAGCCGTTATCCAGCAGCAGGGCTTCGATTTTGCGCATCATCGGGTCAGCAGACTCGCGGCGGTTCGGCCGTTGTCCCGCCGTTTTTTTCGGCGCAAACCCATGTTGGCGCAAATCCTCGACCACGCGCTCCAGCTCAGGGATACTGCACTCAGTACACGACCGCTTACCCGTCACACGCTCCAAGACCGCGCGATACGTCGCATCATCCAAACCAAGCTCTTTTTGAGCGATTTTAATTTTCGCAATCAACGCACGGCGCATTTCAAACCCCTAAAACACAATATATTGATTAATTAACGCATATTATACAGATAATATACTATATGTTGTAGTAAGCCACTGTTTTTTTTTGCGAAACGGACAGACATAAAAAAGCCGTCTGAAACAGGTTTCAAACCCCATTTCAGACGGCCTTTAATCCAGCTTTAAACGTCCCAATCCTCCATCATTCCTGCCAACCTCCCAGTAAATCCACCAACTCACCAAGAATCGCACTCAGTGCAGCCTCCATCAGTAGTTGTGTGGCATAAGCCATACTTTCCGCATTATCGCAACTGCCTTCAGCTTCTTCCTGCACAACGTCCAGCCATTGTATGCGTTTCAGCGTTAAATCCTGTGTCAGGATAAATGCTACGCGGCCACCCCATACCAAGCCAAGTTCGGTTACAGTCATGCCGTTTTTGGCGTGTTGTACCACATCTTCGGCGGTAAGGTCTTTGCGGCTGATTTTAACTTTGGGAGCAACATCGCCCACACCGACCAGGGTAACATCACTATCTAACACAAACCGCCCCTGAGCTTCGCCCTGCAACAGCCAATTGGTCATCAATGATGCCAGCGATTGACGGGTAAACGGATGTTGAGCAGACAAGCCGCCAAGGGCTTCGCGCAACTTGGTCAACAGGTTTTCCGCCTTGCGGCGGTTGGCAGTATCCGTCCACAACCAACCTTTAGCCAGCAGACCATTTGTGCGGCTGCTTTTTGTAAGGGCTTTGGGCAGCAGCTCGTCGATAATAGCTTGGCGTAATTCCATTTTTTCTTTTCGTCCGACGTTACGGCCTTCGGAAGTTTGGATTTTGGCAACTTTTTGATCTAATTTATGCTTGATGGCTTCAGCCGGCAATACTTTTTCTTCTCGCTTCAGTGCGATAAGCATAGTCTTTTGCGCTTCAAACACGGCAAGGTCGGTAAACGCAGTCGGGTGGGTGAAGCCCTCGGAAAACCAGTCCAAGCCCTGTGGTTCGGTAAACCAACTATTTCCAAGAGATTCATCTAAAAAGCGTTTTTCAGGCAATTCCGGCAAGCAGAATGGGGTAACTTGTTTAAACCACATATCTAAATCCTTTTCAAAAATGGCGGACTGATGCCCGCCGTAGGTCAGTTTGCTTTACTCAGCCTTTTTGCGGTCTCAAACTCAACCGCATCCATCAATTTCTTGATGTTATAAGCCGTCATCTGCGCCATCGTCAGTTTGCCTTGCGGCTCCAAATCGCCGTCATAACTAATGGTCACGCCGTGCAAGCCGTTTACTGGCATCTCGTCTTGTATCGTAATAACAATTTTCGCCATCACATCAACTCCTGCTCAGTAGGCTCAATCACAAAATCCTCAAGTCCCGACACAATCTTAATACCCGGCACTTGGCCATTGGCAAACTGATCGCGCTCATTCAGGATGGCGTCTTTGTCGATTTCCTGCTTGGTGCGGATAAAGCTTTGATATGCTGTTTTTTCAGACATCCAAGCCAAGACGGCGGCGACGCCTGTTACCTTGACGCTAGGCGGGCGGATACGCCATTTGACGAGTCCCGTCACAAAATCCACCGTCTTGGTCTTGCCGTTCTCCGTCAGATCGTCTTTGTGTGCCTCACAGTAGGCGGCGACGGCGGCGGTCAGGCGTTCCGATTCGGCTTTCAGTGGCGCGGCAAGCGCGGCGTATTCTTCTTCAATCACCGCTTTTTTATCGCCCGCTTCGGTTTCCAAGCGTTTGATCTCGCGGTTCAGGTCGCCGATGGTGCGGATATGCGCCGTTACCTCGGTTTTGTCTTGTGCGGCTTCGATTGCCGCCTGTTTGATACGTTGTTTAGCCATTTTCTTTTCCTTTCGGGTTGGGTTTAACATTTCGGCTTGCTCAAGCCTTGTTCGTGTTCACGCTTGGCAAGTGCCTCAACTTTTGCGCGGTTTCTCAAAATCTGCTCGGTGGCGGTTTCAGCCGGAGACGGTATCAGTGACTTACCTCTTAACACCTCTTTAATTACGCCCTGAATGCGGTTTAAAGCCGATTTTCCCTTCGCTTTTTCCTCTTCCGTGGGGTGGTAATGGTGTTCCAGCTTCAACGGCTCCGCCGGTGGCGGCAGCTTGTCTAAAAAGTCTTTCGGACTCGGCCAGCGGCTCATTTCATTCGCCAGCACCATAAAGGCCGTCTGAAAGCGCGATACATCTCGCGCTTCGTCCCACGCCCGGCTGTGCGCCAACACACGGCTCCATGTTTGCGCAGTCGCGGCCACAGTATCGGCAGCCGGCGAACCGCTCAGACGCAGGGTCAAAAGCATGGTCAGGCCGTCGATCATGGCGTTATGCAGTTGGGTAGGCAGTTCTTTCATTTTTTCAGTCCTTGCAGCGAGGCGGCTGCGGTAAGGGTTTGGCTGGGGTTGGCCGGCAGAGCGGCGCGGCGGTTTGGTTGGTTTGTCTGATTCCCTGCGCTTGGCTGGCTAACCCAGCCCGCAAGGATTTCGTATAAGTATCCGTGCGACTTCAGCGGCGTTTTCAGACGGCCTTGGTCGCGTGCATTGACCGTCTCGCTAAAGCCATGAATCCAAGCCTCGGTAGGGGCAGGAAAACAAACCCCGTCACGTGCCGCCTCCTGCGCCTTAATCATCGGTAGCAACTCGTTCAGCAGTTTCGCGGTACGCGCCCAAGAGAGCTGGGATTTGGCAGGGCGGAATAAACCGATATACCGTATCGCCGCTTTCCCGATATCAGCATCAAGCTCCAGCAACATCTTCAGCACTTCGGCTGCTTCAGCATCACTGACTAAACTATCCAAGCTGTTGGCCGCCCCGCAGTTAGGACAACGGCAAATCATGATTCAATCTCCCAAATATCGCGGCGGCGAATAACTTTCTCGGTTTTAACTTTCCGTCGTATCCATTGGCCGCAGTATTCGCAGCACCGACTGTTTTTATTAACTTCACGCCATTTATGCGCATACCCGTCAATAGCACAGGCTCCAATACGTTTGTAATCACACCATTCGACTTTTTCGACAACTTGTCCGCCTGGCTTAAATGCATAAATCTCTACCTTGCCATTGGGTAAAAAACTGATGGGAGCACCGGTAAACCATCCGTCACTGTCATGCCATCCGATACGCCAGATACCCAACGTGTCAAACTTTTCGATAACCGGCATTCCTCTATGCGGTATAATTTTTTTGTTCTTTTTCAAAAATCTATAAATAAAATTGCTATATTTCGGACTCTTTTTAGGGTTGTATTGCTCAATGTCCATCACGCTTCCTCCCATAAAGTTATCGCCCGAGCTAAAGTTTCCGCTTCCGCCGTTTTCCAAATCCCGTCCGGCGCGCGTGCGGCAATTACAAAACCCTCGCCGTCCTTCTTCATGACCATCAGCTCGCCACGGTCTTCGAGCCATTCGATTAAATCTTTTTCGTTCATTTCCGCTCTCCAATTTGTTTAACGCCTTCCGTGCCGTTCATCGCGTGGTGCAGTTGCACTTTTTTCCCTGCCGTATGCCCCTTGACTATTGCATTAATCATCGCGGCACTCCCGTCCAGTTTGGACGACTTGGCGTCTCTAACTACCGCCTTGGCGATATGTGGATGTTTTTTTCTTTTATAGTCAGCCATGACCGCCTTTTCATCGTCTGACATCTCAAATGCTTTGACGGCACCCCACGCCCCCATCATCCATCCGTTACAAAACTGGTCGGCAAGATAGGTTCGGTTTGAGGGTTTTCTTGCTCGGCAGGTTTTCAGAAATTCGCGGCGGGCGGCGGAAATCTGTCGATAGACCACATCAAAAGCATAGGAAGCGATCTCGGCGCGGTTACCCAAACCGTAAAAAACCATTGCATCTCCCTGTTGATAACATTTGCACCCGAACACCTCGGAAATCATGTTTGCGACAGCCCACTGCCATTCGGCCAGCTTAACTGCCATCTTCCGACCGCTGCCACGCTCGGAGACTTCCGACAAGACAACATCAACAGCATCAACTTCATACTTTTTCATCAGTGCCTGAGCCTGTTTCATTGCCTGCGCCGCCTCGTGCTCATTTGCCGATTTACTCAAAGCCAAACACTTTTTGATTTTTTCCAAAACTGCCTGCTTATCCATTTTTCATTTCCTTTTCTTCTTTCAGACGACCTTTGCCGTCCTGATCTTCAAACTGCGCCTGATATTCCGCGATTGCCTGTTCGCGGTTTCGCTTCACCATAAACTTCGTCGCTCGCCGGCGGTGTTGTCCCCATGCCTGCCAATCGCTGTTCCGTCTTTTAAAGCTCATTTCACACGCTCCCTAAATTTCAAAGCCCATTCGGCATCCGCTTTGCGCGTATCCGTTGCCGTCCAGTGCTTGTTCTCCATAATGGCGGGCGCGGCAGGCCAACTGTCGCCCCAAACCGAGCGGGCGACGGCAGGGCGTCCCCATTCCAACTTTGTCCCGCGTTCTTCTCGATGCCGTTCCATATTCGCCCGAGCCTCCTTTTCCATCTGCTCCGCCCAACATTTCGCGCAACGTTGGGTTCGCTTCCTTACCCCGTTTTTGTCCAAAGTCCACGCAAACGCCGATTCAGGCTTCATTTGTTTGCATACGCGGCAGGGTTTCAATTTGGTTAACATTTCCCCCCCCTTTACGGCTGCGGTATGCCGCGTCCATCCACGCTTCCAATACCTCCCGTCCTGCGACTTCCACTCTCAAAATCCCGCGCAGACGCTCGTTTTCAAGCAAAATTCCCTCCGCGTAGATAAACATCCCGATCACCGCGCCCAGCGCAGCCCCTAAAATCATCCAAATCATCCAAATTTCCATCATTTTTGTACCTCCTGTGGTTTCCAACCCTTCATAATCGCCCGCTCGCCGTATTTGGCGCGGATTTCCTCGACTGCCCGTTTCAAAGCCAATTTCTTGATTCGGTTTAGTCCCCGTTTACGTCTAACCTTATTCATATACAATTCCTTCCATTTTTTGCTCCACACTGATTGCCTCGTAGGCACGTTCCATTTTTAAAACTTCCAAATCAGCTCGTATTTCCATCGACTCGACCTTCGTCGGCTCTTTCGCAACCGGTTCGGGTTCTTCTTGGGTGCAGCCATACAACGCCATTCCACCCACAAAACACCACACCCCGACCGTCAAACCAACCGGCACCCACCGCCAAAAAGAGCGCGCCACAAACATCTTCCAATCAACTTTTTTCAAAACTTGCATTTTGCGTTTTCCTTTAAAAACAATAACTTATTAAAATCGTAGGGTAAAAAATATATAGCCGTATCAAGGCATTACGTTTTCAGACGACCTTTTTACGCTTCTCGCATGGCTTAATTTCACACTTTTGACACGCCCGCCAGTGCTGCATCTTGATAGGGTTATGCGTCGGAGCAGGGGCAAGTGAAATTTCAATACATTCGGCACGTTCCATCCGTCGGCCTTCAAACGGACACATCACCTTGCGAAACACATCCGCCACTTTCGCCGCCACTTTGTCAGGCTTGCCGTTGTATTTGCCGTTCAGAATCAAACTGATACTTGTCGCGCTGTATCGGAGTTTTGCCGCAGTCTTCATCAGCCCGTCTTTCGTGACCTCTTCCTTCAAAACTGCGTACCAATCTTCTTTCATATAATCTTTTTCATTCATAGTCAGGAACCTCCCTTAATACAATTTCGTTGATATTCGGGTCGTACACCTCTCTGACAGCCAGCAGCTGCGGTGCTTTTGACCCTGTATTCTTCAAAAGGACAAACGATTTTTTCCGCGCGTTGCCCGTGTTTTTCAGATACCCCGCCTTTTCAAGGTGTTGCGCATAAACCCTGACCATGCTGCGGCTGACAGGGTGCGTCATATTGACGTGAGCCGTCAGGCTGTCTAAGTCAAAGGTTTTCAAAATCCGCATCGTCCGCCACAAGGCTTCCGTTACTGGGCATTTCAACGGCTGACCGTCATCAGACAAGCGGGGCGCATCCATACCCGTATCCCGCTCCAGCCGGTATCTGCACGGGCTGCCAATGCCTGCTTCCTTCTGTACCGATACAAACCCGCCCTTATTAAGGGATTTTAAGTACCCGTACACCGTATTCCCGCTCAGTTGGCAGGCTTCGGCGATTTCAGAGAGCGTCAGGAACCTGTCCTTATTGCCCCGCAGACAGTTCCAAATTTCTTGTCGGCGGTTGCGGGGCTTCGTCAATGTCGTCACGCTCATAATTTGACCCCGCGTTTAGGTGCTTCGCCCTTGTACAGGTCGGCTTTCACACAAATCTCGCGCGTTACCGTATCCAAGCCTTGCTGGTTGGCAAGCTCCAACAGATTGACCAGATTGACCGTTACGCGGCGTACCGAGCCGTGCGCCAAATCCACCAAATAAGCCAACGCATCTTTTTCAAACGTCAAATCAGGTGCGTAAACCTTCGCCAACTCTTCCGCGTCTGCCAAATCGACAGGTTGCGCAGGTACCCAAGCCAGCACGCGGCCGTGGAAACGCTCGAATTTCTTCAGTTTGGTTGGCAACATCTCCTCGCCCACCAACATCAGCGGGGCTTGGCTGCCCTCGTAGATGTCGCGCACCAGCTCGACCAATCCCTTATGCGTAACCAAATAGTCCGCCTCGTCCAAAATCAACGGACGTTGGCTGGCGGCCAACTGTTCGCAGATCACATCCAAACAACCCGCTGCCGTCCGGGCAGGCGGCAAGCCCATCTCGAAGCAGATTTTTTCCAACAGCGTCTTTTTGCTCCATGCGCTGCGCAGCTGGACATAGTAAGCGCGTGTCTCATTTGCCACCGCCACCGTCGCCGTCGTCTTGCCGAAACCCGAAGGGCCGTACAACACACCTAAACCCGGCAAACCGTCCTGACGGTTGACCAAACGCTCCATCGCAACAGAGACCAAAGACAGATTGTTGATATTTGCAATTTTCATTTTTAAATCCTATTTAAAATAGTGAATAAACCTTGTTTAAAACCCCGAAAGGTCGTCTGAAATCAAGCCAGCATCGCCCGTTTGGACAACGCCTTATACTCATTGCTTTGCGGATACCGCTCCAGCCATCTTTGCGCCTGCGGCGGCAAATCCGTCTGACCGCAAAGACGCTGATACAGCGCAAACCGCTCCGATGCTTCGGACGGTACCGACCAGCCCGCGGCAGCTTCCGTTTCAGACGGCATTTCCACCGTCTTCACTGCCACAGCCTCGACCGTTAAATCGTCCTCACGGCTTCGGCGTGCTGCCAATTCGGCAGCCTTAGCCTTGATTTGACCCATACCAAACACCACTCCCCCGATATTGACCGAGTCCTGATGTTCGATGGTCGGTACGCGGCGTTCTTTCAGGATGTTTTGCTGTTGCAGCTCGTTGCGTTTCAGACGCTCGTCGTTGCGTTTGTCTTCCGCGCGTTCCAAGACGCTGACAGGCATATAGTCCGTCGAGTTGCCATGCCATTCCGCTTTGCAGATAAGGCGGCCGACATCGTCGTAAATCCAAACCCAAAGCGCGTCCTGCACGTCGTAGCCGACCCGGACCGTTTCGCCGTTGAACTCCATCAGTTCGGCGGAATAATAGGTATTGCTGAACAGCGACACCTCCCCGCGCCGTACCGTACGCATCACCTGCGGTCGGAACAAATACCCTTCCTCCTCCGGCGACACCCTCGGCGGCTCGCCAAACTCCGCCACCTTCAAAGCCCAAAACTCATTAGGCGACATATGCCGGCGTTTTCCCTCACGGTCGGTAAACTTAGGCAGCGAACGGTGCGGTCGGTCGTTGTATTCGTCCACCACCCGTTCGATATAGCCCTTAAACTCATCCCAAGTCGGAATCGGCGAATTCAAAATCTTCCCGTGCAGGCGGACTTCCTTACGCGACAACTTAAACAGCTTCTGCCGCGCCTCGTCGTCCATATTTTTCCCCACAAAAGACGGCAGGTTCGCCGCCGCCCGCGTGAAAATATTATGGCTGCGTTCCGACGCGCCCTTCGCTTGCGAGTTATAAGCCCGCGAATGCGTCATCGTCATGCCCAGCCTGCCCATCAGACCTGTTGCCTCATCCGTCATCATCAAGTTTTCAAAGCCACGACCCCAGTCCACATACCAAAGCGCACCGATGGCCGCGCGGCTCGCGTGGCTTAAAGCCTCAAGCACGGTAAACCGGCTTTCCGCCAGCCCCACGCTCCAGCCCATACACCGTCTTGTGCCAACGTCCAAAACCGTCGTAATTTCAGGTCTGAACGGCAGACCCGATAACGGATTCAACACCTCCGCATCAAACGTATGACCGTCGGCGGTGTAGATGGCGGCAGGTTTCAAATGCATAAAATCGCGCCGTTTGTGCGGCAGGATATTTTTCAAATCCCGCGCACCGCGTCGTCCGCGTTCACGCTCCACATTGCCAAGCTTGCCCAACCACCGGCGCACCTGATGGATGCTCGGCACATCACCCCCGCTACCCTTGGGAGAGGGCAAAGCCTCCAGCCTGTTCACAAACAAGCGGTAAGCTTCGGAAACAGAAGGCTTCATCGGCAGCCGGTAGCATTCCAAAAACACAGGTAGCCAAGACGGGACGTTCATATCCTCGGTTCTGGATTTCGGCGCGAGGCTGTTCGATTCTCGCGCCGCAAACCACCGCTTGATTGTCCGCACGCTCGGCAGCTTCCCGCCGCCGCCGCGCCCGTCTGCAGCCAAAGAAAACAGCTTCGCAATATGCTCGAAGCCCGGCATCTTCGCCTGCGTCAAAACAGTCGTCATCGCCGCCTCCTTCGACACACCCGATTCCGCCATTACCCGCTCGACCGCAGACAAAACCCCGCGCCGGGCCGATTCGCACAGCCGTTGTTGCTCCGTCGAACCGTCCGTAACGCCGATGGCCAACTCTCCCCCTCGCACATCGGGAGAGGGCAAACCCGCACCCCCTCTCCCTGTGGGAGGGGGCTGGGGGG
>OMHC01000006.1_pt1 | contig 23677 bp, 26 predicted proteins | sample 1646141 | NCBI WGS metagenome assembly OMHC01 (sample SAMN03287617, study PRJEB25206) | human oral metagenome | biome: Human subgingival microbiome; feature: a sample from a patient with with chronic Periodontitis S01-06-R; material: Human subgingival plaque | host: Homo sapiens ...
AATGGATTAAAGAAGCAAGAAAACACATCGGCTTGAAAGAAGTTGTCGGCACGAAAGCGCATAACCCGACAATCGTGCAATGGTTGAAAGAAATGGGGACGTTCCCTGGTGCGGCGAAATCTTGGTACTTTGAAGACGAGACGCCGTGGTGCGGTTTGTTTGTCGGTCATTGCCTGGGCAAGAGTGACCGCGCCGTCATCAAGGATTGGTATCGCGCCAAAGCGTGGGCAAATGCAGGGCTGACGAAACTGGCGAAACCTGCCTATGGCTGTATCGCAGTCAAATCCCGACAAGGCGGCGGTCATGTGTTTTTCGTGGTCGGTAAAAACGCCAAAGGTCAGATTTTGGGCTTGGGTGGCAATCAGGGCAATACCGTGTCTATTGTGCCTTTCAACCCTGCCGATATTGACGGTTACTACTGGCCGTCTAAATTGGTTGATGGTAAGCCGGTGCCGTCTAGTCCGTCGCCCGAGCGATACAATCTGACAAATGCTGTTGCTACGGCGAGCCAAGGGGTAAGCGAGGCTTAGTGATGAATCCCGTTGATTTTGCAAATCGGAAAATCGCGGAATGGTAAACCAAAAGTCGAGAGGCGAGCGAAAACGCAGACCTAGCGGCTTTTGAGTTTGCTGAACGTGAGATTAAAACTTATAAGGATATGCTTGAATTATGGCTCAAACGTTGCTCAGAAATTGGAAATTGATTGCGTTTTTAGTCGTGATCGCAATCTGCATCGGTGCTTGGCAAGCCGACCGCAAGGCGGAATATCAGCGAGGGCGCGATGAAATGGCCGCTGAAATTTCAGGTCGTCTGAAAGACGCCGCTATCAAAAAAGCTGAAGAAGACCGCGAAACGTCTGCCGTGTATCAGACCAGCAAGGCGGTGCGGGAAGAGAAAGAAAGGATTAGATATGTTCAAGTGCCTAAAATTATTGAAAAAACTGTCTATCGGAATACCTGTCTTGATTCTGATGGGTTGTCAGTCATCAACGCCGCCATTTCCGACGGCGATTAAACCGCCCGCCGACTTGGTGCAGCCATGCCCAAAACTGCCAAAACTTGACGGCGGTACAGGCGCGGATGTACTGCCCTGGTCGTTGCAAGTTATCGGCTTGTATAATGACTGCAAGGCTCGGCACAAGGCGTTGTCTGACACTATTAAATAAAGCAAAAGCCGTCTGAATCTTCAGACGGCATTTTCTGTTTACCTTACCGCAGCCTTGCTGTAAATGCCTTCAAGACATACGGCTATGCGGTCGGAGGTGTCTTTGTCCGCATATCCCCGCAACACTTCGAGGGCTGCGACGGCTCTTTTCAGGCGTGAACGGGTTTCGTGCCAAGCCGTCCACATCGTAACCGCCTGTTTGCATCCGAGCTGCCTCAGCGGTGCGGAAACGTCTTTGCCCAATTCAATCATCCATGTGCCGTAATAAACCATAGCGGCAATGTCGGCTAAAGAGTTGCCGTCGATGGGTAGTTTCGGCTCGGCTTTGGGCAGTGCGTCCAACACTTCGCCTGTCAAGCCTGTGTGCAGGGTTAGCGCGTGGGCATAGGCGACGGCTTCGGGCAGCTTCTCGGCGGGGATATCTTCGATAGCTTCGACGTTGAAGCGTTGGTGAATCATACTGTACGCGGAGGAGTAGTCTATGCCTTTGCGTCCGACAAGCGCGGCAACGGCTTGGCGTAATCCGGTACGGTCGTCGGCGGTGGTTTTTTGTCCGATTTGGTAGCCGCCTGTTTTGCGGATGGTGGGCAGGACTTCAGATGTTACCCATTTGCGGAATTTCCAAGCGGTTGAGCCTTGTTCCATTGCTTTACGGCTGCGAAGAATCAAAATATATAAACCGCTTTCGTTGATGATGTTCACGTTACCGCCGCCTCCGTGAATTTCAGACCGCCCTATGTTAAACATAGACCGCTCGTCATCATCTAATTTTTCAAGTGCTTGCGTTGGGTTCTGGATTTCTAAAGCCTTACATACATCGGCGGCAACAAACCAAGTCAAGCCGCCTTTTTCAAAGGCACGAACGGGAGAAGTAGTATTGAAATTAAATGATTGAATTACGTTCATAATGAAGTGTCCTAGTGAGTTTTCTTAATGCCCGTTAGGGCGGACGCGTGGTTAAGAACCCTCACTAGATGGGCGGACTTATTCCCCTTACGGGTATTGTATTCGTCGCCCACGCGTCCATAAGAAACTTCGGTTGTGCCATCGAAACAAACAACACGAAAGGAAACTTACAGATATGAAAAAATCACATTGACGGAGTGATTGCCGCTAGTGTGTGGTTCTTACGCCACGAACAGGAATATAAAACAAAACCCCCTGCACATGCAAGGGGTTTTTTACTATTTCTGTTCAATCGAAACTTCCACTTTATTGCCTGTGATAACGCAATATGCCCGATAATCAATCTGCATTCCAAGTCCGTTTTTAGCCGTAAATCCACGGGTAACCAAGATATTACCATTCGGATTTACTCCGGTTGCCGTGTCTAGGAGGTGCGGGTCAAACGTTCCGGGATGATTCAATTGAGCTTTAATTGCCGCATCACACTGACTGATGACGGCTGAATTATCAATCTCTTTATCCTGTTCAGCGGTTGATTTTCGGCCGGAATTAAGGTCGTCAGTAGATACAAAAAAGCGTTTACCATTCCTGCAATCTACAAAGAAAACCATTTGTTTTGCTTTCGGGTTGCTGCGTGCATCTGAAATATCAACACTTTCTACTGCATCGCATGAATTCTCCCGGGCAACATGTTCGGCTATCCGTGGCAAATAACCATTCATTTCTTTGACGGCCTTCTCGCCCCACTGTTTGTACAACTTCGGATAAGTTTTCTTATCGTACTTAAATTCCCGTACACCTGAAGCAATTTTCCCATCAATTTTCTGCTTTTCGGCGACCGCCTGCTCTTTAGGCGTTAATTCCTTTTTCGGCACAGCGCACATAGCAACAAATAGCAAGATAAAAATACCGCCCACAATCAGCTTGATTTTCTTTGCTTTTTTTGCCTTATCCGTAGAATTAGCTTTCCTTTGGTTGTATTGCTGCCGCCGTTCTTCTGGGTTTTGAGATTCATTATAAAGGGCGACCTTCACTGCTTGCAGGAATGCGTCGTTCTTCTCTACCAGCATTCGGCGGCCATCAAAAAACACAACCTCTATCACACCGCCGTCCTGCACCTCATAACCTGCAATATCAAGCAGTGCAACCTTCTCGCCGCGAAGAAGAACAATACAATCTTTTTTTAAGACGGCTTTCCCTTTATGAAAATCGCCAGCCAGTATGTTGATATATGCCATTTCCCATCTTTCATTAAGACGTGTTAATTTCTTTCCGCAATCATACCATAACCGTAAAGAAAATCAAACCTTCTCAAATCAAAGTGAATCTATAAAGTCCGCCCAATCTTGCAGCATTTGGCGGCGTTGCGTGATAAATTTGGCGTGAAAATAGGCCGCGTCCGTCTGATTATCTTTGGCGTGGGCAAGCTGTGCCTTGATGTACTCATGCTCGTATCCCATCTCTGATAGGTTGGTTGCAAGTGTCGCCCTAAAATCATGCCCCGATATTGTCAGCCCCATATACTCCAATGCTCTATTTATGGTTGTGGCCGACAGCATATCATCGGGTCGTTTACTGTTCGGGAACAGTAGCCGCCCGTTGCCCGTAACCGCGTGTAGCTCTGTGAGTAACTCGACGACCTGAGACGACAATGGCACGACGTGCATTCTTGATTTTTTCATCTTGTTGGCAGGGATACGCCAAATCGCGGCGGGCAGGTCAATATCAGTCCATTCAGCCCGCCTTGCTTCGATGGTTCGGACGGCTGTGTATAGCAATAACTGCGCGGCTTTTTTGACGACAAACGAGCCATTGTAGTTTGCAAGGCTTGTTTTAAATACCCTGATTTGTTCGGCGGTCATGGCTTTGGCGTGGGTTATTTCGGGGCGTTTGAGATACCCGGCAAAAGCTAAAGTCGGGTCATTTGTCGCCCGCATTGTTCGGATCGCGTATAAAAATACTGCGCTCATGTGTTGGCGGGTGTATATGCCCGACACGATAACGCCTTTGTCTTTGCAAACGTCTAGGCACTCCATAATCTGACGCGGCGTTACTTTGGTTATCGGCGTGTCTCCGATAATGGGATAGGCGTATTTTTTAAGCATACGATGTATGGCTTTAATGCCGCCATCGCTGATTGTCTTGGATGCCAGGTACTCTTCGGCAATGGCTTCAAACGTGTTTCTGTTTTGGCGCGCGTTTTGCCGTTTTTTCTCGGCTCGGTCTTTGGCTGGGTTAATCCCCTGCTGGACAAGTAACCGCGCTTCTTTGCGCCTTTCCCGCGCTTCGGCAAGCGATATATCAGGATATGCGCCAATGGCGAAAACGGACTCTTTACCGTCAAGCCTGAAGCGATAACGCCATAGTTTCGAACCGTTTGGATTGATGACGATATACAAACCGTTGGAATCGGTTAATTTATAAGGCTTCTCGGCTGGTTTCGCCTTGCGGATTTGGGTATCGTTAAGCATAAAAAAAGCGGGTATGTGTGAGGGGATACCCACAATCATACCCACTTTTTTTAAGGATTGCCACGCACTAGCGCGAACTAAAACGGACAGAAAACGGCAATAAACACAGGCTTATCAAAATGATATGAACTAAATCGAACAGTTACGAACGAGAATAACAGTTATCAATGAACAAAAGCATGGGGGTACGGCCTTTTAGGGTTGTTTGACGGCGGCGATGTTTTCGGGCGAATTGATAAACGCCCACATCTGCTCTTCGGTTCGGAAAACGCCGTTACGGACAATATAATGCAGCGGATGCTTAATCAGCGCATCCGCTTTGCGGACAAAAACACGCATATTGCTGCTGTTTGCCGCCATTTCCAACACTTTGGCGGCAAAAGCGGGGCGGTGCAGCTTGTCGTGCATCAGCGGATGGCGGGCGATGTATTCGTTCAGAGGCTTGCCGCTGCTGTGGAAATCCGTGTGCAGCGGGTCGAGGAATACAATAAAAAAAGGCATCTTGCCCAAATAATCGTCTGCATCGTTCATAAGCGTTTCGGACGGAATATTTATATCGACATAATATCACAGTTAACCTCGATTCTTGATTCCAATCAGGTCGTCTGAAACATCGCTTGCCTCCTTCCGAAATATTCACTTAAAATCAGTCTTACATTCCAAAAAGAGATTTGCTTATGGGTTTCAAACTTACTCCGATTGATGTTGTTGATGACATCAGCCGCGAAGATTTTTATCAGAATTATCTCAAGCCGCGCCGTCCCGTCGTGATCAAAGGACTGACCCGCAACTGGCCTGCCCGTGACAAATGGTCGCTGGACTATATGAAAGAAACCGTCGGCGATATCGTCGTCCCCTTGTACGACAGCGCCAAAGCCGACCCTTCCGCGCCGATTAACGCCGCCAGTACGGAAATGCGCTTCAGCGATTATATCGATCTGATCAAACGCGAGCCGACGGATTTGCGGATTTTCTTATTTGACCCCATCAAACACGCTCCCGCCTTACTGAACGATTACGTTTTTCCCAAAGAGCTGATGGGCGGATTCTTAGACCGTTACCCTACCCTGTTTTTCGGCGGTGCAGGTTCGGAAACCTTCCTGCACTACGACATTGATATGGCGCACATCTTCCATACGCATTTCGGCAAGAAACACATCATCTTGTTCGATTACAAATGGAAAGAGCGCCTGTTCCGCATTCCTTTCGCCACTTACGCGCTGGAAGACTACCACGTCGACAACCCCGATACGGAACGTTTCCCCGAGCTTGAAGGCATCGAAGGTATCGAATGCTTCTTGGAATACGGCGATACCTTGTTCATGCCGACCGGCTGGTGGCATTGGATGAAATACCTTGACGGCTCATTCTCCATCTCCCTGCGCGCATGGGATGAAAGCTGGGCGGTTAAGGCGCATAGTTTGTGGAACCTGACTGTACAGCGCAAGTTCGACGACTTCATGAAAGCCCGCTTTAAAGCACGCTACATGAATTGGAAAGAACAGCTTGCCTGCAAACGCGCCCGCCGCGCATGGGAACGCGGACTACCTCGTTAAAACACGCTTAAAGGTCGTCTGAAAACAGTATTTCAGACGACCTTTATCCGCAAATTGCCCCGTATCCAGCGCAAAACTTGAAGCAATGGATGGCATTGCTTACTCAATACCGACACGGCGCGTAAGGCAAAAATGCAACAAATGCGAAATACAAAGCGCATATTTTTTTAAAACGTCGGCGATAGCTGAAACCAATCTGTCAAAGCAGGCGGACTGACCTTGCTCCTGCCTGCTTTGCCCCATTTTTTAACCGGAGTGCATCATGCAAACACCTCTAAAATTCTTCACCGCCCTTGTTTTAACGGCATCGGCATTCTCCGCATCCGCTCACGGCATGCATAAACATAAACCGCTGACCTTTGAAGAGCTGCCCAAAATCTGCCAACAATACTTCACGCGCGCGGAGAATTGTTACAAAAAGGCAGGCGCCAAATCCGATTTTCAGCGCAACAATACAAAATTCCTGTTTCAATCCCTGCCTGCCGCCGATTTAACGCAACGTGAAACCATGTGCAAAATTGCTATGGATTCTTTCGCCGAAAAAACGCGCTCGCTTCATTGCGAATAAGATTTTTGCCCATAAGATATAGCAAAGGTCGTCTGAAAACTTTCAGACGACCTTTTTTTTCAGACGACCTTAAAAGAAGTAATTCGCCAGCAGCAAACCGAATACCAAGCTAAACGCCATGCTCAAGAGGCCGGGAATCATAAAGCTGTGGTTGAAAATAAATTTGCCGATTTTGGTCGAACCCGTGCTGTCAAAATCAATCGCTGCGATAATCGGACCGTAGTTCGGGATGAAGAAGTAGCCGTTCACCGCGACAAACGTGCCGATGATAATCGGAGCGGGAATGCCCAGCGAAATACCGATGGGGAACAGCGTTGCAACGGTCGCCCCTTGGCTGTTAACCAAGACGGACAAAACGAACAGGGCAAACGCGAAAGTCCACGGCGCAGTTTCGACCAAATGCGATACGGTTTCTTTGACTTCGGCCAGATGACCGTGCATCAATGTGTCGCCCAGCCATGCTACGCCGAATACGGCGATAACGGCGCGCATCCCCGCATGGAACACCGAGCCTTTGGTAATCGCGTTACCATTCGGTTTGCAAAGCAGGATAATCAGCGCGGCAGCGGAAAGCATGACGATTTCGATGGTGTGCGCCATGCCCATCAGTTTCGGGCCTTCTTCCGTTTGGAAAGTCGGGCGCAACTCCGGTACGGCACCCATGACCACCACCAGCAATGCGGCGGCAAGGAAAATCCCGACCGAAAGTTTCGCCTCTTTGCTGACAGGCGCATTGGATACTTCAGTCGAATCTTTTTCGTTGGCTTCTACATATTCCGGGTCTTTCAGCAACGCCTGATAATGCGGGTCATCTTTCAACTCTTTGCCGAGCTTGTTGACGAATATGCAGGCAAGGCCGATACCGAAAACAGTTGAAGGAACAGTCACTTTCAGCACATCAGCCATCGTGATGTGTTGCGGTTCAAGGTAGGTCACGCAGGCGACGACCGCGGCCGCAATCGGGCTGGCAACAATGGCGAATTGCGACGCGATGACCGCCATCGTCAGCGGACGGGAAGGACGGATGCCGTTGCGGCGGCTGACTTCAGCAATAACGGGCAATACCGAATAAGCGACGTGTCCCGTGCCTGCCAGTACGGTAAACAGATAAGTCACCATAGGCGCGATGAAAGTGATGTATTTCGGATTGCGGTGTAAAACGCGGGTAGCGATTTTAATCATGTAGTCCAAGCCGCCGCTTGCCTGCATCGATGCGGCAGCGGAAACGACCGCCATAATCATCAGCATCACGTCAATCGGCGGACTGGTCGGCTCAAGATGGAAACCGAAGGCCAAAACTGCCAGCCCGATACCGCCGAGCACACCCAAGCCGATACCACCGACCTGCGCGCCGATTAAGATACACACCAGTACGATGGCGAACTGGATAAAAAACATTGTGGACATGAACACTCCATTGTTTGTAAAAAAATCTTGAAGAGGAAACGGATTAAAGCGGATATCGGCGGAAGCTGCTGTTGCATTACATCTGATATCCATATTTCTGTTTTTATTTTAAATACCAACACTTTATCCGATTAAATCGGGCGTGATTATAGAGTAAGCACTCGTTATTAACAATGTTTTACTGAAATTAAGACATCAAAGGTCGTCTGAAAACACCGAAATTCATTTTTTCAGACGACCTTTTTCAGGAAATTTGTTCAACGCAAAAATGTTTAGCGCGGTTTGCAGACAAGGCTTTATGTTCATACAAAAATCTATTTGATTTCTCTTAAACCGCCTTTCAATGAAATATCCTGCAATGCTCAATTCCCTATCCCAAGCTGCAACATCCCGATATAAATTTTCATTTTCTTGCATCCGGCCTTATCGAAATCAGCCGAAACATCCCCATAATACTGCCGTTATACCACTTCATATTTGAAAGAAAGCGATGACTGCTATCCTGATTATCCTCGGTCTGATTGCCATAGCGGTCGGCATTTTTGGCACGATTTACCCCGCCTTGCCGGGATTGGGCTTGATGTTTGTCGGCGCATGGCTGTTGGGCTACGCCGGCGACTATCAGGTTTTCGGTTCCGGCACACTCATTTTCCTTGCCGTTGTCGCCATTTTCGGCACGGCAATGGATTATGTCGCGGGCGCGTTGGGGGCAAAATATACGGGGGCAAGTAAAACCGCTGTCTGGGGAGCGTTTATCGGCGGCATTGTGGGCGCATTCTTCGCCATCCCCGGCCTGCTGTTAGGCCCTCTGATTGGTGCAGCCAGCGGCGAATTCATCGCCCGCAAAGACAGTTGGCAGGCTGGCAAAGTCGGCATCGGTACGTTTATCGGCTTTATCATCGGTACGGTTGCCAAAATCGGCTGCGCGCTGACCATTATGCTGACTGTCCTATCCGTATGGTTGGCTTCGTTTTTCTAAGCCATCTCTTCAAAACCAAAGGTCGTCTGAATTTTCAGACGACCTTTGGTTTTTGAACGCTTATTTGTTACAGCAGGCTTTGTATTTCTTACCGCTGCCGCAAGGGCAAGGGTCGTTGCGTCCGGTTTTGTCGCCTTCGCGGCGTACCGTTTGCGGTTTGTTGATGATTGCCTGCCAATACCAATAAATATCCAGCAACACATGCGGCAGCTCGGATTCGAGCTGGGCGAGTTCTTTTTCGGTCAGGTGCAGGATGATTTCGCCGTTTCGTTCTTCATCGTAAATCCCGCCCAAAGCCATAATCGGATAGAACAAATCTTCAAACTCTTCCTGATCAACCGCCTCAAACCAATCGGTCGGAACGATATCCAAAGCATAGAGATAAGCGTTACACCAAGTATAAATATCGGGATTGGAGGCAGCATCTTCGTATAACCACAAATCGGGCAGCATTTTTTTACTGAGTTTGATACGCAAATCCGCCGCCAAACCGATGACCAAACGCTCGATTTCGGTGCGCTCTTTGGCATCAAATAAGGATTCGTCGCCCAAAACTTCAGGCAGCCAGTCATTCGGGTTCAGCGCATCGGGACCGCTCAACAAAGCCATCATAAACGCCTGCACCTCATCGCAGCGCATGGTGTTGTGGTGTTCCGATTTGGCATCGAGCAGCTCCATCAGGCGTACGCGCGACGCTTCGTCAAATGCTTGCAATTGCATGGTTATTCCTTAATTTTAAATGGTATGTTTATAGTGGATTAACTTTAAACCAGTACGGCGTTGCCTCGCCTTGTCCTGATTTAAAGTTAATCCACTATATTCTCTAAGGGGTCATCTGAAAACGGTTTAGGCGATGCGTTGGCGCATTTGCTCGAAAAGGCATACCGTTGCCGCCATGGCGACGTTTAACGACTCGGTCTGTCCCAGCATCGGGATTCTGACGCTGCCGTCGACTTTTTCCAAAATTTCCTGACTCACGCCGCTGCCTTCATTGCCGAAAACCCAAGCGCAAGGAGCATTTAAATCCAGTTGATACAAGTCGGAAGGATTGCGCCCGTCCAAAGCGGTCGCCCATATTTTGTCCTGATAAGCATCCAGCCAATGCGGTAGAAAAACGCGGCTGTATATGTCCAGCAGAAAATGCGCCCCCATACCCGCACGCAATACTTTGGGCGACCAAATATCGACGCAGTCATTACCCAACACAATCTGCCTGATGCCCGAAGCTGCCGCGCTGCGTAAAACCGTCCCGACATTGCCCGGGTCTTGCAGCCTGTCCAACACCACGCAGTCGCCGCTTAAAGGCAAATCCCCTTGCGGCGGAATCTCTATCCAAGTCATCACATCGTCGGCATCGTTCAGACTGGTGATTTTAGACAAGGCTTCGTTTCCGACCCAAGTAATACCATCTTCGTCCAAGCTGCTGATTAAATTTCGGATTTCAGGATGCGTGTTTTTACTTTCGGGCAAATACACTTGTTTGGGCGTGTATCCCGCCTCTAAATAGACCTGCAAAAGATGCACGCCTTCCAACACGGTTTGCCCGTATTCACGGCGTGCTTTAGATTGTGTCAACAGCTTGGACAAATGCTTGAGCTGCTCGTTTTGCGCGGAGGTAATCAATTTCATGTGCCGCATTATATAGCGGATTCAAATAAAAAGGATACAGAAAGGCAGCGGCACAATACCGTCCGACTTTGTTCAACCCACTTTTTCAGACGACCTCAAGATGCATCCGATCAAAAACAAAATCCCTGCCCGAATAGCTCGGTAAGGGATTTCTCTACTTGATGGAAATCTGTATCTCTATGCAGCTTAATGAACGACGGAGTCCTGTTGAACCTGCGTTTCAGTTCGAACCGTAGTCTGACTCACACCTTTATCATTCTTTGCGGATTCAGGCATTACCACGGCATCCGAAGCATTTTTGGCTGTCGGATTAGCGGCTACAGGTACGATATTTTCCTGTTGGTTTTTGGTTTCAACAGCTTTTTCAGCAACCATGCCTGAAGATTCGCCCTTCACTTGCGGACCGAATTGCCATACGGCGACGGCAACCGCTGCCACGCTGGCGGCGACGGCGAAGGATTTGAAGAAGGAACTGTTCGCAGCCTGTACTTCCTTAACAACAGGCATCACAGCGGCAACTTCGGCTTCATGACGCTGTTTGTGTTCTTCGCTGATTTCCGCAAGCGTAGCGGTAAATGCCGCGCTTTGCATGAAATCCGCATCACGCCCTGTCCCTTCTTTATAGCGCATGCAATCGCCTAACAGATGGTACTCGTACCACGCTTCGGCAGCGGCATCGTCGGACAACAGACGGTCAAGCATTTCTTCGCTTACTTGGTCTCCATCCATCAGTATGGAAACATATTCTCTTGTTGTATCCATAGTTGTTACCATTTTTTTACCACCTTTGATTTTCAGAGGTTTCCAGCAGCGGCCTCAAATCTTTTGCTATTACTTCCCGCGCCCTGAAAATACGGGAGCGGACCGTTCCTATCGGACAATCCATAATTTTGGCTATTTCCTCGTAAGACAAACCGTCCATTTCCCGCAGGGTAATGGCTTTGCGTAAGTCTTCGGGCAAATGCGAAATTGTTGATTCGACTGTTTGCAGGATTTCCCGATTGATCATTTCAGCTTCCGGCGTATGGTAATCCGCAATCTGATCCGACAAATCCAGAATATCCCCGTCTTCGTTAGCAGCCTCTGCACTGACGAACGGCTGCTTTCCTGATGTTACTAAGAAATTCTTGGCTGTATTGATGGCAATCCGGTACAACCAAGTATAAAAAGCACTCTCACCCCGGAAATTCGGCAAGGCCCGATAAGCCCTAATCATTGCCTCTTGCGCCACATCATTGACTTCGTGTTCGTCTTTGACAAAACGGGAAATCAATCGAATGAGCCGACGCTGATATTTGGACATCAGCAACTCAAATGCTTTTTGTTCGCCCTTCTGCGCGCGCTCTACCAAGGCCTGATCAATCTGGCGATCATTCATATCTTACCTTTTATAATAACTGCATTATAAGCTATAAAATAGTAAAGCGTGCCGTGCCAGTTAAAGACAACTGCCGCCGTATTTAGTTCCATTTATATCTCAAAAATTTTCCGTAAACCGGTAAAAAACCGTCAAACCCTTGAAAATCGTGGCTTACCGTAAGGTTAACAATAGCAATGCAGTTTCCGTCAGTATTTGTGATAATCGGCCAGCATTTTCTGACGAACGGTACAATATGGTTTTCTTGCAACACTTTCTTAACGTTTTTATACAAAAAACCTACATTCATCATATCATCACTGCCCGCCGTCCGAATGATCCCTTCTTCTTCCAAGACCGATTCCGGCAATCCGTTGCGGTGCGGCACCAGAAAAAAGCCGTTTTCTTGGAGAATATCTTTCAGACGACCTCTGACTTCTTTTCCCTTTATCCAATCCGCGTCTGCGAACTGGTTTTGTTTCAATATGAATAAAAAATCCCGGTATAAACATACCGATGTTTCGCCGAACTGCCATTGTGCAGTTTCTGCCTCCAACAGTATCCGCGCGAAATCCGCCAGCTTTCTCGGAGAACTTTCCACAATCCCATTCTCCTTAAAAAACCGCCAAAGAATCCGGCTGCGGCGCGCTTCGCTGAATGTCTGCCAGCGGCTGACTTGGAAACGCCCGCTTTGGCAAACCGTCTGATAATCCGCTTCGACAACTTCGTCCAAAATCGCCAAATCGGTTTGCAAAGAACGAATGTTGGCACAAACATGACGGTCAAAATTCGGAATGCGCTCCCGCCAAACCGGCAACGCTTCGTAACGCATCCAATTCCTTAAAAAGGCAGTATCGGCGTTACTTTCGTCTTCGATGTTCGGCAGATTGCAGGCAGCGGCGTAGCTTTCCAATTCTTTTCGGGAAAACGTCAGCAGCGGCCGCCAAATTTGCGTTTCCTCATCCAGCTTGCGCCATGGCGGCATAGCGGCAAGTGCTTTGATACCGCCGCCGCGAACCGCCGCGAGCATGAATGTTTCAATTTGGTCATCCTGATGGTGCGCCAACGCGATGATGCCGGAGGGGTCGTCTGAAAACGCCTGATAACGCGCTTTCCGTGCGGCGGCTTCGATTCCCAAGCCGTCTTTTTTGACTTCAACTTTTACGCTTTTGAACGGCACATTCCATTCTTGGCATAAGCGTGTGCAAAACCCCAGCCAGTCATCCGCATTGCGGCTCAATCCGTGATGAACGTGCAAAGCGTGTACATTCAAACCAAGCTCTTCCCGCAAACACGTCAGCATATGCAGCAACACCACCGAATCCAAACCGCCGCTTAATCCGACCGTTACTGTACAACCATCTGGAAGCGAACGCGCCGAAAGACGCAAGGTTTCCAACAAACTGCGGCATTGAGGCGGAAGGTTTTCAGACGACGTCGGGTTCATATGGCGTAATCTATGCTGTCGGCAAGGCAAGTTCTTAGAAATGAAAAAGCAGGCAGGGGGGGCTTCTGCCTGCTTTTCTACACATTAATTGTTTACTTATCCGTAAACTTACCGTAAGCCATAATCCGGTCGAAACGGCGCGCCAGTAAGTCCGCCATCGGCATATTTTGCGCTTCGTGCAATTGGGTTTCCAACACCGTTTTGACGTTTTTCATGGTCGTTTCAAAATCGCGGTGCGCCCCACCCAAAGGCTCGTTGATCACGGTATCGATCAAATCCAGTTCTTGCAGGCGTTTGGCAGTAATGCCCAAGGCTTGCGCGGCATCTGCCGCTTTTTCGGCGGTTTTCCACAGAATAGACGCGCAGCCTTCCGGAGAAATAACCGAGTAAGTCGAATATTGCAGCATATTGACGTAATCGCCGACCGCAATCGCCAGCGCGCCGCCGGAACCACCCTCGCCGATAATGGTACACAAAACCGGCACACGCAGGCGGGTCAATTCGTACAGGTTGCGTCCGATGGCTTCGGACTGACCGCGCTCTTCCGCGCCGATGCCCGGATACGCGCCCGGCGTATCGACAAAAGTCATGACGGGAATATTGAATTTCTCAGCGGTCTGCATCAGGCGCAACGCTTTACGATAGCCTTCAGGACGCGGCATACCGAAATTGCGGCGGATTTTTTCTTTGGTATCGCGACCTTTTTGATGGCCGATAACCATCACGCTTTGACCGTTGAAGCGCGCCAAACCGCCGACGATGGCATGGTCGTCTGAATAATGGCGATCGCCGTGCAACTCTTCAAAATCGGTGAAAATGGCTTGAATGTAATCTAAGGTGTAAGGACGTTGGGGATGGCGTGAAACCTGCGAAATCTGAGCGGGCGTCAGCTTGTTGAAAATCGATTTGGTCAAGTCGTTGCTTTTCTTCTGCAATCTGGCGATTTCATCGGAAATATCGACGGCGGATTCGCCCTGCACAAAGCGCAGCTCTTCGATTTTATTGGTTAATTCGGCGATGGGTTGTTCAAAATCCAAAAAAACTGGTTTCATAGGGTGAAGCTCTCGGTAGGGACGCTGCCGCTATCATACGCCAATCAGGCATATTTGGCAGCATTTCTCATGGAGGATATGCCGTGCAAAACGGCAGATAATCGGGCGGATGCCTTTTCAGACGACCTTTTGCGGATGATATAGTATATCTGCACTAAACAAATGAAGTGCCGTATCTTATGATAAACTTCCATTCAGTTCAATCATTTCAAACAGGCTATGAAAAACGAACACGACAATACGGCGATGCGGCTAGACAAATGGCTTTGGGCTGCGCGCTTTTTCAAAACCCGCGCGCTGGCTCAAAAACATATCGAATTGGGCAGGGTTCAGGTCAACGGCGCCAAAGTCAAAAACAGCAAAAACATCAGCGCAGGCGACATCATCGACCTGACGCTCAATTCACTGCCTTACAAAGTCAAAGTATTGGCACTCAACCACCAGCGCCGCCCCGCCCCCGAAGCGCGTCAGCTTTACGAAGAAGACATGAAAACCGCCGCCGAACGCGAAGCGCAAAAACAGCTCGACCAAGCAAGCCGCATCAGCGCGGCATATCCCGACGGCAGGCCGACCAAACGAGACCGCCGCCAACTCGACCGCATGAAGCGCGACAGCTGGTAGGGTTTTATAAATTCCGTTTCAACCGCGATGCGCAGCAGAACGGATATATTTGAAACTCCGCTAAAAACAAATCATCCGTTTTTTGTTATTTCACGCAAATAGCTTGACGATTTTACCCGTCCGTTGTGTTGAGACTCCTGCCTGAAACCGCCGATTTCCGTAAAGTTGAAACGCATCAGAATCAGGTATAATCCATCCCTATTTCATTTTCAGACGACCTTGAGCCATTAAGGATATCCCCATGAGCAAGAAACGCGTCCTCACAGGCGTAACCACCACCGGCATCCCGCATCTGGGCAACTACGTCGGCGCCATCCGCCCTGCCGTCCGCGCGGCGCAAAACCCCGATACCGAATCCTTCCTCTTCCTCGCCGACTACCACGGCATCATCAAATGCCACGAGCCGGAGATGATTCACCAATCCACCCAAGCCGTTGCCGCCACTTGGCTTGCCTGCGGACTCGATCCCGATCGCACCACCTTCTACCGTCAAAGCGACATTCCCGAAGTGATGGAATTGAACTGGATTTTGACCTGCATCACCGCCAAAGGCCTGATGAACCGCGCCCACGCCTACAAAGCCGCCGTGCAGGCAAACGCTGAAAACAATCAGGAAGACCCCGACCACGGCGTAGAAATGGGTCTGTACAGCTACCCCATCCTGATGACCGCCGACATTCTGATGTTCAACGCCAACGAAGTGCCCGTCGGTCGCGACCAAATCCAACACGTCGAAATGGCGCGCGACATCGCCGGACGCTTCAACCACCGCTTCAAAGAAGTCTTCACCCTGCCCGAAGTGAAAATCGACGAAAACGTCGAACTTTTGGTCGGCTTGGACGGACGCAAAATGTCCAAATCCTACGGCAACACCATTCCGCTTTGGGAAAACGACAAGAAAACCCAAAAATCGGTCAACAAAATCATCACTAACATGAAAGAGCCGGGCGAGCCGAAACAGCCCGACGAAAGCCCCTTGTTTGAAATCTACAAAGCCTTCTCCACGCCGTCTGAAACCGCAGAGTTCACACAAATGCTTGCCGAAGGCCTGGCATGGGGCGAAGCCAAAAAACTCTTGGCCGCCAAAATCAACGCCGAGCTGGCAGAACCGCGCGAACGTTACAACGAGCTGACCGCCAATCCTTCGCAAATCGAAGACATCCTGCAGGCGGGCGCCGCCAAAGCGCGCAAAGAAGCGCGCGAACTGCTGGACAAAGTACGCGACGCCGTCGGCATCCGTCCATTGAAGTAAATCTCAAAAGGTCGTCTGAAAAAGCAGTCCGCTTATATTTCAGACGACCTTTTCCTGTTTAAAACAAGGAATATCCGATGAAAGCCTTTCCAATTCTCTTATCCGCCCTTTTGCTCGCCGCCTGCGGCAAATCCGAAGCCCCAGCCGAGCCCGCCCAAAATGCCACCGAAGCCGCGCCCAAACCCGCGTTTAAAGTCAAATACATCGACAACAACGCCATCGCAGGCTTGGATTTAGGTCAAAGCAGTGAAGGCAAAACCAACGACGGCAAAAAACAAATCAGCTATCCAATTAACGGCTTGTCCGAACAAAACGTCATCCAACTGATCGGCAACCACCCCAACGATTTAGAAGTCATCAGCGGCAAATGTATGGAAACCGGCGACAAAGGCGAGCCTTTGGGCTGGACTGAAAACGGCAAATGCCATGCCTTGTTTGCCAAACTGGTCGGCAACATCGCCGAAGACGGCGGCAAACTGACGAGCTACCTCCTCTCCCATGCTGCCCTGCAACCCTATCAGGCAGGCAAAAGCGGCTATGCCGCCGTTCAAAACGGCCGCTACATCCTCGAACTCGACAGCGAAGGAATGTTCTACTTCCGCCGCCGCCACTATTGATCGAGCGGGTGCACCCATGACCGTACACACCTTAATCCGCGCCCTGCCTAAAGCCGAATTGCACGTCCATATCGAAGGCACGTTCGAGCCGGAATTGATGTTCGCCATCGCCGGGCGCAACGGCGTTTCCATTCCCTATGCGGATGTGGACGCCGTGCGCCGCGCTTACGATTTTCACAACCTCCAGTCCTTCCTCGATATTTACTACGCAGCGGCGGCGGTCTTGCTCCACGAACAGGATTTTTACGACCTGACCACCGCCTATTTCGCCCGCTGCCGTGAGGACAACGTCGTCCACACCGAAATCTTCTTCGACCCGCAAACCCATACCGCGCGCGGCGTACCGTTTGAAACCGTCATCAACGGCATTACCCGCGCCCGCCTGGAAGCGCAGGAAAAATGGGGCATTTCCAGCAGGCTGATTATGTGTTTCCTGCGGCATTTAAGCGAAGAGTCCGCGTTTGAAACGCTTGCCCAAGCACAGCCTTTCAGACGACATATCGACGGCATCGGGCTGGATTCGGGCGAACTCGGCAACCCGCCCTCGAAATTCGAGCGCGTCTTCGCCCAAGCCCGCGCGCAAGGTTTTCCCGCCGTCGCCCATGCCGGTGAAGAAGGCCCGCCCGAATACGTTTGGGAAGCGTTGGATTTACTGAAAGTCGTCCGCATCGACCACGGCGTGCGCTCTGAAGAAGACGAACCGCTTATGCAGCGCCTGATTGCCGAGCAAATGCCCCTGACCGTCTGTCCATTGAGCAACCTCAAACTCAAAGTCGTCGGCGACCTGTCCCGGCACAACCTGCGCCGCATGCTTGAGCGCGGCGTATTGGTTACCGTCAATTCAGACGACCCCGCCTACTTCGGCGGCTATCTCAACCAAAATTTCATCGAACTTGCCGACGCATTGGATTTGAATGAAGCAGACATCCGCACCTTGTGCAAAAACTCGTTCAAAGCCTCGTTTTTAAACGAGGAAGAAAAAGCAAAACGGTACGCCGAAATCGACGGCATCCATGTTTAAACACAAAGCCGACCTGAAAAAGCAATCCGGTCGGCTTTGTTTTTATCTAAAAATGCAAATCCTCTAACCACAGCCAATTCCCTACCAAACCACTCAACTATCCGCCCGAAATCTGTTAAAATACCGACCTATCCTAATAAATACAGCATCAAAAGGCACACAATCATGGCTCTTTTGCAGATTTCCGAACCCGGCATGTCCGCCGCTCCGCATCAACACCGCCTCGCCGTCGGCATCGACTTGGGTACGACCAACAGCCTGGTTGCCACCGTCCGCAGCGGCAGCCCGATTTGTCTGACCGATATGGACGGACGCACCACCCTGCCCTCTGTCGTCCGTTACGGCGAAGGCGATGCCGTCGAAGTCGGCAAAGCCGCCCTTGCCGCCCAAAAAACCGACCCGCTGAACACCATCAGCTCCGCCAAACGCCTGATTGGCCGCACGCTTGCCGACCTCGCGCAGGACGCGCAATACCTGCCCTACCGGTTCACGCCTAACGAGCGCGTGGTCGAGCTGAACACCCGCCAAGGTGCCAAAACGCCTATCGAGGTGTCGTCTGAAATCCTCAAAGCCCTCAAATCGCGTGCCGAAGAAACTTTAGGCGGCGATTTGGTCGGCGCCGTCATTACCGTTCCCGCCTATTTCGACGATGCCCAACGCCAAGCCACCAAAGACGCCGCGCGTTTGGCAGGCTTGAACGTCTTGCGCCTGCTCAACGAGCCGACCGCCGCCGCGATTGCCTACGGGCTGGACAACGCCTCAGAAGGCACGTTTGTCGTTTACGACTTGGGCGGCGGTACGTTCGACGTATCCGTATTGCAACTGACCAAAGGGCTGTTTGAAGTCAAAGCCACCGGCGGCAACAGCGCATTGGGCGGCGACGATTTCGACCACCGCCTGTTCTGCCACCTGCTCGAACAAAACGACCTTTCCAAACTCAACGAGCGCGACAGCCAGCTTCTGCTTTCCCTTGTCCGCGCCGCCAAAGAACAACTGACCAGCCAAACTGAAGCGGTCATCGAAGCCACGCTTTCAGACGGCCGCAAAATCCATACCGTCATTACCCGCCAAGAATTTCACCACCTGACGCAAAATCTGGTGCAAAAAACCATAGAGCCGGTCAAACAGGCCCTGAAAGACGCGGGCGTGACCAAAGCCGACATCAAAGGCGTGATTATGGTCGGCGGTTCCACCCGTATGCTGCACGTTCAACAAGCAGTCGCTACCTTCTTCGGACAAACCCCACTGAACAACCTCAACCCCGACGAAGTCGTCGCGCTCGGCGCCGCCATACAGGCGAACGTCCTTGCCGGCAACAAAACCGACGGCGAATGGCTGCTGCTGGACGTTACCCCCTTGTCGCTCGGCTTGGAAACCTACGGCGGTCTCGCCGAAAAAATCATCCCGCGCAATTCCACCATCCCCACCGCGCGCGCGCAGGATTTCACCACCTTCAAAGACGGTCAAACCGCCATGACGATACACGTCGTACAAGGCGAGCGCGAACTCGTTTCCGACTGCCGCAGCCTTGCCAAATTCACCCTGCGCGGCATTCCACCCATGACCGCAGGCGCGGCGCGTATCCGCGTTACCTTCCAAGTTGACGCCGACGGCCTGCTGTCCGTTTCCGCCCAAGAACAAAGCACCGGCGTACAGGCGCAAATCGAAGTCAAACCTTCCTACGGCTTGGACGACGACACCATCACCCAAATGCTCAAAGACAGCATGAGCAACGCCGCCGAAGACATGGCGGCACGCGCCCGCGCCGAAGCCGTCGTCGAAGCCGAAAGCCTGACCGACGCCGTCAACGCCGCCCTTGAATTGGATAGCGATTTGCTGGATGCCGAAGAATTGCAACAAATCCAGCAAGACATCGCCGATTTGCAAGGTCGTCTGAAAAACGGCAACGCCGAAGACATCCGCGCCGCCGTCGCCAAACTCAGCCGCAGCACCGACAACTTCGCCGCCAAACGCATGAACCGCAACATCCAACGTGCGCTGACAGGGCAAAGTGTGGACGATATTTGATGGCAAACAGTTTCAGACGACCTCGAAAGACACAAAGGTCGTCTGAAAAAATTCAAACACTATTTTTCAGACGACCCCATCCTATGCAAAACCCTTCCATCCCCCAAGACTGGAACGTTTATTTCAGCCGCATTGGCGACGCACCCGCCGCCTTACGCATCAACCTTGCCTTAATCGAAGTCGCGCCGCTGGCAGAGTATCCGCAGCATGTGCGCGTCAGTATGAAATTGGAACAAACCAACGAACACGGCTTCCCGACGCCCGAAGAAAGCGAAGCGGTTTACGACCTCGAAGACCAAATCGACCGACTGGCGGGCAACGACAACATTCCCGCAGGCATAGTCACCACAAACGGCGCGGCAAATTGGCATTTTTACAGCCGCGATGCCGAAACCTTCGCCCAAGCCTGCCGTACCTTGCTAACACAAAACGACCGCGTTTGCGACATCACAATCAGCGAAGATGCCGAATGGTCGTTTTATCAAGAATTCCTGTATCCGGACAGCTACGAGTTGCAAGCTATCCGCAACGAGCAGGTTTTACGCCGTTTCCGACAAGACGGCGACCGCCTCGATAAGCCCCGCCCCATCGACCACTGGCTGTTTTTCCACACCGAAGCAGACCTGAATGCAGCAGCCGCCAAAGTCGGCACATTAGGCTATACCGTCAGCGACAGCGGCCGCATCGAGCAGGAAGAAGACCACCCGAGCTACCGTCTGCAACTTTCCAAAAACGCCCCGCTCACCGACATCGACAACGACACATGGGAGTTGATCGATATCGCCCAAGAAAACAACGGCGACTACGACGGCTGGGGCAGCATATTAGTCCAATAAAGCATCAGGTCGTCTGAAAACACACCGGCAGCCCCGTTCAGACGACCCGCATCCACTTTGACCTTAGGAGAATCCCATGAGCGAATCCATTGTTTACGGTATCGATCAGGAAAATGAACTCATGAACCGCGCCTTCGAACAGGCACGTTCCACATTCAAATATTTCTGGCGCGAGCTGTATTGGGAAAACCGCCGCATCATACCCGCCTTGGATTTTGCCATGGTCAAAGTACCTTTTTTCCAAGACAGCGAAGACGGCGAAATTTGCGAACATATGTGGATAAACGACATCTACTTCGACGGCCTCCACATTTTCGGCACGCTGGTCAACGAACCCAACGACCTGACCAATGTAGAACAAGGCGAAAGCGTCTGCGTTCCGGTTGACGACATCAGCGACTGGATGTTCCTGTGTAACGGCATCCCCTACGGCGGCTTCACCGTACAGGCAGTCCGCATCCAAATGACGCCGCAAGAGCGCGCAGAACACGATGCCGCATGGGGAATCGACTTTGGCGATCCCGAAGAAGTCTTGCTGGTTTACGAAGAAAAAGAACACCCCGAAAATCTCGACGAACATCCGATGTGCCGAAACTGTCTGGACGACTTCCGCCAACAGCTGGCACAAAACTCGGATTACCTGCGCGAGCAAGACGAAGACGGCTACACACCGCTCCATCACGAAGCCATCGCAGGCAACGCGCCCCTGGTCAAAGCCATGCTCGAATTGGGTGCAGACCCGGCCGCCACCACGCAAGAAGGACTGACCGCCCTAGACTTTGCCCGCCTTATGGACTGGCAAAACGTCATCGAGATACTCGAACCACGCCACTAAACCATAGGTCGTCTGAAAACCGAAACACACTTTCAGACGACCTGTGCATTGATGAAATGAAGCCGTCTAAAAAAGAAAGAACAGTAAAAAATGTCTAATCGATTTCGACTAATAATACTGAGAATACTAAGTGTCGTTTGGTTTCTCGTTTGGCGATTGACCGTATCTATTCTAGTCGGAAACGCTGTGTTTCATTTTTTACCACCCGAACGCGAAACTTATACTCAAGACAGCAAAGTAAACCCCTCGTTTCAAATACCCGTTCTCACAACAGGCAGCAGTAGTTGTACCGTGAAACGATGGGATGAGTTCAACGCTGATAAGGACAAGATTTGCACAAAAAGCCTTAAAGACCTGAATTGCCTCCCGCATACGAAAAGCGGTTGTGATTTAAAACAGGTAAATTCTCAAGAATACAAGTTCATTTTTTATGATTTATTTAAAACACAGACCAATCACTACCGTTTGACAGAAGGACATGTAGAACCTTTATCTTATACATTAGATACGCTTGACCGACGACTATCAGCAGGAATAAAAGCTACCTTAATTGTCTTACTCTTAACCTTAGCGCCTCCTTTTTACCGCCTGTGGCGACACGACAGAAAAATTCAGGCAGCAGCCAAGAAAGCAAGAATGGCTGCACAACGTAAGGACTGACCACACTAAGCGTCGTACACCTTCCTTGACCGGCAAAACGTCATCGAGATACTCGAACCACGCCACTAAACAATAGGTCGTCTGAAAAGAAAGAATAGTAAAAATGTCCGATCGATTTCAATTAATCATACCGACAATACTGAAATTCATTTGGGCCCTTGTTTGGCGGCTGACCGTCTCTATTTCGGTCGGAAAGACCGTATCTCATTTTTTACCACCCGAACACGAAACTTACACTCAAGGCAGCAAAATAAACGCCTTGTTTCAAATCGCCGTTCGCCCAACTGATGACAGTAGTTGTGCAGTGAAACCATGGAATGAGTTCAATGCCGAGCAGGATAAAGTGTGTACGTACCGCCCTGATCAAAATGATTGCTACGTAAATTCGAAAATCACTTGCAATGTAAAACGTATCAGTACCGAAGAATACGAACTCATTTATACTGACCCCTTCTTCACAGAGGAAAGAACCAGTCATTACCGTATAACTGAAGGTCGTGTAGAACCCTTGTCTTTTACCTTCGACTCATCCTCACGCAGATGTGAAGCAGGACTACTAACCGGCATCTTCACCCTTCTTCTGACTTTAGTACCGCTACTTTACTGCCCGTGGCGACGCCGTAGAAAAATTCAGGCGACAGCCAAGAAAGCAAGAATGGCGGCACAACATAAAGACTGACCATACTCAATGCCGCACACCTCCTTGACCGACAAAACGTCATCAAGATATTTGAACCACCCCACTAAACAAAAGGTCGTCTGAAAACCAAGATACAATTTCAGATGACCTCCAACCTACCGAACATGAGACTCTGGCACCAAACCCTCATCCCGCTACTCCCCCGCGCCCAGCTTTTAGGGCAACACCGCGAATGTGCCGCCCTGCGCGGAGCAGGCTGGGGCAGGCCGCACGCGACGGTGAATTACGTTTTCACCCATTCGCCTGACAAACTCTATCTGTATCACGCGCTGATTATGGAAGAAATGGAAAAACGCGGCTACAAACCCGATCCGTTGTGGAAAGACCCGCTGTACCGCGGCAAAGCGGTTGCCCCTTATCCCGCACACGATATCGAAGCCACCGATTCGCCGATTTACCCCGAACACGATGATGCTTATCTGGACGAATGTCTGGAAAATTTAAAAAACAAAGGCATCGTGTTATAAACGGTTTCAGACGACCCTTTCATCACAAAAGGTCGTCTGAAATATAGTAGATTAACTTTAAACCAGTACGGCGTTGCCTCGCCTTAGCTCAAAGAGAACGATTC
>OMHC01000013.1_pt1 | contig 19269 bp, 16 predicted proteins | sample 1646141 | NCBI WGS metagenome assembly OMHC01 (sample SAMN03287617, study PRJEB25206) | human oral metagenome | biome: Human subgingival microbiome; feature: a sample from a patient with with chronic Periodontitis S01-06-R; material: Human subgingival plaque | host: Homo sapiens ...
GGCGAGGCTACCAGTGGACGCAGGCAAGGCACCACGCCCTAATCTGCGACGCACTGGAGCGTGTTTTCAACGGCGAAACGAAACGCCTGATTATCAATATCCCGCCGCGTTACTCGAAAACGGAGATTGCGGTAGTGAACTTCATCGCATGGGCGATGGGGCGCGTACCAGACAGCGAGTTTATTCATGCGAGCTATTCGGCCACGTTGGCTGTCAATAACTCAGTGCAAATCCGAAACCTGTTACAGCACGAAGAATACCGGGCGATTTTCCCAGGCGTGGAACTTGAGAGCGAAAGCAGCCATCACTGGAAGACGACCGCAGGTGGTGTGATGTATGCGACAGGTACGGGCGGTACGATTACAGGTTTTGGCGCGGGTAAGCACCGAGACGGTTTCGGAGGCGCACTGATACTTGACGATCTGCACAAAGCTGACGAGGCCCGAAGCGAGGTCAGGCGGCAAAACGTCATCGACTGGTTTCAGAATACACTGGAATCCCGTAAAAACAGCCCTGAAACACCCATTGTCGTGATTATGCAAAGGCTGCATGAGAAAGACATCGCGGGTTGGCTGCTTGATGGCGGCAATGGCGAAGAGTGGGAGCATTTGTGCTTATCCGCTATTCAGGAAGACGGTACGGCGTTGTGGCCTGAAAAGCACGACATTGAGACGCTGCGACGAATGGAGCAAGCCGCGCCGTATGTGTTTGCTGGGCAGTATTTACAACGCCCAGCCCCGCCTGATGGAGGCACATTCAAACCTGACAATCTGCAATTTGTGAAAGCCCTGCCCGCTGGGAATATCCGATGGGTGCGAGGATGGGACTTGGCGTCCACTGCAAACGACGGCGACTACACAGCAGGCGGCAGGCTTGGCGTAACAGAAGACGGGCGGTACATCATCGCCAACGTCGTGCGCGGTCAGTATGGCGCGGATGAGCGGGATAGGATACTACGCAACACGGCGCAAAAAGACGGCGTGAAAACGAAAGTATCTATCCCACAAGACCCTGGCCAGGCTGGCAAATCGCAAACCTTGTATCTAACCCGTCAATTGGCGGGCTTTTCTGTATCTGCCAGCCCTGAATCGGGCGATAAGGTTACGCGCGCCGAACCGTTCGCCGCGCAGGTCAACATCGGTAATGTGATGGTACTAGACGACGGCACATGGGATACAGATGCGCTGATTGCTGAGATGCGGATGTTCCCGAACGGGCAGCATGACGACCAAATCGACTGTTTGAGCCGTGCATTTAGCGAGTTGCTAGATACCCGAACGGGCATGATTGATTACCTGCGTTTGCAGGTCGAGGCAAACAAATGAGTAAAAAGACACCATTATCACAGGGCTTTATTGCCCGCGTTGCCGCCGGTGTCCGTTACGCCTTTACCGGCAACGCGGACGGATGGTTTGACGCGGGCGAGCCTTTAGCCCCTGTCGCACAGCAGGCAGAGGGTCGGCGGTTCGACTACGAGCCGTTTTACAACGTAGGGCATTCCAAACCGCGCGAACAGGAAGCAATAGGTTTTGCACAATTACGCGCCCTTGCTGATAACTACGACGTGTTGCGGTTGGTTATCGAAAAGCGCAAAGACCAAATGGAGGGTCTGCAATGGACAATCCAAAAACGCGACATAGCATCAACGGCGAACAACGAATCACAGCGCAAAGACAGAAAGGTCGATGAAGCCATTGCATTCTTCCAGTCGCCCGATAAGGAGCATACATGGTCGGACTGGCTGCGCATTTTGCTGGAAGACCTGTTCGTCATTGATGCGCCGTGTATCTACCCACGGAAAACGCTGGGCGGCGACTTGTACGCCCTTGAAGTGATAGACGGCGCAACGATTAAGCGCGTGTTGGATAATACGGGTCGTCTGCCTTTGCCGCCTGAAACGGCGTATCAGCAAATCTTGCACGGTATGGCGGCGGTTGATTACACGGCGGACGAGTTGGTTTACCGTTCGCGCAATAACCGAAGCTACAAGGTTTACGGCTATTCGCCTGTTGAGCAAATCATTATGACCGTGAACATCGCCCTGAAACGGCAGATTCACGCGCTGGAATACTACACAGCGGGCAGCGTTCCCGATGCTTTGGTTGGTGTGCCTGAAGCGTGGTCGGCTGACGAAATTCGGCGATTCCAAGAGTATTGGGATTTACTGCTATCAGGCGAGACGGCGGAACGGCGCAAAATGCGTTTCGTGCCGGGCGAGTTGTCCCGAAACTTTAAAGAGACGAAGCAGCCGCCGTTGAAAGACGTTTACGACGAATGGTTGGCACGCGTCGTCTGCTTTGCGTTTAGCGTCGAGCCTACGCCGTTCGTGGCACAGGTAAATCGCAGCGTGGCAGAGACGAGCCGTGAGCAGTCGTTGTCCGACGGCATGAGTAGTCTGAAGAACTGGGTAAAAGCCCTGATTGATGACGTGCTCGCCCGTTACATGGATATGGCGTCGTATGAGTTTGTTTGGCAGGAAGAGGAATCACTCAATCCGAAAGAACAGGCAGAAATATACGCCATCTACAAAAACGCAGGCATCTTGACCGCTGACGAAATCCGCGCCGAACTGGGTAAGGAGCCGTTACCGGAGCAGGATAATCCCGATCCAAATCAGCAAAACGACCAGCCTGAAGAACAGCCGAACCAAGAGGCTGAAAAACTGGGAAAGTCGGAAAGCCCAATGAGCGAAGCCGAAGCCGCCGCGCTTATTGAGGCTTATTTGCTGACACGCGTGGACGGCATGGCTGAACAAATCGCCGCGCTGATTGATGGTGCTGCTATTGACTGGCAGGCTGACGACCTGACCGCCGAACTAAACCGAGTGGCGAAAATCGTTACCAACGGTTTGGATTTTGGCGACTGGGCGGGCTTGTCCGATGTGGTCGAGCCAATAATCAGACGCGCGGCGGAAGATGGGGCGGTTGCTGCTTTGTTGCAGGTTATGCCCGACCCTGCTGTCGGTATGGTTACGAACATCCGCAGCCGTGCCGTCAAGTGGGCGCATGACCGCGCCGCCGAAATGGTCGGCATGAAGTGGGTGGGCGGCGAGCTTATCCAAAATCCTGCCGCCGAGTGGCAAATCACTGAAGGTACGCGCGAAATGATACGCGCCCAAGTGGTTGAAGCCATGCGAAACGGCGACAGCGTACAAGAGTTGGCGGGTCGTCTGAAAGAATCTCACGCCTTTAGTAATACCCGCGCCAAAACCATTGCTCGAACTGAGACGGCGATGGCGGACGGCATGGGCAACCTGATAGGCTGGGAAGAAACGGGGCTTGTTGCCGGTAAACGGTGGATAACCGCTGAAGACGACAAGGTGTCTGCGATTTGCAATACGAACGGGGATATGGGCGTGATTGGGCTGCATGAGCATTTCGCACATGGCGGCATGACACCGCCTGCCCACCCTAATTGCAGATGTACGGTCGTGCCTGTTTTGGCAGATGATATGCCAAAAGTTTAGTTTTTACTGGTGGTAGTGATGGGTTTGCCGCTCTCTTTACGGGGGCGGCTTTTTTTGGAGTACAGAATGGCAAAGTTATACGCAGAAATCGCCAAGATGGAAGCGCAGGACGACGGCACCGTCAAAGTTTGGGGTTACGCCTCAAGCGAAGCGGTCGATTCGGACGGCGAAGTCATCGCGGCGGAAGCTATGAAAGCGGCCATTCCCGACTATATGAAGTTTGGCGCGGTGCGTGAAATGCACGGCTCAAACGCGGCGGGAACGGCTATTGAGATTAATGTAGAAGACGACGGGCGCACGTTCTTTGGCGCGCATATCGTTGACCCTGTTGCCGTGACGAAAGTCAAAACAGGCGTTTACAAAGGCTTTTCAATCGGCGGCAGCGTTACCGCCCGCGACGAGTTGAATAAGTCGCAAATTACGGGCTTGAAGCTGACAGAAATCAGCCTTGTTGACCGCCCTGCTAATCCCGACGCGGTGTTTACCTGCTTTAAGGCGGACAAGCCCAAAGACGATGAAGAAACGGCAGATAAGGACGACGAGTCAGCCGACAAAGCCGACGAAACGCCAGACGACGATGCCGAAAAGGCAGACGGCGAAAAGGCCGATGACAAAGAAGACGACAAAAAGGACGAAACCGAAAAATCGGCAAGCGTGAATTTGTCCGAATCTGAAATCGCTATCTTGAAAGCAGTCTTGGCGAAAGCTGAGAAGCAGGAAGCGGCGGTAAAAGCTGACGAGCCTGTCGATGAATCGGTAAGCAAATCCGACAAATCAGACGACCTTGCCAAAGCAGAAATGGCAGACGCCTTGGCGAAAGCACAAGACGCGCTGAAGAAATCGAATGACGCACTTGCCAAAGCGCAGGCGGAAATCGAAAGCCTGAAGAAACAGGCAGCACCGCCGAAAGGCAGCACTAAAGCCATTAGTAAGGCAGAAGATAACGGCGAAGACCCTTTAAACGGTTTTCAGCCGATTGTGAAGAATGACGGTTCGCTTGATGATGTGGCAACACTCGTCAAGGCAGCACACGCAGGCCGTCTGTAACACCGCTTACAGGCGGTTTTTTTATTTTTGGGAGCTTTATAAATGAACGTGAATCAAATCACTCAAGAAACGCTTGAACTGATGAAATCAGCGCAAGCAGGCGGCGAGCCGCTGAATAAAGGTTTTACTCAGCCGACCAGTTTTACCACTGGTTTGCAAACCTATGACCTTTCCGCGCCGTCTCAAAAACTCTACCCGGTATTGACCCCGTTGCGTAACCGTATCCCCCGCGTGGGCGGTGGCCGCACCATCGGCTCAAACTGGAAAGCCATCACTAATATCAACGTCGGCAACCAACGCGCCGGTATCAGTGAAGGCAAACGCGGCGGCGTTATCAATCATGAAATCGTTGAACGAAACGCCCAATTCCGCGCCATCGGCTTGGAAAACCAAGTAACCTTTGAGGCAGACTATGCCGCTCGAGGTTTCGAGGATGTCAAGGCGTTGGCGGTTGCCCAAACTCTGCAAGCGACTATGGTTGCCGAAGAAATGATTTTGCTGGGCGGTAACACCAGCCTGAAAGCAGGCGTTACCCCTACCCCGACCGCTGTCGTTTCTAACGACACTTTGGGCAAAATCAGCGCGTCCACCCTGTCCATCGTCTGCGTGGCTTTGGGTTTGCAGGCATACTGGGACGTCGCGGGCGCGAACAACGGCGCAATCGGTCAAGGCTTGAACATCAAGACTGCCCAAGTCCCTGCCAAAATCACACGCCAAAACGCCGACGGCTCTACCGATACATTCGGCGGCGGCTCTGCCCAAAAATCTGCGGCCGCTTCCGTCTCCGGTGTCGGTACAGGCAAAAAAGTAACCGCCATGATTCCAGCCGTTCGCGGTGCGGTCGCCTACGCTTGGTACTGGGGCGCGGCTGGTTCGGAAAAACTGGGCGCGATCACCACTGCCGCCAAAGTGGACATCTTGGCAGACGCCGAGGGTACTCAGACCGCTGCTTCCCTGCCGTCTGAAGACAATTCCACTTCCGTTTTGGAATTTGACGGCTTGTTGACCCAAATCGCACTGCCTGATTCAGGCGCGTTCTGGTCTGACAACAAAGGCAACGGCCTGACCTCCGACGGCGCGGGCGGCGTGTATGAGTTTGAAGAAGCGTTCGCGCATTTCTTCTCGAAATACCGCTTGTCCCCCGATACCATCTACGTCAATGCCCGCGATTTAGCTGCGTTGACCAAGCTGATTATCGGCAACGGTGGCGCGCCGCTGATTAAGTTGAAAGTGGACATCGACAACGCCGCGAATATTCGCGCGGGCGTGGTGGTCGGATCGTACCTAAACAAAATCACAGGCGACGAACTGAACATTGTGGTTCACCCGAACTTGCCTGCCGGTACCTATCTGTTCTACTCGACTCGCTTGCCTGCCTACGTTCAAGGCATCGGCAATCTGCTGCAAGTACGCACGCGCCAAGAGTATTATCAAATTGAATGGCCGCTGCGTACCCGTATGTATGAATACGGTGTCTATGCGGACGAATTGCTGCAAGGCATGTTCATGCCTGCCTTTGGTATGATTACCAACGCCGCCTAACCCTAACAAGGTCGTCTGAATTTTCAGGCGGCCTTTTCTTTTGGAGAATCGAAATGACAGAAATGGTTAAATTACAAGCCCCCGAAGGCTTTACCGATGTTTCCTTTGGCAGCCAAAGCTACACAGTGGGCGATGACCGTATTGTGGAAGTACCCGCCGAAGCGGCGCAATTCCTTTATCAGTTCGGCTTTGGCAACGTTGCGGCTGAAACTGCCGAAACTGAAGAGCCTGAAAAAGCCAAGCGCGGCCGCAAAGCGAAAACCGAGCAGCCGGCAGAGCAACCAGCCGAACAAGCCGAACCTGTTGAAGCGGTAGAGCCTGCCGAAGCCGAACAGGCTGAAGCAGAACAAGCCGCCGAACCTGAAAAGGCTGAATAACGATGACCGCCCTTGTTTCTCTTGATTTATTCAAGCAGCGGCTAGGCGTTACCCACGACAAGCAGGACGCGTATTTTCAAACCCTGCTTGACGGGGTATCGGCGGCTGTCGAAGCCTACATCGGGCGCAAACTGAAAGCGGCGGACTACGTCGAGCGTTACAACGGCAACGGCAAAAACCGCATCGTCCTGAATCAATATCCCGTCCTGTCTGTATCGTCCGTGAAAATCAACGGGCGCGTGGCGAACGACTGGGATTTTGATAACTGGCTGCTGATACGCCATGCCTGTTTCGCGCAGGGAATCCGAAACGTCGAGGTATCGTACCGCGCGGGCTATGAAACCATACCCGCCGATATTCAGGAAGCTATCTTGATTATCGCAACGCAGCGGATGAACGAAATCGAGAACAAGGGCGTACAGTCGAAAACACTTGCAGGCGAGACCATCTCATTCTCTTCGTTCAGCGAGTCGGGCGGTATCCCCCCGTCGGCGTTTGCGATACTCAATGAGTACAAACGAAAGGGCGTGTAATGCTGAAGATGGAATTTATCGGCGGCGATGTTTTGGTGGCGTTATTGCGAGCATATGGCGACAAGATTCAGACGGCTGTCGTGAAGTCTGTCGCACGGTCGGCGTTGAAGTTGCAAAGCGAAGTCATGGAAAACCGTCTATCGGGGCAGGTGTTGAATGTACGGACGGGCAATCTGCGTCGGTCGATACACCAACGCGTAACCAACACGGGCAGCGCGGTAATCGGCGAAGTAAACACCAACGTCCGCTACGGCAAGGCGCACGAATATGGCTTTGCAGGCACGGTAAACGTCAAGGCATCTTTGCGTCAGGTTCGCCAAGCGTTCGGACGACCGCTGAAATCTCCGCGATACGTTCAGGTTCGGGCGCATTCCCGCAATGTACGCCTGCCTGAGCGGTCGTTTTTACGGACGGCTTTGCGCGATATGAAGCCTGAGATTGAAGCTGATTTGAGAAACTCTGTTAAAGGGGCATTGCGATGAACCGTGAAGCGATTTATTCCGCGCTGTGGGCGAAGTTGGACGCATTGGACGGCTTTACAACCAAAAGCCGTAAATTACTGCACTGGAACGACGTGAAACGCTACGACCAGCCCGCGTTATTCATGGCGCAGGGCGATATGCAGGCAGTAACGTTGACAGGGCAGGAAACCAAGTGGATTTTGCGCGTCGATGTTTACCTGTACGTCCAAACATCAGGCGAGCCGCCCGCACCCATCATGAATCCGCTGATTGATGCGGTGTGCAATGCCGTGAACGCCGTCCACCCTATCACAGGCAAGACGGCTTTAGCGGTTGATGGTGCGGACATTGAGTATTGCCGCGTCGAGGGTACGGTGGAAACAGACGAGGGAACGCTTGGCGAACAGGCGGTCTGTATTATCCCGATTGTGATTTGCGCCGCGTAATGCGGTTTTATTTTTGAAAGGAAATGTCATGCAGTTGACGTTTGGTAGCGGCGAAGTGTTCGCCGAAATGATTACGGATGCTTACGGTAACCGTGTACAGAACGCAACGCCCGTGCGAATCATGGGCTTGCAGGAAATGTCCGTCGATTTATCGGCGGAACTGAAAGAGTTCTACGGTCAGAACCGCTTTGCGCTGGCTGTCGCACAAGGCAAGGTCAAAGTGTCGGGCAAATTCAAAGGCGCGCTGATTAACGGTCTCGCCCTGAATACCCTGTTCTTCGGCGCAGAATATGCGACCGGAACCATGAAAGCACTTTGGGCGGATGTTGCGGGTAAAGCCATCCCTGCGAGCGGCGCGTATACCGTCCAAGCAACCGCCCCGAACGGTGGTCGCTTTGTCGAAGATGCGGGCGTGATGGGTAGCGATGGTACGGCATACATCAAGGTCGCGAGCAATCCGACAGCCGGTCAATACATGGTGTCCGCAACAGGCTTATACACCTTTGCTGAAGCGGATAAGGGCAAAACCGTTTATCCAAGCTTTACCTATACCCAAACCATGCCGTCAGCCAAGAAACTTGAACTGACAAATTTGGCGATGGGTAATACGCCAACATTTAAACTCAAATACCTGACGCAGTTCAAGGGTAAAAAAGCCCTGTTGGAACTGGAGAGTGTAACCAGCGGCAAACTGGGCTTGTTCTCGACCAAAAACGACGACTTTTCTGTCCCTGAAATCGACTTCACGGCGCAAACCGATGAAGCGGGCTTTAAAGTCGGCACGTTGTGGATTCAAGAGTAATCCGTGCAGACCGTCCGAAAGGGCGGTCTTTTTATTTGACCTGAATCAAGGAAGCAAAAATGACAGTACGAATTAAAGGCGTAACCGTTGAACTGAACGGCACAAATTACGTTATCCCACCTATCGCACTTGGCGCACTGGAGCAGTTGCAAGAACGTATCGGCACATTTGACGGCAACGTCCAAGACGCAAAACAAATCTCTACCGTTATTGACTGCGCCCATGCCGCCATGCGTCGCAACTATCCCGACATGACGCGCGAAGAAGTCGCCAACTTAATCGACATCGGCAACATGAATGAAGTGTTTGCCGCCGTAATGGACGTTTCGGGTTTGAAACGCAAAGAACAGGAAGCCGCACAAGCGGGGGAAGTTCAGGCGGCGGACTGAGTTTCGGCGCGATGATCGCCCACGTCTGCGCCTCTACGGGGTGGACGTGGGACTACGTCGCCGACAACTTAGATTTGCCGCGCATCAAACACTTGAACGAGTATTGGCGCGAACACCCGCCCGTGCATATCTTGGTAGCGTCGTACATGGGCATTAAGCCGTCGTCGGGCGTCGTACAGAGCGAAGCGGACGAAGCCGAAGCCATCAATATGCTTGGCGGTAACGAGCTGTCTGAAGACGAATTTAACGCCTTACTGAAAGCGAAAGGAATCATCTAAATGGGCAATGCGATTTTTCCCACGTTCCCCGGCTTGAAGTGGGGGCGGAAGAAAACGGCGGTATGGAGTACCGGTACGCAAAAATCAGCGAGCGGTCGAGAACTGCGAACCGCCTACTACACTTACCCGCAATGGCGGTTTTCGCTGTCTTTCGAGGTGCTGCGGACAAAAGCGTCCGTCAACGAACTGGAGCAACTGGCGGGATTCTTTAATGCCCGCAAAGGCAGCTTCGAAAGTTTCCTTTACGAAGACCCAACCGACAACGCAGTAACCGACCAGCCTATCGGGAACACGGTGCAAGGCGTTACGCGTTACCAGCTTGTCCGTTCGATGGGCGGTTTTATCGAGCCTGTCTTGGCAGTCAAAGAACGACCCGCCGTCAAAGTGGGCGACGTGGCTTTGACTTATGGGCGTGATTATTCCGTTACCGACAAGGGCGTTTTGGTTTTCAACACACCGCAAACGCCGGGTCGCCCTATCACATGGACGGGCGGTTTTTATTTCCGCGTGAGGTTTACGTCTGATACGGTGGATTTTGAAAACGTTTTGGGCAGCCTGTGGGCAGCCAAAAAGATTGAGTTTACGAGCGTGAAGTTATGAAGACAGCGACAAAAGAACTGATTGACTTGCTGCACGGCAGCGATGAATTTCAGATGGCAGACTTATACACCATCACGCTTTCAGGCGGGCAGGTGCTGCGCCATACCAGCGCAGATATGCCCGTCGTTTGGGATGGGCAGACCTACGAAGCACATAAGCTGATTATCAAGCGCGGGGCAACCCGTATCGCTGTCGGATTAGACGTGGATTCCAACACCCTGCAAATCGCCTCCGACCCTGATTACAGGCTTGAGGGCTTGCAATGGGCTGAAGCTGCTTTGGGTGGCGTATTGGACGGCGCACGGGTCAAGATTGACCGCGTGTTCTTCGGTGTCGGCGCGTCATCTATCGGCAATATGGTCGAGGACGCAAACGCCGTCTTAGAGGTTTCGGGCGTGAACCGTACCGAGACCAAAACGCTGCAAGTTCGGGGCGATCTGCCGAATGAGTTTGTTTTGTCATGCGACATCGCACTTGAAAACGCGACGTCAATCTATGGCAAACCCTACCCGCGTATCGGTGCTGAGTTGTCTGTTACCTATACGGACAATTCCGTCGGCTATTTTAGCTGCTGGTACGAAGATGCGGTCAGCGGTAGTACAAAAACACTGTCTGATCGCATTTCGGCAAGGCACGAAATCCCAGCGGGCAAAACGGTCAAGGAAATCCGTAGCTTGATTATACAGGCACGATACCAAACGTCTGATTCTATCAGGATTTCAGGCGTTGATTTGCGGTCGGTTGCCGATGTTAACGGCTCTCTTGCCGAACTTCGCCCTGTCGGTGCTGTGAATATCTTTTCAGGGCGCGTGTCGGATGTATCGGGCAGCAGGTCGTCTGTAAAGGTTGACGTCAAATCTGACATCGAACTTTTGAACGTATCAAGCCCGCGCAACATCTATCAGGCGGGTTGCATGAGGACGCTCTATGACGAGGGCTGCAAAGTCAACCGCGAAAAATTTACGGTGGACGGTCGAGTAACCGAAAACAGCCAAACAGGCAATGCGCTGAAACACAATCTAACGCAGCCTGACGGGTGGTTCTCGCAGGGCGTGATTAAGTTCACGAGCGGACGAAACGCGGGCTTGAGCAGAACGGTTAAGGCGCATAACGGCAATACGTTCGAGTTTGCCCTACGCCTGCCATTCCCGCCGCAGGCTGGCGATGTGTTCAAGGTTTATCCAGGCTGCAACAAGCGTCAGGACACTTGCAAAAACAAATTTAACAACGTCGTGCATTTTCGCGGATTCCCGTATATCCCGTCTGCCGACACGGTAGTTTAAGAGGTCGTCTGAAATGGATTTGCGAGAACAAATCATCGAAGAGGCGCGGTCATGGCTTGGTACGCCCTATCATCATTTCGCAATGGTCAAGGGCGCGGGCGTGGATTGTGCCATGTTGCTTGTCGGAGTTTACGGTGCGGTCGGTATCGTCCCCGATGACTTCACGCCGCCCAAATATTCCCGTGACTGGCATCTACACCGCGACACGGAGCGGTATTTGGAAGTCATCGCCAAGTTTTGCAAGGAAACGGACGACCCAAAGCCCGGTGACATTGCTATGTGGAAGTTCGGGCGCACGTTTAGTCATTCCGCCATTTTGGTTGGCGACGGCAAGATTATCCACAGCTACATCGGGCGCGGCGTGGTTTTGGACGACATCAATCAGCCCGAACTTGACGGGCGCGAAGTGAAATTTTTTACGTTGGAGGCATTTCATGAACATTGAAGTATCAGCCTACGGGCTTGGCGGCGGTAGCGGTGGCAGCGGTGGCGGCAGTTATGACGACACAGCAATCAAACAGGAATTGTCACGAATCAGGCAGGCGGTAGCAGCTTTGCCGAGCGGCGCGCCGTATGACGACGCCGAAATCAAAAAAGAACTGGAAGCCGTCAAGAAGCAACTTTCTGACCTGCCTAAGGGCGGTGGTGCAACATACGACGACAGCGACTTGCGAAAACAGCTTGCCGCCGCCGTAGCGCGTATCGATGAAATTGCTGACACCCGCAAAGAGTATCAGGCGGCGTATATCGCGCGGGCGGACTTCCTGACAAATCCTGCAAACAATGAATTTATGACGGTCAAGTTCAAAAAACCGTTCAGCCAAAAGCCGTTTGTCAAAGTGACTTTGGACTTGGTAACCGTACAAGCACGGCTGACCTATCAGGCAAACGCGACAGAAACAGGTTTCGATATTGCAACCAACTACGCAGGCTCTTTGCTTGGCTTGTGGTACGAGGCGCATTTAGTAGATTGATATTTAGAGGTTTTCTATGGGCGGTAAATCATCAACCATTACATCGGCAGAAGAACGGATTTTATCGTTACAGGTACAACAATCGTCGCAAGGGCTTACCCTGCCTGTCATCTACGGCAGAACCCGTGTAGCCGGGAATCTGATTTGGTACGGCGACTTTGTCACCATAGAAAACAAAACCACGACACAGCAAGGCGGTAAAGGTGGCGGCGGTGTAAAGCAAGTCGATATTGCTTACACCTACGAAGCCGCCGTCATGCTTGCTTTGTGCGAGGGCGAAATTCAGGGCGTCGGTCGCATTTGGCGCGACAAGGAAAAATTCGATTCGCTGGCACAATTGCGCCTGACGCTTATGCGCGGCGGCGACGAACAGCCGTTGTGGACGCATTTGGCGCAGGCGAAGCACCAAAACCAAGCCTTGAACTATTCCGGAACTGCCTACCTGTGTAGCCCAAATTACGAACTGACGAAATCAGCACAGATTTACCAGCATAATTTCGAGGTCATCGGGAAACTGGGCTACTCCGGCAACATTCCCGACGCAAACCCGCGCGAAATCATCCGAGACCTGCTGACGAACCAACGCTACGGCTGCGATTTTCCCGCCGATAGCATCGGCGACACCGACCGATACAGCAACTATTGCCGTGCGGTCGGTATTTTCCTAAGCCCTGCCTACACGGAACAGGGCGAGGCGCAACGGAACATTTCCGAACTGTTGGAGCAGACCAATAGCGCGGCTGTGTTTTCGCAAGGTCGTCTGAAAATTGTCCCTTACGGCGACGGCAATTATTCGGGCAACGGCGCGGTCTATGTTGCTGACAATAAAGCCATCTACGACCTGACCGATGACGACTTTATCGTTTCGGGCGCGGAAGACCCCGTAAGCGTCGAGCGCAAAACCAATGCTGACGCATTTAATCAAATCCAAGTCGAGTATCTCGACCGCGATAATGACTACAACGTCGCCATCGCGGAAGTGAAAGACCAGGCAAATATCGAGCAATACGGATTGCGCCCAAAAGAAGCCGTGAAGATGCACGGTATCTGTAACGGCAAGGTAGCGCAAAAAGTAGCCCAGCAACTCTTGCAACGCGCCCTGTACGTCCGCAATGAATATGAGTTTAAACTGGGTTGGAAATACTGTCTGCTTGAGCCGATGGACATTGTAACCTTGACTGACGCAGGGCTTGGTTTGAATAAAACGCCCGTCCGAATCACGGAAATTGAAGAGGATGAAGAGGGTGTCCTCTCTATCAAGGCAGAAGACTACCCTGTCGGCGTTTACACAACGTCAGAATACCCAACGCAGCCGTCTTTGGGCTATTCGGCAGACTACAACGTTTCGCCGGGTAATGCCCATGCGCCCGTTATTTTTGAAGCCCCGTTGCAACTGACAGGCGGCGAGCCGCAAATTTGGATGGCGACCGCCGGCGGCGATATGTGGGGCGGTGCTGAAGTGTGGGTGTCAACCGACGGCGACAGCTACACACGCGTCGGCGCAGTTAATCACAAAGCACGTTTCGGCTCGCTGACGGCTGCTTTGCCGAATGGTGCGGTTTTCGACCGTACCAACACCCTGAACGTGGAAATTTCAGCGGGTCAAATGACAGGCGGCACGGAGCAGGACAGCCGCGATTTACTGACATTGTGCTACGTTGATGGCGAGTTTTTGGCATACGCCAATGCCGAACTGAAAGGCGTAGGACGCTACACATTAGGCAACCTGACGCGCGGCGCGTATGGCTCTGCTATTGACAGTCATGCAGCAGGCAGCCAGTTTGCGCGCATTGACGATTCGTTGTTCAGATACACCGTCCCGCGTAACTGGATTGGTCGCACGGTTTGGGTCAAACTGGTTTCGTACAACGTTTTCAGCGGCGGCATTCAAGATTTAGCGTCCGTTCCTGCGTATTCCTACACCATCAAAGGTGCACCGCTGGGGCAGATTCAAAATCTACGCCTGACATCATCTTGGGCATACGGCAAAGAAGCCGTTATCGCTTGGGATAAGTTGGATGGGGCAGATACCTACGACGTGGAAATCTACGCAGGCAACAGCCAACGCCGTTTGCGTTCAGTCAGCGGCATCGTTGACAACAGCTACACCTACACGCAAGCAGACATGAAAGCCGACGGCGGGCAGGTGCGTGATGTTGTTTTCAAGGTTCGTGGACGTGCTGTTACCGGCAAAACAGGCAACTGGGCGCAAATCGCGGCGCAAAATCCGCAACTTCAAGCATTGCAAGGCATCTCTGTCGATAGCGGTTTGAAACAGGCGTTTTTCACTTGCCAAAAACCTGCTGAAGAAGACTTTGCAGGGATTATTGTTTGGGTATCCGAAAACGCAGCCGTACCGACCATAGACGCAAACAAAGTCTATGACGGTGCGGAAACGTTTGTAACCATCGCCAAATGCAACGGCAATCCGCTGGAGAAAGGAAAGACCTACCATCTACGCGCGGCAGGCTATGACAGCTTCAGCAAAGACGGTCTGAAAATCAGCAACAGCGTATCGTTTACCGTTTACGATGTATCGACAAACGACCTATCAGAAAGCAATCTGAATAAGGCTTTGCGCGACAAAATCGCCCTGATAGACGGCAACGGCGCGGGAAGTGTAAACGCACGAATCGCAGCCGAAGCACAGGCACGGGCAGCGGTCGCCCGCACGGCAGAAGACGCGAAAGCCGCAGCGAAGAAAGCCGCAGACGACCTGACTACAAAAGCCGGCGAACTTGGAAACAAGATAACGGCTGTCGAGCGAGTGAATAACGAACAGGCGCAGCAAATCAGGACGGTTACAGTAGCACAAGGCACGACCGCCGCAGGCTTGGAGGCTGAAAAGAAAGCACGGGCAGACGGCGACAGGGCGGAGGCTGCGGCGCGTGAAACGTTGGCAGGTCGTGTATCTGCGGCTGAGGGTAACATCACGCGCGAAACGCAGGCGCGGGTTACAGCCATCAACGCCCAAACCGCCGCGACAGAGGCTTTGAAAACGCGGGTCGGTAATGCTGAAGGCAGTATCACGGCATTGCGCGAAACCGTTAATCAGAAAGACAGTGCAAGGGCTTCAGAAATCCAAACACTGACCGCGAAGATTGACGGTGTTTCGGTCGGTGGGCGCAACTACGCCCTATCGACAGGAACGCCCGGCAAAGTGCTGACCGTGAGCGGGAATAATCAGACCAAAAACGTCACGATTGACGTTTCGTCTGCTTTGGAACTGAAGCAAGGCGACAATCTGATTATTTCGTTCGATATCGAACTGACAAACGCTACATCGCCATACGGTAAACCATACCCACGAATCGGCGCGGAATTTTCCGTTACCTATGCCGACAACTCAATCGGTTATTTTGCTGCATGGTACGAAGAGGCGATAAACGGCACGACCAAAACGCTGAAGCAGCGGCTTGTTGCCAAACACACGGTCGCAAAAGAGGTTAAGGCACTGCGTAACATCATCGTTCAGGCACGATACCAAACATCGGAATCCATCAAGGTTTCCAATGTGAAGCTGGAGCGCGGAACGGTGGCAACCGATTGGACGCCCGCCCCTGAGGACAACGATGGCTTGCAGGAAATCCGCAGCACGGTTCAGGTAGTTCAGACGACCTTAACCAAAGCAACGGGCGACATCAAATCGCTTGGCGAACGTATCACGACGGTACAGTCAACCGCCGACGGCAACAAAGCGACAGTGCAAGCCCATTCACGCAGTATCAACGGCTTGGAAGCACAGTACACGGTCAAAGTCGACGTCAACGGCAAAGTAGCAGGCTACGGCTTGGCAACCACGCCGAAAAACGGCACGCCTGAAAGCAAATTCATCGTGAACGCCGACCGCTTCGGCGTCGGTGCGACCGGTAAAGCCGATATCTTCCCGTTTACGGTAGATACACGGCAAAACCGCGTCGGCGTGAATGGCGAACTGGTGGTAAACGGTAAGGCGATTGTTGATAGGTTGAACGCCGGGGATATTCACGGCGATAAAATCACGGCAAACACGCTGAACGCAAACCGTCTGACCGCTGGAAGCGTCACTGCGCGCGAGCTGGCGGCGGGCAGTATCACGGCAGAAAAGCTGGCGGCAAACGCTGTTACAGCCGATAAACTTAAAGCAGGTTCAATCACGTCTGACAAGCTAGCAGTTAGAACCTTATCTGCCGTAAGTAGTGATTTGGGCGATATAAACGCGGGCAACATCAATATCGGTAACGGTGCTTTTACTGTTTCGAGGGATGGTGATTTATATGCAAAAAACGGGCGTTTTGAGGGAACGATTTATGCGGATAAAATCGAAGGAGATGTTTTGAAGTTCCTGCCGTTTCAGAAGACGGGGGTGGGGCGATACTTTTTGCGTTACCACAATAAAAGCAAAAAGAATATTATTCTATCGTTTCAAAACTTATCTTTCACAACGCCTAACAGTAAATCAAGTTATTGGGTAGTGGTTAAAATTAATGGATATGTCGCCATTAATAAAGAGTGTTGGTCTGTGTTTTCGAATACTGACGGAGATAAGCGTGAGCATTATCGAGGCTTGTTTTACAATATCCCGTATCTGTCAGTCATTTCCCCTGATGATGTTGCGAATATTGTAATCGAGATAGACCACGAAACCACATATAGACGACCAGTAGAAATTGAAAGCACGCCATATGTCCTTGTGGCTATGGGTTAACATTATAGGAGTTTATTATGAAACAAATTATTGCAATTTCGCATGAAATCGAAGACGAAAGCACAGGGGCAACCGCAAGCTACCATGTGATTGAGTATGTCAGCATTGACTACAAATCACACGCCGCAAGCGCAACCCTGAATGGCTATGTGTCTAAAAAGGCGTATGAGGCAGGGCGAAACCCGCTCTGTTCGCATACTGTTTCCGTTAACGGCTTACCGGAAGGCGAGGAAGTTTCCCGCGCTTGGATGTATCAGAAAGCCGTTGAGCAGGGGAACGACCAGAGCATATTTTCAGGTTCCGAACTGATTGAAGCCTAATCTAAATTTGAAACAACGCCCGTGATGATTCACGGGCTTTTTTTATGGGCGGTCGTATGAACGATTTAGAAACAAAAATCAAGATAACCGTCGAAAACGGCACGGCTGCGGGTTTTAATCAGGCAGCAAACGCGGCGTCGAATGCGTCCAAGCAGATTGAAAACGCTATCGGGCAGGTGCGATCACAATTGACACGCAGCTTTTCCGAAATGCAGAAATCGATGGAACGTGCGTTTGATGTTGATATGTCCGATTTTGTCAGCGGGGTCAGCGACGGCAAGGAAAAAGTCAGGGAACTAAACGCCGAACTTTCCAAGACTGGAGATAAGGCGGCTGAAGCGGCTGGCGGGCTTGGCAAAATCGGGACGGTTTTGGCAGGATTTGCAACGCTGTCATTTGCTAAGTACATGCTTGATACTGCTGACGCCATGCAGTCAATCAACGCACAAGTCAGACAGGTTGTGTCGTCTGAAAGCGAGTATTTGGCAATACAACGCCAGTTATTAGGCGTGGCCAACAATACGCGCGCTTCGCTGGAATCAACAGCAAATCTGTACGTTTCCACGAGCCGCGCCTTGAAAGACTACCGCTATACGCAACAGGAGATTTTGACCTTTACCGAAGCAACCAATAACGCGATGGTCATTGGTGGCGTTCAGGCGGAACAGCAAGCCGCCGCGCTTATGCAGTTGTCGCAGGCTTTGGGTAGCGGCGTATTACAGGGCGATGAATTTAAATCAATTGCTGAAGCAGCCCCTATCCTGCTTGATACCATCGCGGAATATATGGGCAAATCCCGCGCTGAAATCAAAAAGCTGGGCAGCGAGGGCGAACTGACGGCGGACGTGATTTTTAAAGCCATATCCGGCGCGTCGGAAAAATTCAGCGAGCAGGCGGCAAAAATGCCTATGACGATGGGTCAGGCTCTGACAGTGTTCTCGAACAACTGGCAAAGCATGATTTCCAAGCTGTTGAACGACAGCGGCGCAATGTCGGGTATCGCGTCCATCATCAAAATGATTGCGGATAACCTGAATTTGGTCGTCCCGATTGTGGCTGGCTTCGGCGTGGCGGTTGCCGCTGCGACGGCTCAGGTCATTGGCTTTAATGTGGCGATGTTGGCAAATCCGATTGGACTGGTGGCGGTTGCCATCGGTGCGGTTATCGGCTTGATTTCTCAATTTGGCGACCAAATTGATGTTTTTGGTGGTGGCTGGTCGAACTTGCTTGATGTGATTCAAGCGGTTTGGCAGGCGATCACGGAAACCATCGGGGCGGCAATTGCGGAAATAAAGGCTTGGTTCGGCGGCGTGACGGACTGGCTGAATGAAAATGTCGGCGGCTGGTCGGCATTGTTTAGCCGCGTCATGTCGGCAATTGCAACGGTGGTCGGCGCGTATGTCAACGCCTATATCAACACGTTTGCGACAGGCTGGATGTTGATTAAAGAAGCCGCTAACAATATGCCGCAGTTTTTCGCCAATCTTGGCAAGGCTATCGGCAACGTGTTTATCTCTGCGATTGAGTGGATGGTAAACCGAGCGGTCGGCATGATTAACAGCATGATTGACTATGCCAACAAAGCCGCGTCTATGGTCGGCGTATCGGGCATTGATAAACTAAACAATGTTCAAATCGGGCGCATGGACGACGGCGGGCTTGGTGGCCGAATCGCCGACAGTATGTCAAAAGACCGCGTCGGAAACGCAATTAGTAACATCAAAGCCCGCGCCGCCCTGATTCACGAGCAAAAAGCCATGCGCGGCGGCGGTGGTGGTGGCATACCGAAATCCCGCGTCCCGTCAGGTGGTGGCGGTGGTAGTGGAGGCGGCGGAAGCGGTCGCAAAGGTGGCGGGCGCAAGGGTAGAAGCGGCGGCGGTGGTCATGCCGGCGCAGCTAAAGACCCAATGCAAGCATGGGAAGAAGAAATCAAAGCCCAAAAACTTGCACACCGCGAAATGCAACGCGATACGTTAAATCATCAAGAATGGGATTTGGCGCGGGAAGCCGCTTACTGGCGCGGGAAACTGGCAACGGTTGACGCGGGCAGCAAAACAGGTTTGA
>OMHC01000016.1_pt1 | contig 17201 bp, 13 predicted proteins | sample 1646141 | NCBI WGS metagenome assembly OMHC01 (sample SAMN03287617, study PRJEB25206) | human oral metagenome | biome: Human subgingival microbiome; feature: a sample from a patient with with chronic Periodontitis S01-06-R; material: Human subgingival plaque | host: Homo sapiens ...
TCCGCGTGAATAGGCTTTTTTTGTATTGTTGTTGGATGAAGTCGGTGGTTTCGTCTGCAATCATGATTTTGGTGCCGGGCTTGGCGACGCGCAGCATTTCGTTGATGGCTTTTTGCTTGTCGCTGAAAAAATTGATGCCGCCCACATGGAATACGACGTCGAACATATTGTCGGCAAAGGGTAAATCTTCAGCGTTGCAGTGTACCAAGTCCAAGCCTGCCGCTTTTTTCTGCCATACGTTGCGGCAGCGTTCCAACATGCCGAGCGACAGGTCGGCACCGGTTAAATCCAGCGCGGCGGGGTCGATGTCGGCGGGCAGGTGGTTTAAATCGGTACCTGTGCCGATGGAGACGTAGAGCGCGGTGCAATCCTGCCGCCATTCCAGTTCGCCCATCAGGCTGCGCCGCATTTCGTTGATGCTGTTGCCGTATCTGAGGCGCGCTATCCAGCGTTCGCCGAAATCGTACCAACGGGCGAGGCGGTTGTACATTTTCATGTATTTGGCGTTTTCGCCCGTTACGTTGTCGGAATCGAGGCACAACAAGATGCCGTCTTGTTCGGGCGGAAGCTGATTTTGCAGGGCGGGTTTGAGTTTTTGGATGAGTTTGGCGGAAGGCATGGTGCTTCTCCTGTCGATGATTAAACTATGCGTATTTCGAGTCGGTTTCGGCAAAAGCGTTAAAGCATTGGATTCATTCATCCAATTTATCCGGCGGGGTCGTCTGAAAGTCTGATGATGGGGAACAGGCGATTTCGGGTGGCTGCGCTGCCTGAAATAAAGGCCGTCTGAAATCGTGTTTCAAACGGCCTTTTGACATAGTTTAAGACAAGGATGGATTAGAACTTGCTTTTGATGTCGTCAATCAGGTGCTCGGCTTTTTCTTTTGCCTCGTCAACCAGATGTCCTGCTTCTTCTTTGCCTTTTTTCAATACGTCGCTTGCTTTTTCCTCAATGTCGGCGGCAACTTCTTTGACTTTGCCGATGCCTTGTTGGATCACGCCTTCTGCTTGGAGTTTGGGATCGTCTAAGAGTTCTCCGGCTTTTTCTTTTACATTACCGCTGATTTGGTCTAATTTACCGCTCATGGCTTATTTCCTTGATGTTTATGTTGATCGAGAAATCACTATAGTCTAATTGATGACTTGTTGCAACTCGGAGGTCGTCTGAAAACCCGTTTCAATAAAATGAAAACCGTTTTTCAGACGACCTGAATCATTTGCCCTTATCGTTTATCAAACCGTTTTTCTGCAAATAATCCCGCGCTACGTCCGCCGGTTTTTCTCCGCCCACTTTCACGCGGTAGTTCATTTCGGTCATTTCGGCTTCGCTGATTTTGCCTGTCAGTTTGTTCAATGCGTTCACGATGTCGGGATGCTGTTCGGCAAACTCGGTTTTCATCAGCGGTGCGCCTTGGTAGGAAGGGAAAAGGGCGATGTCGTCTGAAAGGACAGCGAGGCGGTATTGTTTGAGGTCGCTGTCAGTGGAATAGGCTTCAACGAGGTCGATTTTGCCGTTTAGGAGGGCGGTGTAGCGCAGGGCGGGTTCGAGCGTCGAGAGGTGGCTAAACTGTATGCCGTGTTGTTGCAGGCCTTTGTAGCCGTCGGCGCGGTCGGTAAATTCGAGGGTAAAGCCGGCGCGGATTTGGTTTTGCACGCGTTTGAGGTCGGAGATTTTGTGCAGGTTGTGCGCGGCGGCGTAGTCTTGGCTGACGGCGAGGGCGTAGGTGTTTTGGTATGCCATCGGCGGCAGAAAGGTCAGCCGGTGTTGTCGGGCGAGCAGGTCTTTGGCAGTTTGGTAGGTCTGTTCGGGCGAAAGGCGGCGGTTTTGCTGTGCGGCAGGGACTTTGACCAGACTTTCGAGGACGGTACCGGTAAATTCGGGATAAATATCAATTTCGCCGCTGTTTAAGGCGTTGAACAGGAATGAAGTTTTGCCGAAATTGGGTTTAAGCATCACCTGCGCGCGCGGATTATTTTCTTCAATCAACTGTTTGTACATATTGATGAGGATGTCGGGTTCGCTGCCGAGCTTGCCTGCGATGGTGATTTTGCTTTGGGAGGCCGTACCGCGGGCAGGTTCCGTATTCTGAAAAACGTGTGAGAAGCTGATTGTGCCGAGTACGATAAGCAGGACGGCAGTAATCGACAGTTTGTGTTTGGACTTTTGTAGTAGAACGATGCCGCCGCTGACCAGTACGGCGAGCAGGGCGGACAGCAGCGCGCCGGTAAACGTCATCGCCATGTTGTTGCGGTCGATGCCGAGCAAAATCAGGTTGCCCAAGCCGCCCGCGCCGATAAGTGCAGCGAGTGTCGCCGTGCCGATAATCAATACGGACGCGGTGCGGATGCCGGAAATCATGGCGGGCAGCGCCATCGGCAATTCAATGCGCCACAACGCCTGCCATCGGGACAAACCAAACGCGGTGTGTGCTTCTTTGATGGCGGGGTCGATTTGGCTCAAACCGAGATAGGTGTTCTGAAAAATCGGCAACAGGGCGTAGAGCGTCAGCGCGATCAAAACCGGCGGCGAACCGATGCCGACAAAGGGAATCAGCAAGCCGAGCAGCGCGAGGGACGGGATAGTTTGCAGGATATTGGTTACCTGCAAAACACCTTCCGCCCAACGCCGTTTATTTGCCAGCCACACGGCCAGCGGCACGGCAAGCGCAACGGCGCAAAGCAGGGCAATCAGGGAGAGGCGGAGGTGTTCAAGCGTCGCCTGCCAAAGTTCGGCTGGCGGGACGGGAAGAAAATCAGGCATAAAGAATTGTCGGAATTGAAAATATTTCCAACAGTATAGCCTAAAGGACAAAGAAGATAAAAAGGTCGTCTGAAAACCGGTTTTCATTTTGTTGAAACGGGCTTTCAGACGACCTCAGATGTTATTCCCCGCTCTGTTATCTAGTCGTTTTTCCTTAAATAATCCCGTGCTACGTCCGTCGGTTTTTCTCCGCCTACTTTCACGGTAGTTTATTTCAATCATTTCGGCTTCGCTGATTTTGCCTGTCAGTTTGCCTAATGAGTTAACGATGTCAGAATGCTGTTCGACAAACTTGGCTTTCATAGGCGGCACACCTTGATAGGAGGTAAAGAGGGCTTTTGACCTTTCTTATTCAAACGAAACTGTAATGGAAGACTACGGCTGACAGTATGTTCGTATAAAACGGCATACTCCTGTTATCGAATAGGTTTGCTCCATACACTGTTGCAGCCATTCCCTGCATTACCTACAAACCTAATTTGGCTGACGGCCTTCACCGGCTTTGGCATCCCAATAGTCGGCCTCCCGTTTATTCTTGAGCGTTTGTTCCGCAGAGAGGCTGTAATATTGCCAAAGCCGCTTGGCGGCAGCCGCGTCGCCGTTTTCCGCTTTCTCCCGAAGCAGGTCGATTTGCTGCGGCCGGAGATGGTAGATGCTGCCGGTAGATACGGGGGCGTCGGGATCGTAGCGTTCTTCGTCCAATATTTGTTGCAGGCGGGGCGGGAGGGTAATACCCCGCCGTTTCAGTTCATATGCCCACGTAGCGGCATCGTGATAACGGTAGGCGGCCAAGTGTTCTTCGGCATAGGCCAACAATTCTTCATTGGTCGGCACGGCATCGGATGCCGTTGGCGGATGTTCTTGGGAAGCGGGTCGGTTATCGGGCGTGGTGGGATTTTCCCGGCATGAGGTAAGGAGCAATAAGGCGGCAAAGATGACCGGCAGGCGTTTCATGTTTTTCACTCCGATAAAAGGTTTAAAAAGACGGCAGGCTGGCAGAAAGGAAGTCGATAAACGGAGGTCGTCTGAAAATCCGTTTTCAGACGACCTTTGCTTATGGGGAATGCCTTACATCACATCCAACACATCAATGCCCAGCAAATCCAAGCCTTGTTTCAGCGTGTCGCCGGTGAGTTTCGCCAGTTGCAGGCGGCTGTTGCGGGTTGCACCTTCGGCTTTGAGTATCGGGCAGGCTTCGTAGAAGCGGCTGAACAAGGTGGCGGTTTGGTAGAGGTAGGCGGCGAGGTAGTGCGGATACGCCGTGTCTGCCACGCTTTGCAGCACGTCTTCGAATTTCAGCAGCTCGGCGGCAAGCTGTTTTTCCAGCGGTTCGGTCAAAACGGTGGGCGCGGTCGCGTCCCATTCGCCGGCTTTGCGGAATACGCTTTGCACACGGGTGTAAGCGTATTGCAGGTAGGGGGCTGTGTTGCCTTCAAACGAGAGCATGGCGTCCCAGTCGAACACATAATCGCTGGTGCGGTTTTTGCTCAAGTCGGCGTATTTGACCGCGCCGATGCCGACGGTTTTGCCGATTTTCGCCGCTTCGTCCGCGCCCAATTCGGGATTTTTTTCTTTCACCAAAGCCGTGGCGCGCTCGACGGCTTCGGTCAGCAGGTCAACCAGTTTCACGGTGTCGCCGCTGCGTGTTTTGAACGGTTTGCCGTCTTTGCCCATCATGGTGCCGAAGCCGATAAACTCGGCTTTAGCATCTTCCGGCAGATAGCCTGCTTTGCGGGAAGTGGTGAAAAGTTGTTCGAAGTGCAGGGCTTGGCGGTGGTCGACGACGTACAGCAGGCGGTCGGCTTTCAGACGACCTATGCGGTAGCGCAGGCACGCCAAATCGGTGGAGGCGTAGAGAAAGCCGCCGCCTTGTTTTTGCACAATAAATGCGGCGGGTTCGCCTTCTTTGTTTTTGAACTCGTCCAAGAACACGACTTTCGCGCCGTCGTCTTCGACCGCCAGACCTTTTTGAACCAAATCATCGACCACGGGCTGCAAATCGTCGTTGTATTTCGATTCGCCCGCCACGTCTTCGGGGCGCAGTTTCAAGCCCAGCGTGTCGTAAACGGCTTGGGCGTGCGAGAGCGAAATATCGACAAACTGTTTCCACAACGCCAACACGGTTTCATCGCCGCCTTGCAGCTTCACAACGTATTCGCGCGCGGTGTCGGCAAAGGCAGGGTCTTCGTCAAAGCGCACTTTGGCGGCGCGGTAAAACTGCTCCAAATCCGCCAACTCAAACGCGGCATTATCTTTTTGCTGCTCAACCAAATAAGCGACCAACATGCCGAATTGCGTACCCCAGTCGCCGACGTGGTTTTGGCGGATGACGGTGTTGCCCATAAATTCCAACACGCGCGAAATGCTGTCGCCGATGATGCTGGAACGCAGGTGGCCGACGTGCATCTCTTTTGCCAGATTGGGCGAGGAATAGTCGATAACGACGGTTTGCGGTTTGTCGGTTTCCGCTATGCCGAAACGCGCGTCGTTTAAAGCCGCATGAATGTTTTGGGCGAGAAATTCGGGGCGCAGGCGCAGGTTGATGAAGCCGGGACCGGCCACTTCTGCGCTTTCAATCACGGCGTTTTCCGCCAATGCTTCGGCGACCTTTTGTGCCAATTCGCGCGGATTTTGTTTGGCTTTTTTCGCCGCACCCATCACGCCGTTGATTTGAAAATCGCCGTGTTCGGCGTTTTTGGTCGGCTGCAGAACAACGGGGCTGTCGGAGATGCCTGCGGCGGCAAAGGCGGCGGCGGCTTCGCGTTCGACGGTTTGATGTAGGTTCATGAAGTTCGGTCTCTCGGTTAAATTCAAATCAGGTGGTATTTTAAAAGAATTTGGGGTGTTGAAACAGGGCTAAGGTGAAAGGTCGTCTGAAAACCTTGGATTTGGGTTTTCAGACGACCTTTTGCATGAAGTTGGTTCTGCTCGGTTTTGATTGTTACGCAGCCATTATTTTTCTTCTTTGGAGGAGCTGTTGCGGGCGGCTTTGCCGTTGTCGGGTTTTGTTTGTTTTTGAGTTTTGCGGTTGTTTACCGCATCCAACCATTCTTCGCGTTCGGCTTTTATTTTGGCTGCAACTTCTTCCACCATCGTCTTCGGCGGCGCGGCCGCTGCCGCTTGCGCCTGTTGCTGGTATTTCTGCCAGTAATCCCAGCCGAACCATCCGCCGGCGGCAAGCAGGGCGATGAGGGGGATAATCAGCAAGAGCTTGGAAAAGGTTTTTTTATACGGTTCGGGTTCGGTGTCGAAAAAGTCGAATTCATCGACACAGTCAAGGGAGAAGCAGATATTTTCGGCTTCGTCGCGTCCGCGTCTGCCTTTGACGATGTCGAATGAGACGCGTTGGCCTTCGGCAGGCGGACGTGTCAGTGTGGTAAAGGCGGAAAGCGGGGCGAACACTTCTGTACCCATGCTTTCTTCACGGATGGCTCCAAATTGGCGGTTGTCATTCCAGCGTGTAATCGTACCGTAATAGCGCATAGTTTTATGTAATTTGAATAGTTGTTGTTTGGGTTGTATTTTAAACGAAATCTGTAAAGGAACAAGGGGAGCGGTTGATATTTAAATGTAAATTCTATGACATCGGGAACGGCAGGTTTCAGACGACCCCTGTCAGGCCGGCATGATTCGATAGGGAGGGTGATGTTTTAAACAAAAAAGGAAACATATCGTTTCCCTTTTCTGTTATTCAATAACGTAACCTTCTTTGTCCCAATTTGTCTTTTTCACTATTTGGTCGTTGGCGTAAACCGTTTCGGACTTTTTGGCTCCGTCGTCATACCATTCCAGAACAACGCCGTTGCGTTTGCCGTTGGTAATGGTAATTTCAGAAAGGGCGCGGCCGTTTTCGTCCCAACTCATGATTTCGGTCGGTTTGTCGTTGACCATGGTCATTTCGGTTTTCGGGCTGCCGTTGGGATACCATTGCTTCCAGTAGCCGTTTGCCTTGTCATGTTTGAATTGGATTTCGCTTTCTTTCGTACCGTTGCGGTAATAGCGTGAGCCGACGCCTTCGCTCAAGCCGTTCAGATAGGGCATGACCGCCGATTTTTTACCGTTGGGGTACCAGTTGGTCCATTCGCCGTTCGGCTTGCCGTTGCGGTAGCTGCCGATCATTTTCTTTTGCCCGTTGAAATGCCAGAGTGTCAAAGTACCGTTGTTGAGGACGGGAACGAAGGTTTTGATCTGCGCCGCCGGTATTTCATACGGGTCGGAATATTTTTTCATGGACGGATAGTAAAAGTCCTGCACTTGCGCTACGCCGGATTCGACGGTGTATTGGCGGACGTAAGCTACCGATGACATTGTGGCGGTAATTTTGCCGTTTTGATTGAAATAAACGGAGTGGGTTTGTGCCGAAGCTTGAAGCGACGCGCCAAGCAGGATGCAGGCGGTCAGGCTGTTTGTCCAAAAGTGGTTCATTGTCTGATTGTTCCGATGTGGCGGAGATGTAAATAATAGGTATTTAGTTGAGTCGTCAAGTCAATAATATTTGAATAAAGCATATTCCGGCTGTTATTCGTCATTATAATCCATCAGGTCATGCGGGTTAAATATAATATTTTTATGAATGCTTATTTAAATACAGACAATAAATATAAGAAATGGTTCCGATTGGAATATTGATTTTGTGTGTAGGGAGGTCGTCTGAAAACAGATTAAACGGATATGTTCAACGTTAATAATAATGGTTTGGGGCGAGCGCAATCATGAAAATACGGCCGAAAACCTATATGCAGAAGATTTTCGGCCGTATCAAAATCAGCAAGGGATTATTCCAATCCCAGCAATTGCTCTCGGGTCAGCAAGAATACGAATCCGTCGCCGCCGCTGGTTTCCAGCCAAGTGAACGGCAGCTCGGGATAGGCGGCTTCCAATACGTCGCGGTTGTGTCCGATTTCGACCAGCAATACGCCTTTGGGATTGAGGTGTTTGGCGGCGTGCAGCAGGATTTGGCGGGTGGCGTCCAAACCGTCTTCGCCGCTGCCCAAGGCGAGTTCGGGTTCGTGCAGGTATTCGTCGGGCAGCATATCGACCGATTCGGCATCGACATAAGGCGGGTTGGAAACAATCAGGTCGTATGTGCCTTCCAATCCTTCGAACAAATCGGTGTGAATCAGGTTGATACGGTCTTCCAATCCATAATCTTCGATGTTGATGGCGGCTACTTCCAGCGCATCCAAACTCAAATCGACGGCGTCAATTTCAGCGGCGGGGTAGTGGTGTGCCATTTGAATGGCGAGGCAGCCGCTGCCGGTACACAAATCCAATGCGCGGTGAACCAATTCGGGGTGTTCTATCCATGGGGTAAGGCTGTCGCCGAGCAGTTCGTAAATAAACGAGCGCGGTACGATAACGCGTTCGTCAACATAAAAATCGAAATCGCCTTGCCATGCCTGATGGGTGAGGTAGGCTGCGGGGATGTGTTCGACTGCGCGGCGTTCCAACACTGCCAACACTTCTTCTTTCTCGCTTTGCAGCAGCTTGGCATCGAGGTAGGGCTCCAGCGTGTCCAAAGGTAGGTTGAGGGTATGCAGGATAAGGTAGGCGGCTTCATCGTGCGCGTTGTCCGATCCATGCCCGAAAAACAAACCGGCATCGTTGAAACGGCTGACGGCGAAACGCAGGATGTCGCGGACGGTGGTCAATTCTTGGGCTGCTTGGGTAAACATATCGCACTCTCAAATAATGTAAATTAATGTTTGCATTATAACAGCAAGGTCGTCTGAAAACGGTGTTTACTTGAATATAACGTTTTCAGACGACCTCGATAAGCATGGTTCAATCTCAATCCACCCCGCGGGCGCGGTTTTCATGGAATTGTGCCTGCCAATCGGCAAATTTTCCTTGCTCGATGGCTTCGCGCATTTCTGCCATGATGACTTGGTAGAAATGCAGGTTGTGGATGGTGTTGAGCTGTGCGCCCAAGATTTCGCCGACGCGGTGCAGATGGTGCAGGTAGGCGCGGCTGAAGTTTTGGCAGGCGTAGCAGGTGCAGCTTTCGTCTATCGGGCGTTTGTCGAGCTTGTGTTTGGCGTTTTTGATTTTCAAATCGCCGAAACGGGTGAACAGCCAGCCGTTGCGCGCATTGCGGGTGGGCATGACGCAGTCGAACATGTCCACGCCGTGCGCCACGCCGTAAACGAGGTCTTCGGGTGTGCCGACGCCCATCAGGTAATGCGGTTTGTGTTCGGGCAGCATCGGTCCGACGGTGCGCAGCATGCGGTACATTTCGGGTTTGGGTTCGCCGACGGACAGTCCGCCGATGGCAAGCCCGGGGAAGTCGAATTGTTCCAAGCCGCGCAGCGATTCTTCGCGCAAATCTTCATACATCGCGCCTTGCACGATGCCGAACAGGGCATTCGGGTTCTTCAAATCTTCAAAGGCTTTTTTGCTGCGTTCTGCCCAACGCAGGCTCATTTGCAGGGATTTTTGCGCCTGTTCGTGCGTTGCTTCGCCGGGTGTGCATTCGTCCAACTGCATCACAATGTCGGAATTGAGTACGGTTTGGATTTTCATGGAGATTTCGGGCGAGAGGAAGAGTCTGTCGCCGTTGATCGGGCTTTGGAAGGTACAGCCTTCTTCAGTGAGTTTGCGCATGTCGGAGAGCGAGAAAACCTGAAAACCGCCCGAGTCGGTCAAGATGGGTTTGTTCCAGCCGATAAAATCGTGCAGGCCGCCGAATTGTTCGATGACTTCCAAACCGGGACGCAGCCATAAATGGTAAGTGTTGCCCAAAATAATTTGTGCCTTGATATCGTGCAGGTTTTGCGGATTCATTGCCTTAACCGAGCCGTAAGTGCCAACCGGCATGAATACGGGTGTTTCGATTTTGCCGTGGTTCAGTTCCAGCGTGCCGCGTCGGGCATGACCGTCTTTTTTATGTAAGGTAAATTTGAGCATAGGTTGTATCTATAAATGTAGAAAACGGCGTGCGAAGCCGCCGTGCAGTCAAACGATTGAGGTAAAAACGCGATTATAAAGGATTTTCATCGCAATAGCGGTGTTTGAATATTTCAGACGACCTTATTCGTATCGAGATGTTCACTGTTGAAAATGTTTCAAAAAAATCACAATGTTCCGACAATGTCGTCTGAAACCTCGTTTTCATGCTTGCCATTGCGTCAAAGTATCGTCTATAATCCGAACCCTGTTAAACAGGCACGTAGCTCAGTTGGTTAGAGCACCACCTTGACATGGTGGGGGTCGTTGGTTCGAATCCAATCGTGCCTACCAAATTCCCCAAACGGCATTTATGCCGTTATTTTTTAATGTTTTGGAGCTTTTTTGATGTTGAACATTACCTTGCCGGACGGCTCAGTCCGCCAATACGAATCGCCCGTTACCGTGGCACAGATTGCCGCGTCTATCGGAGCAGGTTTGGCGAAGGCGACGGTGGCGGGTAAGGTAAACGGCAAATTGGTCGATGCGTGCGATCCGATTACCGAAGATTCAACCGTCCAAATCATTACCCCGAAAGACCAAGAAGGCGTTGAAGTCATCCGCCACTCTTGCGCCCACCTTGTCGGTCACGCAGTCAAGCAGCTCTATCCTAATGCAAAAATGGTTATCGGCCCCGTCATTGAAGAGGGCTTTTATTACGATATTGCTACGGAAAAACCGTTTACGCCTGAGGATGTTGCAGCTATCGAAGCGCGTATGAAAGAATTGATTGCTCAGGATTATGATGTAATCAAAATCATGACTCCGCGAGCCGAAACCATCAAAATTTTCCAAGATCGCGGTGAAGAATATAAGCTGCGCCTGATTGAAGATATGCCCGAAGTTGAAGCAATGGGTATGTATCATCATCAGGAATATGTCGATATGTGCCGCGGGCCGCACGTTCCGAACACCCGCTTCCTGAAAAACTTCAAGCTGACCAAGCTGGCAGGCGCATACTGGCGCGGCGACAGCAATAATGAAATGCTGCAACGCATTTACGGTACAGCTTGGGCAACAAAAGACGAATTAAAAGCCTATATCCAGCGTATTGAAGAAGCAGAAAAACGTGACCACCGCAAATTGGGCAAGCAACTGGATTTGTTCCACTTGCAAGACGAAGCGCCGGGTATGGTGTTTTGGCATCCTAAAGGTTGGGCTTTGTGGCAGACTATTGAGCAGCATATGCGTAAAGAGCTGAATGCAGCCGGTTACAAAGAAGTCAAAACCCCCCAAATCATGGATAAAACCTTTTGGGAAAAATCCGGTCACTGGGATAACTACAAAGACAATATGTTCGTAACCAGTTCGGAAAAGCGCGAATACGCGGTTAAGCCGATGAACTGCCCGGGACATGTTCAGATTTTCAATAACGGTCTGCGCTCGTACCGCGATTTGCCGATGCGTTTAGCAGAATTTGGTTCTTGCCATCGCAACGAGCCGAGTGGTGCATTGCATGGACTGATGCGTGTCCGCGGTTTTGTCCAAGATGATGCGCATATTTTCTGCACCGAAGATCAAATCGTTAGTGAGGCCCGAGCATTCAATGAATTGCTGGTTCGTATTTACAAGCAATTCGGTTTCCATGATGTGTCCGTCAAACTTTCATTACGTCCTGAGAAACGCGCCGGTTCAGACGACGTGTGGGATAAGGCAGAACAAGGTCTGCGCGAAGCATTGACTGCTTGCGGTGTGGAATGGGACGAGTTGCCAGGTGAGGGTGCGTTCTATGGACCTAAAATCGAATATCACGTTAAAGACGCATTGGGACGTTCTTGGCAGTGTGGTACGCTGCAGCTGGATTTTGTGTTGCCGGAACGCTTGGATGCAGAATATGTAACCGAAAACAATGACCGCGCCCGTCCGGTAATGTTGCATCGCGCCATTTTGGGTTCTTTGGAACGATTTATCGGTATTTTGATTGAAAATCATGCAGGTTCTTTCCCGCTATGGTTGGCGCCGGTTCAAATGGTGATTATGAATATCACCGAAAATCAAGCGGATTACTGCCGTGAAGTAGCTGCTAAATTGAAGGCTGCAGGCTTCCGTGTAGAGCTGGATTTGCGTAACGAAAAAATCGGTTACAAAATCCGTGATAACAGCCAATACCGCTTCCCTTATCAAATCGTTGTCGGCGATAAAGAGAAGCAAGAAAACAAAGTGGCCGTGCGCCGCAAAGCAGAAGACTTGGGTTCTTTGGATTTGGATGATTTCATCGCACAACTGCAGCAAGAAATCTCAGACGCCCTCGTCAACCATTAATTTTTATAGGAGTATTCATCATCGCTCAAGAACGCGAAGCACGAATCAATGGCGAAATTACCGCTAAAGAAGTGCGTTTAATCAGTGAGTCAGGCGAACAGCTTGGTGTCGTATCGGTTCGTGAAGCTTTGGCTATGGCCGAAGAGCAGGATGTGGATTTGGTAGAGATTTCCCCTACTGCCAAACCGCCTGTATGCAAACTGATGGATTACGGTAAATATAAATACCAACAGGCCAAGAAACGCGACGAAGCCAAGAAAAACCAGAAGCAGGTACAAATTAAGGAAATTAAATTCCGTCCGGGTACCGATGAAGGCGATTATCAAATCAAAATGCGTAACATCAACCGCTTCTTGGCTGATGGTGATAAAGTCAAAGTAACGCTTCGTTTCCGCGGACGTGAAATGGCTCACCAGCAACTCGGGGCGCAACTTTTAGAGCGCGTGAAAGAGGATTTGGCGGAAGTGGCTCAAATCGAATCCTTCCCTAAAATGGAAGGCCGTCAAATGGTGATGATGATTGCACCGAAGAAAAAATAAAGTTATAATTCTCGGCTTACTTCGATTGCCGCTTCGGAGTAAACTTTTGATTGGCGGCAAAAACCGTGGCATTTTGGGTTCAAGTGTTTGAAATCGATGTTTTAAAACCCCCTGATGCCTTATCTAATAACGAATGGAGTTTTCCCATGCCTAAAATGAAAACCAAGTCTAGCGCGAAAAAACGCTTCAAAGTACTGGGTAACGGCGGTGTAAAACGCGCTCATGCGTTCAAACGCCACATCTTGACTAAAAAGACCACTAAAAACAAACGCCAACTGCGCGGTACCTCTATGGTAAACGATCGCGATTTGGCTTCTGTTGCTAAAATGTTACCCTACGCTTAAGGAGTTTAGAATATGCCACGCGTAAAACGCGGTGTAACCGCCCGTGCCCGTCACCAAAAAATCTTCGCGTTAGCCAAAGGCTACCGCGGTCGTCGTAAAAACGTATACCGCGTTGCCAAGCAGGCGGTAATGAAAGCCGGTCAATACGCATACCGTGACCGTCGTCAACGCAAACGCCAATTCCGTCAATTGTGGATTGTCCGTATCAATGCAGGTGCCCGTGAAAACGGTCTGTCTTACAGCAAATTCATGAACGGCCTGAAACGCGCCTCTATCGAAATCGACCGCAAAGTATTGGCTGATCTAGCTGTGTTCGATAAAGCCGCTTTTGCACAATTGGTTGAGAAAGCCAAAGCTGCTTTGGCTGCTTAATCCAAAAAATTTGAAAAGGAAGCTAAGGCTTCCTTTTTTCTTTGTCTGAAGAAAGTCTATGTGATTGATTTTCTTTCTTTAAAGTCTATTTTTTTGAATTGATTTGCGCTAAAATACGCCGATTCTATCAAACGGATTGGCCGTAAACGATAAAAGGTCGTCTGAAAAGTTTGGCAATACCAAACCATACAGGCGACCTCATTGTTTCAGACGACCCATCATCAACCGACAGACGATAAAACCACTATGGAAAATGTAAACCGTATCGTTGCAGAAGGCATTGCCGCAGTAGAAGCCGCGCAAGACTTCAACGCTCTAGAACAAATCAAAGCCCGTTATCTTGGTAAAACCGGCGAGTTGACCGGACTTCTGAAAACCTTAGGTCAAATGTCGCCTGAAGAGCGCAAAACCATAGGTGCGCATATCAATGAATGCAAAAACCAGTTTCAGACGGCCTTTAACAATAAACGCGATGCGCTCAACGAAGCCAAACTGCAAGCCCAGCTCGCTGCCGAAGCACTTGATATTACCCTGCCCGGACGCGCGCAGGAAAACGGCGGTTTGCATCCCGTAACCCTGACCTTGCAGCGCGTGGTCGAACTCTTTCACGGTATGGGCTTTGAAGTGGCAGACGGCCCGGAAATCGAAGACGATTTCCACAACTTCCAAGCCTTGAACATCCCCGCAAACCACCCGGCCCGCGCCATGCAGGATACGTTCTACGTTGAAAACGGCGATGTTTTGCGCACGCACACTTCCCCGATTCAAATCCGCTATATGCTCGACAAAAAAGAGCCGCCCATCCGCATTATCGCCCCCGGCCGCGTTTACCGCGTGGACAGCGATGCTACGCACTCACCCATGTTCCACCAAGCCGAAGGCCTGTGGGTAGAAGAGGGCGTAACCTTTGCCGATTTGAAAGCCGTGTTCACCGATTTTATCCGCCGCTTTTTCGAACGCGATGATTTGCAAGTACGTTTCCGTCCGTCTTTCTTCCCGTTCACCGAACCGTCCGCCGAAATTGACATCATGGGCGAAAACGGCAATTGGCTGGAAGTCGGCGGCTGCGGCATGGTGCATCCCAACGTGTTGAAAAACGTGAATATCGACCCCGAAAAATACACCGGTTTCGCCTTCGGCATCGGCCTCGATCGTTTCGCCATGTTGCGTTACAACGTGAATGATTTGCGGCTGTTTTTCGATAACGATTTGAACTTTTTGAAGCAGTTTGCGAAATGATTGTGCAGGCTGCCTAAAAGAAACTGCCTTAACAAAGTTAAAAAGCAGCCTGCACTCCCAAGCAAACAGGTCGTCTGAAAACAAAATCTGATAAAAAGTTAATTAGTTGATTGAGAACATAACATGCAATTCTCCTACTCATGGCTGAAAACCCAAGCCGATACCGAACTTTCCGCCGATAAGCTGGAACATCTGTTAACCATGTCCGGCTTGGAAGTGGAAGAAGCCGAGACTGCCGCGCCTGCGTTTACGGGCGTGGTGATTGCCGAAGTGAAATCCGTTGAAAAACATCCGGATGCCGATCGTTTGAATGTTACCCAAGTCGATGCGGGTACGGGCGAGTTGGTGCAGATTGTGTGCGGTGCGCCGAATGTGAAGGCGGGCATCAAAGTACCGTGTTCGCTGCCGGGCGCGGTATTGCCGGGCAATTTCAAAATCAAGCCGACCAAGATGCGCGGCGTGGTGTCGAACGGGATGTTGTGTTCCACCGACGAACTTGGTCTGCCTGACGACGGCGTGAACGGTTTGCACATTCTGCCGCAAGACGCTCCTGTCGGTGCAAACATCCGTGAATATTTGGATTTGGACGATACGGTGTTCACGCTGAAAATCACGCCGAACCGTGCCGACTGCCTGAGCATCAAAGGCATTGCGCGCGAAGTGTCTGCTCTGACCGGCTGCGCGTTCAAGCAGCCTGCAATCCATGCCGCGCCAATCACGGGTAGCCGCAAACAGCCCGTGCAGATTTATGCGCCTGCCGATTGCGGCCGCTTTATCAGCCGCGTGATTGAAAACGTGAACGCGCGTGCCGCTACGCCGGATTGGATGAAGCAGCGTTTGGAGCGTAGCGGCATCCGCAGTATTTCCGCGTTGGTGGACATTGGTAATTATGTGATGCTGGAAATCGGTCAGCCGATGCATGTTTTTGATGCCGACAAACTTTCATGCAGCCTGCACATCCGCCGTGCGCGCGAAGGTGAAACGCTGGAATGCCTGAACGAGAAAACTGTCTCTCTGTCTGAAAACACGCTGGTAGTGGCCGATGAAAAAGGTGCGTTGAGCTTGGCAGGCCTGATGGGCGGCGCGGCAAGCGTGGTTTCAGACGACACACAAAATATCGTGCTGGAAGCAGCTTGGTTTGCACCTGAAATCATCGCCGGTAAATCGCGCCAATACGGTTTTGGTTCGGATTCGTCGTTCCGCTTTGAGCGCGGCGTGGATTACCGTTTGCAGGCTGATGCTATCGAACGCGCTACCGAATTGGTTTTGCAAATCTGCGGCGGTGCGGCAGGCGAAATGGTGGAAGCGCAGGGTGAATTGCCCGAAGCCAAGCAGGTTGAATTGCGTTTGGGTCGTCTGAAAACCGTGTTGGGCGTGGACATTCCTGCCGAACAGGTGGAAACCATTTTGCAGCACTTGGGCTTGCAGCCTGAAAAAACGGCGGAAGGCTTCCGCGTTACCGCGCCGAGTTTCCGTTTCGACATCGAAATCGAGGCCGATTTGATTGAAGAAATTGGTCGCGTTTACGGCTATGAAAATATCCCCGACGATTACACGTCAGGTCGTCTGAAAATGCTGGCGCTGCCCGAAACCCACCGTCCGCGTTTTGCCGTTTATAACGAAATGGCGGCGCGCGGCTACCGCGAAGTGGTCAGCTATGCCTTCGTTGACGAGCAGTGGGAACACGATTTTGCCGCCAATGCCAACCCCATCCGCCTGCAAAACCCGCTGGCGGCGCAGTATGCCGTGATGCGTTCCACGCTCATTGGCGGCTTGGTGGAAATTTTGCAAAACAATCTGAACCGCAAACAAAACCGCGTGCGTGTGTTTGAAATCGCTCGCGTGTTCAGCAAAGGTTCAGATGGCCGGTTTGTACAAAACGAACGCATCGGCGGCTTGTGGTACGGCGCGGCGATGCCTGAACAATGGGGCGAGAAAACGCGCAACGCAGATTTTTACGACATCAAGGCCGATGTAGAAAATCTGTTGAAAAACAAAGCAGTTGAGTTCGTTAAAACCGAACATCCTGCCCTGCATCCCGGCCGCGCCGCCAATATCGTTTCAGACGACCAAGTGATCGGCTTTGTCGGCGAATTGCATCCGAAATGGCTGCAAAAATACGACTTGCCGCAAGCGCCGCTGGTATTTGAAATCGACATGGCAGCCGTGTTGGAACGCGAAAAAACGCGTTATCAGGCAGTATCAAAATTCCAGCCGGTACGCAGGGATTTGGCGTTTGTCATGCCTGAAACCATGACCCATGATGATTTGTTGGCCGCCTTGAACGGCGCGGCAAACAAGTTGGTACAGGAAATCAGCGTGTTTGACGTGTATCGCGGTACAGGTCTGCCTGAAGGGATGAAGAGCATGGCGGTCAAAGTGATTTTGCAGGATATGGAAAACACGCTGACGGATGAAACAGTCGAGCCGGTTATCGGAAAACTGATTGACGCGGCAACTGCTGCGGGAGCGCAACTTCGCAGCTAAAAAATAAATATTCGCTTGAATTTTAAATAGAAATTGGTAATAATCTGCACCTGTTACAACAGAAGGTAATAATATGACATTAACTAAAGCCGAATTGGCCGATATTTTGGTAGATAAAGTCAGCAATGTAACCAAAAACGATGCCAAAGAAATCGTCGAACTCTTTTTTGAAGAAATCCGCAGCACTTTGGCACGCGGCGAAGAAATCAAAATTTCCGGTTTCGGTAATTTTCAGTTGCGCGACAAACCGCA
>OMHC01000027.1_pt1 | contig 14114 bp, 10 predicted proteins | sample 1646141 | NCBI WGS metagenome assembly OMHC01 (sample SAMN03287617, study PRJEB25206) | human oral metagenome | biome: Human subgingival microbiome; feature: a sample from a patient with with chronic Periodontitis S01-06-R; material: Human subgingival plaque | host: Homo sapiens ...
TGAGGTTAGGTGCGGTCGCCACTTTGTAAGTGGTGCTGCCGTCGGCATTTTGCTCAGGTGTAACGACGATGTTGTCGTTGCCGCTGTCCACTTTGGATGTGGCTTTCGCCGCGGCTGCTTTGAGCTGTGCAACGTTCACTGCGTCGGTGTCGTCCGTACCTTTGGCTACGTTGGCAATTTTATTGCCTCCGTTGTTCAGACCGTCTTTGGTCAGGCTGACAGGTTTGCCTGCTTTGCCGTTGCCCACAGTCAGTCCGTTGTCGGTCAGGACGCTGCCGCCTACGGTCACTTTGTCGAAGGAGACGTCGTCTGAAGTCGCTACGGTGATGTTCTTACCGTCGCGGCTGACTTTGACGTTTTTGCCTTCTTTGAAGGTTACGGTGTCGCCTGCGCCAATTTTTTCAGACGAGGTTTCGTCGTTGGCGTTCAGGTTCCAGCCTTTGTCGGCAGTTTCTTTGACTGCGGCAATGGCATCGTGGACGTTAGTTTTGCCTGTACCGCCGATGTCGGTGAAGTTGACGTTGCCATTGTTGTTGGCCGCGTTACCGCCGAGGATTTTCGCCAGGTTGGCTTGAGTTTCGTTCAATTGCTCCTCAGTCGCAGCTTGACCTTTGGTAGCGAAGTCCGCACCGCCCAAGGCTTTGTTGCTCAGACCGCTGACTGTGCCGTTTACACCGTCGATGCTGACGGGTTTGCCACTGTCTTGTCCGATTTTGACGGTATCGGCAAGTTTCAGTTGTACGCCACCTTCAACGGTTTCGCTGACAATGTTGCTGTCGCCTTTGATGTTGACAGTGTCGCCCAATGCGTATTTGTTGCTGCCGTTCGTACCGCCGATATTGATGCCTTTGGCGATATTTTCGGCATTGGTGTCAGCTTTCTGATCAACTTTGTACAGTTGCGCTCCGTTAACAGCATCGGTACTGTCAGCAGCAAGCGTACCTTCGGCAACTTTGGTAATCTTGTTGCCGCCGTTGTTCAGACCGTCTTTGGTCAGGCTGACGGCTTCTTTGCCGCTGCTTGGCACCGGGGTCAGGGTGATGCCGTTTGCTGTGGTTTCGGCAATATTGCCGTCTTTGTCAGCTAAGGAAACATTGCCGCCGTTGATGGTGGTCACGTTGCCGTCGGTTTCAAATTGTGCGCTGTTCAAACCTTGCAAATCTTTGGCAAGTTTGACGTTGAGCGTACCGTTAAGGTCGTCTGAAACCACGCCGATGTTGTTGTCGGACAGTTTCGCCGCATCCGCACCGCCTTTGACGAAAACTTGGTTGCCGAGTTTGCGCTCGAAATTCTTGTCTGCGTTATCGCCGCCGAAAGTCAGGCCTTTTTGCAGCTCGGTACCGATGTTGTCCAACGCGCCTTGTACGGTGTTGACAGGTGCGGCCTGCGTACCGTCGGTTTTGGTTACGACCAGATTCGGTACTTCAACCGCACCGGTAGTCGGATTGACGGTTGCGCCCAATGCGGTTGCCAACGGAGTGAGCTGGCTGACGTTGACGGCGTCGGTATTGTTCACACCGGCTGCGATGTCGGTTGCTTTCTTACCGCCGTTAGACAGACCTTCGGTCGTCAGTTTGACGGGGTTTGCCGCCGTGCCGACGGTCACGCCGTCTGCAGAAACGGTGGTTTTGCCGCCTGCTGCGTCGATGAATTCAGACGAGGTCAGACCTTTCAGCTCTTTCGCCAGTTTGACGTTGAGCGTGCCGGTCGTGTCGTCTGAAACCACGCCGATGTTGTTACTGTCGGACAGTTTGGTTACATCGGCTTCACCGCCTTTAACGGTGACAGTGCTGCCCAAACGTCGAGTTGAGGGCGTACCGGCATCAGCGGCAAACGTCAGAGGAGTGCGTACTGCATCGCTTAACGCACTTAATGCTTCTCCGACAGTATGGTAAGTCGCTACGCTGCTACTATCCGGATTACCTGAAATAACTGTGTAATCCGGTGCAGTAATAGTACCGTCGGCAGGATTAACCTTCGTGCCAAGTGCTTTGGCAACTTTGTCAAGCTGGGATACGTTTACCGCATCGTTTTGCTTCTGGCCATCTTTAACGTTACCGATAGTCGTCGGAGTCGAGGTTTGAGGGTCGGTCGGATTCAATGCGGCAATCGTTACGTCATTGCCTGTATAGACAGAGTTATCCTCTACATCGACAAACTTAACGGTGCGCGTTTGCGTAAGCGGATCAACGGTGACTTCACGTCTCAACATTTTGCCGTTGGAACCAATATAGGAGAACGGTGTTGAATTACTAACCGTAGTCAATGTAGTTACATGGACGTTTTTAATTGCATCCGATAACTGCTCAAAATTCACTGCATCAGACGGATCACTGCCTTTGGCAACATTGATAATTTTGTTGTTTGCCATATCCAAGCCGCCATTTGCCGTAATCTTGCCGGCAAAAGTCGGATTATCAACGGTATTGATGCTGACTGCGCCTTTATTTTGGCTCAAACGGATATTGTGACCTGCTTCCAACGTAATGGTCGCACCATTGGTAATTTCTTCCAAAGAATAGTTTTCAGCAACACCATTGGTATTGTTGGTTTTAGCCGTATTCAGCTTGAACGACTTGTAAGAGGCGTTGTTGATGGAAGCAATGGCATCATGAATAGTGCTTTCACCCGTACCGCCGATGTTAGTCATCTTAATAGTGCCGTCATTCGCAATGGCTGCGTTTCCACCCAATACGCCGACTGCGCTCTTACCGATGTTGTTCATGACGTTTTGAGTCGCATAAAGCTGGCTGCCGTTGATGGCATCGGTGCTGCTGTCGCTGATGCGGCCTGCGGCGACGTTGGTAATCGTACGCTCTTTGCCTGCCGTGCCGATGCTGAGTGTGGATGAAGGTGCGTTACCTGCAAAGTTGCCGAAGGTCAAATCGCCAACGGTAGCAGAGGTCGTCTGAACGGCTGCTTCAGTTGCGGAATTGACACCCAATGCGATGGAGTCTGCATGAGCGGCATTAGCGTTTTTACCGAGCGCAATAGCGTTGCTTGCAGAGGCTTTTGCCGCATCGCCGAAGGCAAAGGTGTCGCCTGCGGTGGCTTTGGCGTTTTTACCGAAGGCTACGGCACGGTTTTGCGTGGCTTGGGCGTTGTAGCCGATGGCGATGGCATCTTCCCCTTGTGCGTCTGCTTCGTTACCCAATGCTAAGGCATTGCTGGCAGAAGCTTTGCTTTGGCGGCCTGCCGCGACAGTACCGAAAGCAGTTGCGCGGGTATTGTGCCCCAACGCGGTCGCACCTGCCGCCGTGGACTGGCTGTATGCGCCGATTGCGGTGGCGGAATCTTGGTTGGCGATTGCGCCGTCACCGACCGCTACGCTGGATTTGCCCAATGCTTTGGAAGACTGACCGCCTGCGAAGGAGTTTTGACCATAGGCGTTGGACGCTTGACCGACGGCGGTAGCGTTGGTGCCGCTGGCTTTGGTGTTCGCACCGATGGCGACGGAGCCTTCACCTTTAGTCAAACCGTTGACACTCGCATCGGATGCCGTGTCTTCGTTGATAGTAGCGTTTTTACCAATGGCGATAGAGTTGGAAATTACCGCCTGCGCGCCCGTACCGACGGCTACGGCAAATTCGCCCGCAGCTTGGGCATCTGCGCCTGCTGCCAGAGCATCCAATCCGGTTGCGCCGTTATTGTTGTAGTTGCCTCGGGTATCAGAGGCCGTATTAACGCTGTAAAAATGGCTGGAGCTGCCGCCGCCTAATTGGTCGATTTTGTTGTTCATCGCTTCCAAAGCGTCGTGAACATTGGCTTTGCCTGTACCGCCCAAATTGTTCAGGGTCAGATTGCCTGCATCGTCGATTTGGGTACTGCCACCCAAGGCGTTTTTGACGTTGTTACCCAAGTTGAGCAGGTAAGAATTGGTCGCGTAAAGCTGGCTGCCGTTGATGGCGTCGGTGCTGGTTGCGCTGATAACACCCGCGGAAACGTTTTGAATTTGACGGGTGAAGTTGTTGGCAGGGGTGGTTGCATCGACTTTACCGACGGAAACCGTACCGTAAGACCATGTACCGGCGGCTGTGTAGTTACCGTTCAGTGTGTAATCGCCATTGTGATGCGCTTCGGTCAAACTGCCGCCACCCAAAGCAACATCGTTTTCATTGACGGCATGGGATTCGTAACCCAAGGCAAGTGCTTTGACAGCATCAGCTTTGGTGTATGCACCCAAAGTAACCGCACCTGCTTTTGCCGAAGTCGCAGATACACCCAAGGCGACAGTATTGCCTTCCGCAGCATTGGCGGAATGACCGATAGCAATAGCTTCTGCTGCAAGTGCTTTAGTCGTATTACCAAAGGCAATCGAGCTGTTGCCCGTTGCTTGGGTGTCAAGACCCATCGCCATTGCATAGTCTTCTGAAGCGACAGCGTTGCTGCCGATGGCAATGCCGTTGAGCTTGCTGTTGGTTACCTTCGCCATGTTACCGATGGCTACGGCAAAACGACCGGAGGCATTGGAATCGATACCCAATGCGACCGCCTCACTACCCGATGCGTTGGCACGCTGACCGACAGCGACGGAAGAAACGGCTCCGGCAACAGTCTCGTGACCGATAGCAACAGTTTCGTGTGCGCTGGCATTGGCAGTCTTACCAATGGCTACCGAATTGTCGCCGCTGGCTTTGGAAACCATACCGACGGCAACTGCGGATTCTTTTTCTGCCAATGCGGTTTTACCGATGGCGACGGTGTTGCTGAAGCTGCCTTTTGCAGCTTCACCGATGGCGACAGTGGAAGTGACGCTCAGTTTTTGGGCATCCGTACCCATGCCTGCTTCCCTACCGATGGCGACGTTGTTCGCACCAGACACAAATGCGCCGGAACGCAAGCCGAGGGCAATATTGTCCACGCCGGTAGCGTTGTTGCCCGTACCTTTACCGATGGAGATTTGGCGTTCGTTGGTATAGGCATTGCGACCGCTGTCCGCGCCGATATAGACGGTGTCCGCACCGACTGTGCGTCCTGCGGAAACGGCGGCGTCGTACACGCCTGCGTTCGTACCCACTACGATATTGCCCGTACCTGCCGCTACGGCTTTGTTACCGATGGCGACAGCGTTGTTGGCAGTGGCTTGGCTGTTTTGACCAAGTGAAGTAGAAGTCTCTGTAGTGGCAATGGCTTCTTTACCGACTGCGATGCTGCTCAAACCGGTTGCCTGAGTGGCAAAACCGACAGCAATCGCGCCTTTGGCAGAAGCGGTGGTTTGCGGACCGGCAGCCAAGGCGTTTTCAGCACCTGCATTGCTGTCCACACCGAAGGCTGTCGCGCGCAGACCGTTTGCCGTGCTGTTTTTACCGACGGCAGTGGTATCTTTCAGGGCGGCATTGGCGGTCGAACCGATGGCGACAGCATCCGAATTGCCTGCTTTTGCACCATAACCGATAGCAGTTGAGAAATTGCCGGTTGCAGTCGGCCCTTTATCCGCCGCCTGACTGCCACCAATCGCGATGGAGGAAGCACCTAACGCATTCGCTTTACCACCGATGGCAATGCCGTAAGAGCCCGAACCTAAAGCCGATTCACCCACGGCAATAGCCCGTTGTCCGGTGGCAATGGCAGTACCCATAATCGCAAGGCTGGCTGCACCTGATGCATTCGCACCCTTGCCAACGGTACTCGAACCACCGATGGCTACGGCGCTCATACCCGAAGTATTGGAATTGAAACCGATGGAAATACCGTTACCTGCTGCTTCAGTAACAGTGGCGCTGGTACCGATGGCAACAGATGATCTGCCTTGTGCATTTGAAGAGTCGCCGATGCCGACACTGCCGCTTTTGGTTTTCGCCAAGTTACCAATAGCGACGTTTTTGGTTTCCATACCGTTTGCGCCATTACCGATGTAAATGGACTGGGTACTGTCACTGCCACTGCCTGCATTGGTACCGATGGCGATCACGTTATCGCTGTTCGTGCTGCTTTGTAACGCATTTTCACCGATAGCGATGTTTCGCCCGTTTGCAGAACTGGAGCCGGGACCCGCACCTTTACCGATAGCAATGTCAGCCTGACCTTTCGTTGCCGCGCCTTGACCGATGGCAATAGTCTGGTTTTTGGCAGCATTGGCGGAAGAACCGATGGCAATAGAGCCGGTTTCGGCAGTAGCCGAATTCGGACCGATGGCGACATTACTTTCTCCTTGGGTCTGGGTTCCTTGTCCGATGGCGACAGATTTACCTTGTTTTGGAGGTTGTCCGCCGTCTTGAGGAATGAAATCTAACGCAGTCGTCGTATCATCGCCGCAGACCACGTTGTAGCTGGTGGTATCGAAATAGCAGGTGTTGTAGTCGGTACCTTCGGCAGCCGCAGTGACTGCTTTGCCATTGGCAAGGGTTTTACCGTTATTTGCTGCAGCCATGACTTGACCGCTGGCGAGCAACAGGCCGGACATGATGGCGGTAAACGCGAAGCGCACGCCTGCGGAGGCAACGATGCCGCCTATGCCTGATGAAGCCGTTTTCCCATGCGCTTTGGCAAATTCTGCCACCGCGTTCCACGTCTGTGTGGTTTCGTTCCATACGACACGATAGATTTTATTCATGCTTACTCTCTGACTTAAAATGTTAAACAAATAAATTTAATATGTTATTGGATTGTCGGGCTAACCTACTTTTCAAACATCCGACCCAATAACCAAAAATGAAAATATCGTATTTGATACTGATATTTCGATTGCAAAATTTATTCAACAGATATGACGCATATTGTCACTTTCAAACAAATTTCAGAATTTATCTATACCTCAGATAACAATCTCTAAAACCTGATTTATCGACCTTTTAGCTATTTATATATCCGCTTATCTTTGATATCTTCTATTTTCTTAACTTTATTTTGCAATTAAAGTGAAACTTTATCTTTTTATTTGAAAGCAATTTATATGCCAAAACCCTTTTACCCGGATTCATACGTACTGAAAAAATGATATTTTTAAGTATCCGACATCCAAAAATAAGCAAAGAGGTCGTCTGAAAATGTTTCAGACGACCTCTATAAATCTCATGTTGATTTAATATTAATGAATAATGTTTCAGATACATCCTCAGCAAGTTGGCGATGTTTGACGGCATTATTCTGTATAATGCCGCAATGTTTTTGAAACAAGGAATACAAATGCTTACCCCAGAACAAGTCAAATCGCTGATTGAAGGCGTCGCCGCTTGCGAACACGTCGAAGTCGAAGGTGACGGACATCACTTCTTCGCCGTCATTGTCTCTTCCGAGTTTGAAGGCAAAGCCCGCCTTGCCCGCCACCGCCTGATCAAAGACGGTCTGAAAGCGCAATTGGCAAGTAACGAATTGCACGCGCTGTCGATTTCCGTTGCCGCCACGCCTGCGGAATGGGCGGCGAAGCAGCAATAAGCCGTTACCTCAGACAAAAAAGGTCGTCTGAAACCTGAATCGGAGTTTCAGACGACCTTTTTTAATTTACACAATGTTGAATTGCCGCTTAATAAACATCAGGAATGCAGGCAGATTCGGTGTTGCTCCTTATGCCGCCGCTTCGAGTTTTTCAACCATGCCGACGCCGACGCCGCAGATGCCGACGTGTACTGCCACCACCGGCGATACGGGAACGCCATCATCCAAACAGATACCGGTCCGCTTGAAGAAGCGTTCTGCAAATATCCGATACCGGTCGCGTTCACCCGTATAAAGACCGCCGAGGATAAATTGTTCCCTGTTTTTGCCTTGCATCAGTTTCAACACTTGGTCGATGATGGCATCAAACATTTTTTCGTCATCGGAAGTGGATTCGACCCGGCACAACTGATCTTGCGAAAAGCGCAATACGGCGCGCAGCCCCAACCAGTCGCACAACGAAGCGCCCAATCTTGCCATCATGCCGCTGCCGACAAGGGATTTGATTGTGGACAGTCCAAAAATGATGTTGCAACGTTCTTTTAAACCTTCCAAGTAAGCAACGATTTCCGTCGGCGTTTTTCCTTCGCGCAACAGGCGGTCTGCTTCCAAAGCAAAAAAGCCTTCGGGCATGCAGCATGTCCCTGTATCGACGACATGGACTTTCAACTGCGGAACCTGTTCGGCAACTTGACGCACCATATCGGCAGAATCACTTAATTTGTGGCTCAACGTCGTCACAATGGCTTCGTGATACCCCTGGCCGACCAAATATTGAAAAGTCCTCAATAAATCTTCAAACGACGGCGGTGTTGTAGAAACATCGCTGTCCAAATGCTCGCGGCGCCAATTGCAATATTCTTCATTGCTGATTTCCAGTCCGTCAGCGAACTCTTGTTGTTCCATAAATACATTCAGATGCAGAATCTGAATCGGGCTGTCCCGATCGAGTATGCCCGACAAAGAGCCACTCGACGTGGACAATACCGCGCAACGATATAAGGCATAAGAGCCTGCCATAAACTGCTCCCTTGTGCATCAAACAATGCAAAATCCAAAACTAATAAATGACCATCTAAGCGGTCTATTTTAATGATAAACGGTATGTAAATTTTTGTCCATATATTAATAGTTTTGAACATTATTTTGAAACTAAACACTATATTCGAAAATAATAGTCATCATTCATTGCCATATGGTTTTTACGCCTCTTTTTAAACACCGGCGTTTACATATCGTTTACAATACAGCTACTTCCCAATCAAAAGACTATCCCATGCAGAAAATCACCCTGATTGCCGCCTGTGCGCCCGACCGTTGCATAGGCATCAACAACACCATGCCTTGGCATTTGCCCGAGGACTTCGCATTTTTTAAATCCTACACCCTCGATAAACCCGTCGTGATGGGACGGAAAACTTGGGAATCCCTGCCCCGCAAGCCGCTGCCCGGCCGCCGCAATATCGTCATCAGCCGTCAGGCAGATTATCCGGCAGAAGGCGCGGAAACCGTCGGCAGCCTTGAAGAGGCTTTGGCATTATGTGCCGCTGCGGAAGAAGTCATCATCATGGGTGGCGCACAAATCTATGCCCAAGCCCTGCCGCTCGCCAGCGATTTGCGGATTACCGAAGTGGCATTAGACGTCCAAGGCGATGCGTTTTTTCCCGAATTTTCGCCGTCAGAATGGCGCGAAGCCGCCCGCGAAACCCACACCTCCGCCAACGGCACGGGCTACGCATTCGTCCATTACACCCGCATCCGATAAAAAAACAGACAGTTTGCCGTCAAACCGTCCGCCAGTGATGCGATGAATCAATAAAATCACAAAGGTCATCTGAAAAACAGTTTTCAGACGACCTTTGTGATTCTCAAACAGCCGATACAGTGAATTAAATTAAGCCAGCCGTAGCGTGGGCTTTGCCCACGAGTCTGCCGAGCAAATTCTGATTCGGACAAGCAACCAAGCCATTTTCCGTGGGCAAAGACGCTACAATCTAAAATCACAAAGGTCGTCTGAAAACCGGTTTTCAGACGACCTTTGTGATTCCCAAACAAGCCGATATAGTGGATTAAATTAAGCAGGCCGTAGCGTGGGCTTCGCCCGCGAATCTGCCGATCAAATCCCGAACCAGACAATCGTCCAAGCCGTTTTTCGTGGGCAAAGCCCACGCTACAATCCTACAATCCTACAATCCGCGTCTAGTATCGGCGGCGTACCGTTATTCCTCAACCCGCCTACCAAGTCGAATAAGGATGCTTGCTCAAATACGCATTGGTAAATTTTCCTTCCGACGTAATCTCCGCGCCCAGCCAGTCCGGTTTTTCAAACGGTGTATCTTCCGCAGGCAGCTCGACCTCCGCCACCACCAAAGGCGCGTTGTCGCCGAAATACTCGTCGATTTCAAACACAAAGCCCTTAAATTCCACCCGATAACGGTGTTTTTCCATCTTAAACGGACACATCGTCTCCATCATCTGCCGCGCGTGTGCCAAAGGAATTTCGTATTCAAATTCGCTGCGGCTGACATCTGAAATATAGCCTTTCAAAGTCAGCCAAGCCTTATCGTCAATAATGCGCACGCGGATGGTGCGCTCTTTTTCCACGCTCAAATAGCCCTGCTGCAACACCTGCGGCGCAGAGGCTTCGCGCTTCCAGTCATCGTTTTTCAACAGGAAGCGGCGTTCGATTTCAATAGTCATCTGTTTGATTCCAATATAAAAGAAGGTCGTCTGAAAACAGGTTTTGCACACACCTTAAAACGGCTTGAACACCACCATATACAAAGCCACGACCATCATCAATACAGGCACTTCATTAAATACCCTGTACCACTTGTGCGAATGCGTATTGCGGTTTTCCTCAAAGCCGCGAAGCAGCGCGCCACAATAAAATTGATAAGCCAAAAGCAGCAGGCCCATCGACAGCTTCACATGCAGCCAGCCCTGCCCCCACCAGCCCGTCACAAACGGAATCACAATGCCGCACACCAGCGTCCCGAACCCCAACGGCGACATAAACTTATACAGCCGCCGCGCCATTGCCGAGAGCCGCTCATATTCCACCGGCTGCTCCGCCGCTTCGACCTGAGCCAGATTCACAAAAATACGCGGCAGGTAAAACAGCCCGGCGAACCACGAAATCACAAAAAACACATGCAAGAGCTTAAACCACAAATACATTTTCAGACGACCTCACGCTCGAAAACGCGTATTTTACCCGCCAAACCGCAGCGGCTGTTTTCTTTATGTCAACGACTGTCTGTTTTACGCCCGAAAAATTGTAAATCGCGTCATAATTTCGCACAGTTGATATGCAATAAAATTAAACTTTGTTAAAATGCACATGTAATTAAAACCAATAGCCGCCATACCTCGCGGAACAAACACAAAACGGAAAGAAAACATGATTAAGCAATTTGAAATCAGCACCAGCGTTCAAAAACAACTCGGCGACTACCTCGCCGCCAACCAGACCGACCTCAAAACCGCCATGGCGGACGAAACCCGCAACGGCGAAGTCGCCGCCATCATCCATGCCGGCCTGCCCATGATGGTGCGCAAAATCTATTCTCTGGAAAAAATGAAAAACTTCTTCTGGACGAAAAAAGAACTGATGGTCGAATTCGTCGCCATGCGCCTTGCCGCCGCCGAAAAGAAAAACGCCAAGAAAAAACGCTGATTCCTTCCGGCTCATTGAAGGAAAAGATGGAAAGGTCGTCTGAAAACCGACAGCAAGGTTTTCAGACGACCTTTATCATTGTGAAATCACTATATAATACCGTCCATTAAATTTCCGATACGAGCCAGCCATGTCCGCATCCCAACCCACCATCGCCGCCATCGCCACCGCCCCCGGACGCGGCGGCGTCGGCGTTATCCGTCTTTCCGGCAAAAACCTGCTGCCTTTGGCGCAAACCCTCAGCGGCGGCAAAACGCCCAAACCGCGTACCGCGCTTTACACCGACTTTCTCGGCGGCGACGGGCAGCCGATAGACAACGGCATCCTGCTCTACTTCGCCGCCCCCGCCAGCTTCACCGGTGAAGACGTGATTGAATTGCAGGGACACGGCGGCCCCGTCGTGATGGACATGCTGCTCTCGCGCTGCCTCGAACTGGGCGCGCGCATGGCCCAGCCGGGCGAATTTACCAAACGCGCCTTCCTCAACAACAAACTCGACCTTGCCCAAGCCGAAAGCGTCGCCGACCTTATCGACGCCTCCAGCAAGTCCGCCGCCCGCATGGCGTTGCGTTCGCTCAAAGGCGCGTTTTCCCAACACATACACGAGCTGGTGGACGACCTCATCACCCTGCGGATGTTGGTCGAAGCCACGCTGGACTTCCCCGAAGAAGACATCGACTTTCTCGAAGCCGCCGACGCGCGCGGCAAGCTCCAAGCCCTGCAAGGTCGTCTGAAAACCGTCCTCGCCAGCGCGGAACAAGGCGCGATTTTGCGCGAAGGCATGAACGTCGTCCTCGTCGGCGCGCCCAACGTCGGCAAATCCAGCCTGCTCAACGCCTTGGCGGGCGACGACATCGCCATCGTAACCGACATCGCCGGCACCACCCGCGACACCGTGCGCGAACAAATCACCCTCGACGGCGTGCCCGTCCACATCATCGACACCGCCGGCCTGCGCGAAACCGACGACGTGGTCGAACAAATCGGCATCGAACGCAGCCGCAAAGCCGTCTCCGAAGCCGATGTCGCCCTGATTCTGATTGACCCGCGCGAAGGCGTGAACGCCAAAACCCAAGCCATTTTGAACAGTCTGCCCGAAGGTTTGAAAAAAATCGAAATCCACAACAAAGCCGACCTGACCGGCGAACCCGTCGCCGTCCGTTCAGACGGCCTCGCGCAAACCGGCGCGGACACCGTCATCAGCCTGTCCGCCAAAACCGGCGCGGGTCTCGACTTGCTCAAACACGCGCTATTGCAGGAAGTCGGCTGGCAGGGCGAAAGCGAAAGCCTGTTCCTCGCCCGCAGCCGCCACCTCAATGCCCTGCACGAAGCCGAAGCCGAGCTGGAAAACGCCGCCCTCTGCGACAACAACCAAATCGAGCTTTTCGCCGAACACCTGCGCCTCGCCCAAAACGCGTGCAGCGAAATCACCGGCGAATTTACCGCCGACGATTTGCTGGGCGTGATTTTCTCGCGCTTCTGCATCGGCAAATAAGATTAACCCTTATCCATACGCGAAAGGTCGTCTGAAAACCAAGATTCAGGTTTCAGACGACCTTTGCCGTTTGAAAGCATCGGTTCTTGATAAAATCCACGGATTGCTCACAACTTATCCACAATCTGAACTTCATCCCAATTCAATCAAACCAAATCTAATTCATTGAAAACTATAAATATACAAAAAGGTCGTCTGAAAAATTTCAGACGACCTTTTAAATTGTTCACAAAATTATCAACAGGACTAGGGTTATCGGCATCAAACCAGATTCTGCGGATTGCCTGCGACGAAGCGGTTGATGTTGTCCACAAGGATGTCAAACAGACGGTTGGCGGCCTCTTGGCTTGCCCATGCAATGTGTGGCGTGACAATGAGGTTGGGCAGTCGAGCTTTCAGCAGAGGGTTGCCGTCGCGCGGCGGCTCTTGTGTTAACACGTCAAAACCTGCCCCGCCGATTTGGCCGTATTTCAACGCCGCAACCAAAGCGGCTTCATCAACCAAGCCGCCGCGCCCGCAGTTGATGAGGATGGCGCCGGGCTTCATCTGTTGCAACTCGGCTTCGCCTATCATGTTTGCCGTTTCCGGCGTGAGCGGGCAATGCAGCGACAGCGCGTCGGCAGTGCGGACGGCTTCGTCAAAGGAAACGTAGCCGTCGCGGACGGTTTCGGCGTGTTTGTGTTCGACAAACACGACCTTCATTTTGAACGCCTGTGCATAAGTTACCAGCGTCTGTCCGATGTTGCCGTGACCGAAAATCGCCAGTGTTTTACCGTTTAAATCGCGCATCGGTGCGCCGAGGTGGCAGAAAAACGGCGAGTTTTCCCACAAGCCTGCTGCAACGTCTCGCTGATAGGCAGGCAGGTTGCGCATCAGGGTAATCATCATCATAAACGCGTGTTCCGCCACGGATTCATTGCCGTAAGCGCGGATGTTGCACACGCTCACGCCCGCTTGCTTGGCGGCAGCAAGGTCAACATTGTTGACGCCCGTCGCGGCTAGCGCAATCAGTTTGAGCTGCGGGTTGGCGGCGATGTGTTCGGCGGAAATCACGACTTTGTTGGTAATGATGATGTCCGCGCCCTGTATGCGCTCGGCGGTCTGATGCGCCTCAGTCGAACCATAGCTGCTTAAAGTATGCGGAAAATCAAAGTCAAACGGACGGTCGGCAAGCGTGTCGCGGTCGAGAACGGCAATGCACAGTGGATTCATATTTCACCTATCAAAAATAAAATAATGATTTAAATAAACTAATTTTGAATAAAATATTCAAAATATACGGCGTATTTGAGAATAGTTATTATCCGAATCATACAGACATCACCATATCAGGAAACCATCATGATTAAAACCATGACTTTTGCCATTTTACATTTCGCCACTGCGTTCGGCGTTGCCTATATTTTGACCGGCAGCATCGGCATCTCAAGCGCAGTCGCGCTGGTCGAACCGCTTGCCAACACCGTCGTTTTCTATTTCCACGAACAGGCATGGCGACGCTACGAAAAAAATATAGTGGATTAACTTTAAACCAGTACGGCGTTACCTCGCCTTGCCGTACTATCT
>OMHC01000032.1_pt1 | contig 13324 bp, 9 predicted proteins | sample 1646141 | NCBI WGS metagenome assembly OMHC01 (sample SAMN03287617, study PRJEB25206) | human oral metagenome | biome: Human subgingival microbiome; feature: a sample from a patient with with chronic Periodontitis S01-06-R; material: Human subgingival plaque | host: Homo sapiens ...
GAGGGACGGGGAGAACCGGGAGAAGGTGAGGTGGTAGGATTGGCGGGCAGTCATGGCGTTGAATTTAAAGATGACAATGAGGTTCGTATGGTAACTTGAATGTCATTAACGGTAAAGCAAATGGGATAAACGGTAGAAAGGTCGTCTGAATGGAGGTTTTTCAGACGGCCTTTTTGTATCTGTGGGATTCGTGGGCGGAGCCCACTCTACGTTGGGTTTCAGACGACCTTGGGTCAGAGGTCGAAGGCGGCGTTGATGAGGCGTTTGGTGTAGTCTTTCTGCGGTTGGTGGAAGATTTGGTCTGCGCTGCCGTATTCGACGAGTTCTCCGTGCTGCATGACGGCGACGTTGTCACTGACAGCGCGGACAACGGAGAGGTCGTGGCTGATGAAGATGTAGGTCAGTCCGTATTTGGTTTGGAGTCCGCGCAGCAGTTCGACGACTTTGATTTGGACGGAGCGGTCGAGGGCGGAGGTGGGTTCGTCGAGGAGGATGAACTTGGGCCGCAGGATGAGGGCGCGGGCGATGGCGATGCGTTGGCGTTGTCCGCCTGAGAATTCGTGCGGGTAGCGGTTGAGGGCGTCGGCGGGCAGGGAGACTTCGTCCAGGACTTTGAGGACGAGTTCGGTGCGTTGGGCTTTGGTCATTTCGGGGCGGTGAACGGTGAGGCCTTCGCCTATGATTTCGCCGACGGTGAGGCGGGGGGAGAGTGAGCCGTAGGGGTCTTGGAAGACGATTTGGCGTTCGGCTTTGAGTTGGCGCGCGCGCTCGGGGCTGAGGGCGGCGAGGTCGCTGCCGTCGAAGTGTATGCTGCCTTGGTAGGGGAGCATTTGCATGATGGCTTTGCCGAGCGTGGATTTGCCGGAACCGGATTCGCCGACGATGCCGAGGGTTTCGCCTTGGCGGATGGCGAGGCTGATGTTTTTGACGGCGTGGAAGGTTTTGAGGGGTTTGCCGAAGAAGTTGTGTTTGAGGGTGAAGTGGACGTTGATGCGGTCGGCGCGGATGAGCTCGGGCGGGTTGCCTTCTACGGGGTCTTTCATGCCTTTGGGGACGGAGTGGATGAGTTGGGCGGTGTAGGGGTGGGTGGGGTTGGCGAAAACTTGTTTGATTTTGCCGCGCTCGACGATTTCGCCGTCTTTCATGACGCAGACGGTTTCGGAGTAGTGTTCGGCGAGTCCGAGGTCGTGGGTGATGAAGATTATCGCCATGCCCATTTGTTTTTGGAGGTCGTGGAGGAGGTCGAGGATTTCTGCCTGGATGGTGACGTCGAGGGCGGTGGTGGGTTCGTCGGCGATGAGCAGGGAGGGCTCGTTGAGCAGCGCCATGGCGATCATGATGCGCTGGAGCTGGCCGCCTGAGAATTCGTGGGGGTATTGTTTCAGACGACGTTCTGCTTCGCGGATGCCGACGCGGTTGAGGAGGTCGAGGATGCGTTCGCGGGCGGCTTTGCGGGTGATGGTTTTGTTGTGGACGCGCAGGGCTTCCATGAGCTGGGTGCCGATTTTCATGAAGGGGTTCAGCGAGGTCATGGGCTCTTGGAAGATGAAGCTGATGCGTCCGCCGCGCAGGCTGCGGAGGGTTTTTTCGTCTGCGTCGAGGATGGATGTGCCGTCGAAGGTGATGCGTGAGTCTTGTCCGTAGCGGGTGGTGTTTTCGGGCAGGAGGCGCATGAGGGACATGGCGGTAACGGATTTGCCGGAACCGGATTCGCCGACGAGGGCGAGGGTTTCACCTTTGGCGACTTTGAAGCTGATGTTGCGCACGGCGTGGACGGTTTTTTCGTGGAGTTGGAAGCGGATGTCGAGGTTTTCGACGGTGAGTAATGGGGTGGTCATGGGTGTGTCCTCGTGGTGTGTGTCAGCGGTCTTTGGGGTCGAGTGCGTCGCGCAGGCCGTCGCCGATGAAGTTGAAGCAGAAGAGGGTGGCGACGAGGAAGAAGCAGGGGACGAGGAGCTGCCACGGGGCGGCTTCCATGGAGGCTGCGCCGTCTTGGAGCATGGAGCCCCAACTGGTCATGGGTTCTTGTACGCCCAATCCGAGGAAGCTGAGGAAGGATTCGAACATGATCATGCCGGGGACGAGCAGGGAGGCGTAAACCATGACGACGCCGAGTACGTTGGGGATGATGTGGCGGGTAACGATGCGGCGGCGGGATACGCCTGTGATGCGGGCGGCTTCGACGAATTCTTTGTGTCTGAGGCTGAGGGTTTGGCCGCGGACGATGCGGGCGACGTCAAGCCATGAGACGAGTCCGATGGCGACGAAGATGAGGAAGAGGTTGCGCCCGAAGAAGGTGGTGAGGAGGATGACGAAGAACATGAAGGGGAAGGCGTTGAGGATTTCGAGCAGGCGCATCATGACGGAGTCGAGTTTGCCGCCGAAAAAGCCTGCGAGCGCGCCGTAGAGTGTGCCGATGACGACGGCGACGAGCGCGCCTGCGATGCCGATGAGCAGGGAAATGCGTCCGCCGGCAGCGGCACGGGTGAGGAGGTCGCGTCCGAGCAGGTCGGTGCCGAAGTAGTGGCGGGTGGAGAAGGAAGGCGGGATTTGCATGTTGTCCCAGTCGGTGTAGTCGTAGGTGTAGGCGCTGATCCAGGGGGCGGCGACAACAAAGAGGGTGATGGCGGCAAGGATGAAGATGCTGCACAGGGCGGCTTTGTTGTTGCTGAAACGCCGCCATGCGTCCTGCCACAGGCTGCGTCCGTGTACTTGTGCCTGTTCGGCTGCGTCTGCTATGGCGCGGGAATTTTTCTTGTTAAATAGCATGGTGTTCTCCGTTGTTTTGTTCGGGGTCGTCTGAAAACGGCAAAACCGGTTTTCAGACGACCTTTTTTGCTTTTAATAGCGGATTTTGGGGTCGATCAGGGCGTAGAGGATGTCGAGTACGGCGTTGAAGACGATGGTCAGCACGCCGACGAGGATGGTCAGTCCCAAGATCATGCCGTAGTCGCGGTTGAGCGCGCCGTTGACGAAGAGTTGTCCGATGCCGGGCAGCCCGAAGACGCTTTCGATGACGATGGCGCCGGTGATGATGCCGACGAAGGCGGGAACGAGATAGGAGAGGATGGGCAGCATGGCGGGACGCAGGGCGTGGCGCAGGACGATGCTGTTCATGGACAGCCCTTTGGCGCGGGCGGTGCGGATGTAGGGGCTGTTCAACACTTCTATCATCGCGCCGCGCGTGATGCGGGCGAGGCCTGCGACATAGCCGATGGAGAGGGCGGCGACGGGCAGGATGAGGCTGGTCAACGAGCCGTCATTCCAGCCGCCGGCGGGCAGCCATTTGAGGGTGATGGCGAAGATGAAAATCATGATGGGGGCTTTGACGAAGCTGGGGACGACGATGCCGGTCATGGCGGCGGTCATGATGGTGTAGTCCGCCCATGTGTTGCGCCTGAGCGCGGCGATGGTGCCCATGAGTACGCCCAAAACGGTGGAGACGATGAAGGCGTACACGCCCAGTTCGACGGAGACGGGCAGAGCTTGGGCGAGCAGCTCGTTGACGTTGTAGTCTTTGTATTTGAACGAGGGGCCGAGGTCGCCGTGGGCGAGTTGTTTGAGATAGTTGAAGTATTGCAGGTACATCGGGTCGTTCAGGTGGTATTTGGCTTCGATGTTGGCCAGTACGGCGGGCGGTACGTTTTTGTCGCCGGTGAAGGGGCTGCCGGGTGCGAGCCGCATCATGAAGAATGAGACGGTAATCAGTACCAGCATGGTGGGGATGGCGGAAAGTATGCGGCGGATGATGAATTTCAGCATATCGTACCTGCTCGGGGCTTGGTGGGTCGGAATATGCCTGAATACGGGAAGGTCGTCTGAATGGGGTTCGGACGCTTGGGGTGGTTTTCTCTTCTTTGTAGTCAGGCCCTTGGTTTTTGGGGTGTGCGGGCTTTTGCTTTTATGGTCGTCTGAAACGGGATTTTGGGTTTCAGACGACCTTTTTGCTGATGCTTTTCGTGGGCAAAGCCCACGCTACGGCTTTTATGGTTGTCTGAACACTTTGGATGGGGTTTCGGACGGTTTTTTTTATTGTGGCGGTTGTGGGTGGCAGCCTGCGTTTTATGTTTGTTTCGGAGGTCGTCTGAAACGGGATTTTGGGTTTCAGACGACCTTTTTGCTGATGCTTTTCGTGGGCAAAGCCCACGCTACGGCCGTTTTTCAGACGACCTTTTGGGTTGGCGCGGGTTCGTGGTGAGAACCCGCGCTACAGTCGTTTTCAGACGACCTTTGCGGTTAACGCGCCAGCGGTTCGGTGCGTTTGATCAGCCATGCTTTTGCCGCGCCTTCGGTCAGCGGCTCGAGGCGACGGCGGACTTCGGCGTGGTAGCGGTTGACCCAGTCGATTTCTCCGTCGGTCATGAGGGCGGTGTCCATCAGGCGGGTGTCGATGGGGCAGAGGGTCAGGGTTTCGAAGTAGAGGAAGCTGCCGAACTCGGTTTCCTGCGGGTTGGCGACGGCTTGGTTGGCGGCGAGGTTCTCAATGCGGATGCCCCATTTGCCGGGACGGTAGAGTCCGGGTTCGATGGAGGTCACCATGCCTTTTTTCATGGCGTGCTGCGGGCCGGGAACGGCAGCGCAGGCGATGACTTGCGGGCCTTCGTGGACGTTGAGGAAATAGCCTACGCCGTGGCCTGTGCCGTGGCCGTAGTCGCATTGCGCCTGCCACAGGGGTTTGCGGCAGATGGCGTCTATCATCGGCGAGAGGATGTTTTCGGGGAACACGGCTTCGGCAAGTGCGATATGGGCTTTGAGGACGAGGGTGTTGTCGCGTTTTTGTTCGGCACTCGGTGTGCCAACGGGGACGACGCGGGTGATGTCGGTCGTGCCGCCTTTGTATTGCGCGCCGGAGTCAATGAGCAGGAGGCCGTTGCCGCTGATGGTGCTGTGGCTTTCGGGCGTTGCGCTGTAATGCGGCAGGGCAGCGTTGGCGTTGAAGCCTGCGATGGTGTCGAAACTCAATGAAATGAAGCCCGGACGTGCGCTGCGGTAGCGGTGGAGCATGGTGTCCACGTCGATTTCGGTCAGGCTGCCGCCGTTGTCGATGATGTCTTCAAACTCGGCGAAGAAGCCGCACAACGCCGCGCCGTCTTGTTCCATCGCTTCGCGGATGTGGGCGATGTCGGCTTCGGATTTGACGGATTTGAAGAAGGTGGACGGGTTGATGCCTTCGATCAGGCGCACGCTTTCGGGCAGGCGCACGAGGGTGCTGACGGCGGTTTTGTTCGGTTCGATAAGCAGCGTGCCGCCGATTTGCGCGAGTTTGTCGGCAACTTGGGCGTAAGGTTCGACCGTGATGCCTGCGGTTTGCAGCGCGGCGGCGGCTTCGGCGTTCAGACGACCTTGGTCGGTAAACAGGACGGCATTGTCTTTGCCGATAAGCAGGAAGGACACGAAAACGGGATTGAAAGGCACGTCGCTGCCGCGCAGGTTGGTCAGCCAAGCGATGTCGTCAAGCGAGGAAACCAAGTGGTAATCCGCGCCTTTTTCCGCCATGACGGCGCGCACGCGGGCGAGTTTTTCGGCGGCGGTTTCAGAGACGTAGGCGGGGTCGTGGATGAACACGGTTTCGGCGGGGATGGCAGGGCGGCTTGTCCACACTTGGTCAAGCAGGTCGTCGGGGTGTTCGATGCAGATGTTTTTGGCGGTCAGGGATTGCGCCAAAGTGCGTTTGCCGGTGAGCGACACCATATCGGAAGGGATGCCGACGGCGGCGTTTTCGGGCAGGTTTGCCGCGAGCCATTCGTTATACGGCGGAACTTGCCCGCTTTTTTGCAATTCAATGCCGCTGCCCGCAAGCTGTTTGGTGGCTTGTTCCCAATAGCGGCTGTCCACCCACACGCCCGCTTCATCGGCGGTAACGACAAATGTGCCGACCGAGCCGGTAAAGCCTGACAACTCGCGGCGCGCCTGCCAGTGTGCGGGCAGGTATTCGGAAAGATGGGGGTCGGCGGAGGGGATGACGAGTGCGTCCAGACCTTGCGCCTTCATGGCTTCGCGCAATGCGGACAGGTAATTCGATACGGTATTCATGAACGGATTCTCCAATAGGGTTTCGCGGTTTCAGACGACCTTTTTATAGCGGATTAACTTGATGTACAGGAAGGTCGTCTGAAAAACGTGTCTATGTTATCAAATCACTTCTTGGGTGCAAACGACCAATTTTTGATGGTGTAATTTTTCAGCGGGTCGCGGTCGGAGTAGCCTTGGATGTCGGGTTTCACCAGATTGATGCTGACTTGGTGATACAGCGGGATAAAGGCGTCGTCGCGTTGCAGCATCGCCTCGGCGCTGACGTAGCGGCGGGCGCGCTCTTCGGCGGAAATGCCCGCTTCGAGCGTGCTGTTCATCAGCTTGTCGAATTCGGGATTCTTGTAATGGAAGGCGTTGTTCGGATTGTTGGATTTGAAAATATTGAGCATGCCCGCAGGGTCGTTGTAGTCGGAACACCAGCCCGCAAACGCCATGCTGAAGTTGCCTTGCAGGCGCTTGTCCAAAAAGGTTTTCCATTCTTCGTTCATCAGCGTGGGGCGCACAAACGGTACGGTCGCCTTCCAAATGGATTGCAGCGCGGTAATTTGTTTCTTGGCGGCCTCGCTGGTGGTATAGACGATTTGGAACTCAAGCGGTTTCTCTTCGCTGTAACCCGCTTCGCGCAAAAGTTTTTCCGCTTCGGCAATGCGCGCTTCGCGCTTGAGCGGCTTCCATGCGGGGGCAGATTCGCCGCCGCCCTGCATATTCGGCGGGGTGAGCTGGAACGCTTCCTTGTCGCCGCGTCCGGCAACTTTGGTAATGATGGCGCGGTCGGTCAGGAGGTTGAGCGCGCGGCGGACTTTGGGATTTTTAAATTCGGCGGATTCCAAGTTCGGCTCTAAAAACCAAGAACACAGCAAAGTCGCGCGCCGAACCTGTCCGGGAAATTCTTTCTCGGCAATCTTGATCTGGTCGGAAGGGATGCCGTAGGTAACGTCCACTTCGTCGGCGCGGTAGCGGTCGTATTCTTTGCCGCTGGCGAGGAACACCGCCTGCGGGATGGATACTTTTTTGCTGTCGTAATAAGCAGGGTTTTTATCCATGGTGATGTGGCTGTTGACACGCCATTCTTTGAGGATGTATGCGCCGCTGGAAACATAATTGCCCGGCTGCGTCCATTTTTCGCCGAATTTCTCGACCGTGGCGCGGTGGACGGGGTAGGTGAACTGCTGAATCAGCATATCGGGGAAATACGGCACGGGCGCGGTGAGCGTGAATTGCAGCGTTTTTTTGTCCAAAGCCTTGACGCCCAAAGTATCCGGCTTCGCCTTGCCTTGTAGGATTTCCGCCGCACCCTGTATTTTCGCGTCTTCCAAATAGCTGCTGTTAGGCGCGGCGGTTGCAGGATCGGCGAGGCGGCGGAAGCTGTAAACGAAATCTTCGGCGGTAATCGGGTCGCCGTTGCTCCAATTTGCATCGCGCAGGTGGAACGTCCAAACGCGCCCTTCGTCCGACGGCTCCCATTTCAACGCCAAGGCGGGAATGGTTTTGCCTTCGGCATCCGTACTGACCAAGCCGTCCATCATCTGACGGATAATCGCGCCCGCCGCCATATCCGAGCTTTTTTGCGGGTCGAGCGTACTCGGTTCGACCGCGTTGCTGATGACGATTTTATTGTATTCGCTGCGCTTGAATTCGGGCGCGGGCTTGACTTCGCGATGACACGCCGACAGCGCAAGCACTATGGCAAGCGATAAAGCTAATATGGAATAAGGTTTGTTCGGCAGCACGTTTTTTCTCCTCTTCTCGCTATCTCTCCCTCCATCCTGCGTTTTGCAAAAAATAAAAAAAACTACATATGACTACATGGTAGGGAAATATTCTGATTTTTGGCGGATAAAAAGATTTATTCTCTATGGGTATTTGAAAAAATCCGCCTGTTTTGGAAATCGGTTTGCAAGATAACACAAAAAAACGCCGTAAAAAACATTTTTTGAAATAAAAGTTACAAGTGATTACAAAAATATTGATTTTTTTGCACGCCTCAAATAGTATAAAACCCTGTTTAAACGCAGCCTCAGAAAAATCAAATAAAAGGAGAATAAAATGAAGAAGTTATTAATGATTGCGGTTGCCGTCCCGCTTGCCGCCCCCGCATTGGCATCCGATAACGAAGCCAAAATCGGCGGACGGATATTTACTTCTATCGAACACGAACGCAACGGCAAAGGGCAATCCGCTACCGATATATCCGACAACAACAGCCGCATCTGGATTATGGGCAGTGAAAAACTCGACAAAGACCTCAAGCTCATCTACGGCGTCAATTCATTCGTCGCCTTCGACTACAACGGCTGGAGTACGGACGACTCCTATATCGGTCTGCGCGGCGATTTCGGTACTGTCCGCGCCGGCTGGCTCAGTACCCCCATGCACTACCTGACCGGCGAACAAGACGCGTTCAACGGCAACAACCACACCCAAACCATGGGGCGCATGACCCGTTTCGGCGGCCGTGAAATCGCCCTGAACTACGAATCCAAAACCTTTGACAACGGCTTCAACTACCGCGTCCAAATCGCGCCCGGTGCCAACAAATACAAAGACAGGAAGCGCAACGGCGACTGGATGGCGGGCTTAGGCTTGCACTACAAACACCCGACCAACGGCTTCAACGCCCACTACGCCCTCGAATACGCCCGCAACGGCTCGCCTGACGATACCAAAGACAGACAGGTTCATTCCCTGAAAGTCGGCTACGACAAAGACGACCTCTACCTCGCCGCCGGCATGATGTACGCCCGCAATGTTGCCGACAAATTCCACTGGGAAGACGAAACCAAAACCAATACCAACACCCGCGATTTCCAAGTGACCGCCGGCTACACCATGGGCAACATCACCCCTAAACTCGGCGTCGCCTACGGCCGCTCCGATACCGGCAAGAACTACAAACAGCTCGCGTTCAACACCGAATACAAATTCTCCAAACGCACGACCCTCTCGTTCAACTCAGGCGTAGTCAAAGAAAGCAAAGACCCCAAAACCGGCTGGGCGGCAGGCGTGTCATTGGAACACAGCCTGCAATAACACGGGATTTGAAGCATAATTTGCGGCATAAAAGGTCGTCTGAAAACCTGAATATGGGTTTTCAGACGACCTTTGTGTTTATAGTGGATCAACTTTAAACCAGTACGGCGTTGCCTCGCCTTGTCGTACTATCTGTACTGTCTGCGGCTTCGTCGCCTTGTCCTGATTTTTGTTAATCCACTATATCAAACGCCTGCCAGGCGCATTCTTGCAAACGATGTTTCCTATGTTCAAATCTTCATGAAAAAACGTCGTCTGAAACCGATCTTCAGACGACGTTTGCCATTCACACCCCTAGCGGATTCATTCCGCTTTCTTCAGCAAGGCGAAGCCTTCCACTTTGTTTCTCGGGCGCGCGCCCTGCCAGATTTTCGTCCAGCCCGGCGGCGCGTCGGTATTTTTAGGCTGCTGCACCAGGCGGTAGCGGCAGGCAGCATCGTCGATATGGAGTGTCAAGTCGCTGTATTGCGCCCAAGCGATACGGGCGCGGTGGTCTTCGTTGGCGATGCTGATACATTCTAGGTCGTCTGAAAGCCGTTGTTTCAGTTCGGGAGAGAGGGCGGCTTCCATTTGGAGGACGACGGGCGCGTGGCTTTTGGCGGCGTCGAGCCACGGCAGGAACAGGGTCATCAGCAATGCCCACGCCAGCGTAACGCCTGCCGCCCAGTTAGTCACTGCCTGTCTGCCGCGGATGTTTTTGCGGGTAATCGCCCACAGCCACAGCGGGGTAAACAACAGGGCGACCGCCATCGGTATCGGGTCGATGTCAGGTGTGTAATACGGACTGAAATAGGCGGCGCGTTCGGCGAGTTTGGCAGGCCAGCCGTAGTTCATGGCGAAGAAGCCCGTCCACAAGAAGATGGCGAACAATCCGAACGCCATGACGCCGAACCAATTGATAAACGCCGCCGCGCCTCGCCGCAGTCCGTCCAGTTGTGCCGCGCCGAGCAGGGCGAGCGGGGGTAGCAGCCAAACGAGGTTGTCTTGCAGGCGTTGCGGGCTGACGGCAAGTATGCTGAGGACGATGAGGAACCACGAAATGCACAATACGCTCCAGTTTTTTTCGCGGATGCGGGGGCGGCTTAACGTCCATGCGGCGAGCGGCCACGCGGGCAGGGTAAACCAGAGCAGGTTTTTCAGGTAATAGAACAGGCTGAAGGTCGTCTGAAAACCACCCAATCCGCCGAATGCGCCGAGCGAGTGGTGTTGCAGCCAGATGGAAAACAGTTCGGGCTGGGTTCTGGAGAAAATGAGCGGATAAACCGTCAAGAGCGGCAGTCCAATGGCAAATGCGCCGACCAGCGTCAGGTAGTAGCGTTTGACGCGCCATTTCTCATCGAGCAACAGGGCGGGTGCTAAAAACATCAGCGCGGCGGTCATCAGATAGCCTGATGAAAGCGACAGCAACGCCCAGCCGAAGCCCAGCAGCAGGGAGGCGGTAATGACGCGGCGTTGCGCCAACGAAAAGCCGCACAATATCATGCCCGATGCGGCAAAGGCGACTGAAGCGGGGTTGAGGAAGTGCGCGACCGAGAGCAGCCCGATGCTGCCGATCAGGATGAGGACGACGCTGCGCCCGTGGTGCCTGCCCAAGAAGTTGAATCCGGCAAAACCGCAGGCGGTCAGCCCGATAATCGTAAAGAAGACGCCCGCAAACCGCGCGGCATCATAAGCGTCCGCCGCCCAAGGTGACAACAGGTGTTTGAACGCCGCCGCCACCCACAAATAGACGGGCGGAATCTGAAAATCCGGCTGCCCCAACACATGGGCGACCAACGGCGTCGCGCCTGCGTCTAAGGCTTCGACGGCGGTAAAGACGGTGGGTTCGGCGGGGTTCCACAAGTCGTGCGAAAACACGCCCGGCCACAGCCAGGCAAATGCCATCAGCAGCAAGAGCCAGGGTTTTTCATGGGTTTTGGCAGGTTGTCGCGGATCGGGCGGGGTGTAAGTGAGCATAGCTTTGAGGATGTTGAACGTATTTTCGTGTAGTTTAGCAAAGATTCGGCGGGAGGTCGTCTGAAAGGAGGGATTTGGGTTTTTACTTCATTCAAACCACGTTTTCAGACGACCTTATATCGACCCTACCGCTGACGCAAATCAAGCGCAGGCAAATCCTGCCTTTACCGATGCGCCCCGTTCGCGGATAATTGAGAACATTCCCATTTCCGTTTCCAACCTTCACAAAGGATACATCATGGCATTTCTGAAACTGACCGAACAAAACGTGCAGGGCAAAACCGTCCTCATCCGCGCCGATATGAACGTGCCGTTCAAAGACGGCAAAATCAGCGACGACACCCGTATCCGCGCCTCGCTCGCGTCCATCAAATACTGCTTGGACAACGGCGCGTCCGTTATCGTGATGACCCACTTGGGCCGACCGACCGAAGGCGAGTTTCATCCTGAAGACGACGTTGCGCCCGTTGCCGCGCACTTGGGCAGCCTGTTGGGTAAAGACGTGAAAGTATTGAACGACTGGCGTGAAAACAAACCCGTCCTGAACGCGGGCGATGTCGTCATGCTGCAAAACGTGCGCATCAACAAGGGCGAGAAGAAAAACGATTTGGAACTGGGCAAAGCCTATGCCGCCTTGTGCGACGTGTTTGTCAACGACGCGTTCGGCACCGCCCACCGTGCCCAAGCCTCGACCGAAGCCGTCGCCCAAGCCGCGCCCGTTGCCTGCGCCGGCGTATTGATGGCGGGCGAACTCGACGCTTTGGGCAAAGCCCTGAAACAGCCTGCGCGCCCGATGGTGGCGATTGTCGCCGGCAGCAAAGTGTCCACCAAACTGACCATCCTCGAATCGCTGGCGGACAAAGTCGATCAACTCATCGTCGGCGGCGGTATCGCCAACACCTTCCTGTTGGCGGAAGGCAAAGCCATCGGCAAATCTTTGGCGGAACACGATTTGGTGGAAGAGTCTAAAAAAATCATGGCGAAAATGGCGGCCAAAGGCGGCTCCGTACCGCTGCCGACCGATGTTGTCGTTGCCAAAGCCTTTGCCGCCGATGCTGAAGCGGTCGTGAAAGACATTGCCGACGTTGCCGAAGACGATATGATTTTGGACATCGGCCCGAAATCCGCCGCCGCGCTTGCCGAACTGCTCAAAGCCGCAGGCACCATCGTTTGGAACGGCCCAGTCGGCGTGTTTGAGTTTGACCAGTTCGCAGGCGGCACGAAAGCCCTTGCCGAAGCCATCGCCCAAAGCAAAGCGTTCTCGATTGCGGGCGGCGGCGACACACTGGCGGCAATTGCCAAATTCGGCGTTACCGACCAAATCGGCTACATCTCCACCGGCGGCGGCGCGTTCCTCGAATTCTTGGAAGGCAAAGAGTTGCCCGCCGTAGCCGCTTTGGAAAAACGCGGCGCGTAAGCGGTTTGACGTAAAAAAAGAGGTCGTCTGAAAACCTGATTCGGGGTTTTCAGACGACCTCTTTGTATGGTTGCCGCGTTTTGACGGCAAGGCGGGGTATGTTTATTTCAACAGGTTTTTCAAAGCCAAGCGCACGCCTTCTCCGACTTCCGTGCCTTTGGGGATGCCTTTGATGGCGGCTTTTGCCTCGCGTTCGTTGTAACCCAGCGCAATCAGGGTGTTGACGATGTCGTCCGTTTCGTCGGCGGCAGGCGCGGCGGCGAAAAGCCCGTCGGCAACGGCATGGGAAACCAGTTTGCCGCGCAGTTCCAAAACCATGCGTTCGGCGGTTTTTTTGCCGATGCCCGGGGCGGAGGACAGGCGTTTGATGTCTTCGTCGGCAACCGCGCGGGCAAGCTCGTCGGCGGACATGGCGGAGAGTATGCCCAGCGCGGTTTTCGCGCCGATGCCGCTGACTTTGACCAACTGGCGGAACGTCGCCCGCTCGTCGGCAGTCGCAAAGCCGAACAACAAATGCGCGTCTTCACGGACGACGAGCTGGGTGTAAAGCTGTACGGTTTCGCCCAAGGCGGGCAGGTTGTAGAAAGTCTGCATGGATACGTCGGCTTCGTAGCCGACGCCGTTGACGTCGATGACGATTTGCGGCGGGTTTTTCTCGATGAGCTTGCCGGTCAGTCTGCTGATCATGTGGATTCCGAGTGGCGTTGGCGGGGTCGTCTGAAAACGCGGTTTTGTATGATTGCGGCGTTTCAGATAACCTTGATGGTTTGGCGGGTTAAGTTTAAACCGATACGGCGTTTCCGTATGGTTTGGTCTGCGTGTATCTGAAAGATAATAAAAAAGCTGAGTTTTTCAACTCAGCTTTTTAAATTTGGTGGGTCGTGAGCG
>OMHC01000035.1_pt1 | contig 13060 bp, 9 predicted proteins | sample 1646141 | NCBI WGS metagenome assembly OMHC01 (sample SAMN03287617, study PRJEB25206) | human oral metagenome | biome: Human subgingival microbiome; feature: a sample from a patient with with chronic Periodontitis S01-06-R; material: Human subgingival plaque | host: Homo sapiens ...
TGTACTGTCTGCGGCTTCGTCGCCTTGTCCTGATTTAAAGTTAATCCACTATAAGGCAGGATGTCGGATACGTTTTGCTTTTAAATGGAAATGCCGCATCCCAAGAGGTCGTCTGAAAACATCACATCAAGCAAAAAACAAAAAAGCGCGAACCTTACGATTCGCGCTTTTTTCAGACGACCTCAATTATTTCTTGTCGTCTTTTACTTCTTCAAAGTCGGCATCTACTACGTCGTCGTCTTTCTTGGCGGAAGACGGCTCGGCTTGTGCGCTTTCGCCTGCTTGGGCTTCGGCTTGTGCTTGCGCGTAAACCATTTCACCCAGTTTTTGGCTAGCTGTGCCCAGTGCTTCGGCTTTGGCATCGATGGCGGCTTTGTCATCGCCTTTCACGGCTTCTTCGGCTTCTTTCAACGCGGCTTCGATTTTTTCTTTCTCGGCTGCGTCGAGTTTGTCGCCGTAGTCGGCCAAAGATTTTTTCACGGAATGAATCAGGGCTTCGGCCTGGTTGCGGGAAGCGACCAATTCAGTCAGTTTTTTATCTTCCTCAGCATTGGCTTCGGCATCTTTCACCATGCGTTCGATTTCTTCTTCGCTCAAACCTGAAGAACCTTGGATAGTGATGTTGGCTGCTTTGCCTGTGCCTTTGTCTTTGGCGGAAACGTGCAGGATGCCGTTGGCGTCAATGTCGAAGGTTACTTCGATTTGCGGCATGCCGCGCGGTGCAGGTGCAATGTCGCCCAAGTTGAACTGACCCAAAGATTTGTTGGCGGAAGCGCGTTCGCGTTCGCCTTGCAGTACATGGATGGTTACTGCGCTTTGGTTGTCTTCGGCGGTAGAGAACACTTGCGACGCTTTAGTCGGGATGGTGGTGTTCTTCTGAATCAGCTTGGTCATCACGCCGCCCATGGTTTCGATACCCAAGGACAGAGGGGTTACGTCCAGCAGCAATACGTCACTGCGGCCGCCGCTCAATACTTCGCCTTGAATCGCTGCGCCTACGGCAACGGCTTCGTCAGGGTTCACGTCTTTGCGCGGTTCTTTGCCGAAGAAGTCTCTTACGGCTTCTTGTACTTTCGGCATACGGGACTGACCGCCGACCAAAATCACGTCGTCGATGTCGCTGGTGCTCAAGCCGGCATCTTTCAATGCGGTGCGGCAAGGCTCGATAGAGCGGGCAATCAGGTCTTCAACCAGGCTCTCGAATTTGGCACGGGTAATTTTCATTGCCAAGTGTTTCGGGCCGGTTGCGTCCATGGTGATGTACGGCAGGTTGATTTCGGTTTGCTGGCCGCTGGACAATTCGATTTTGGCTTTTTCGGCAGCTTCTTTCAGGCGTTGCAATGCCATCACGTCTTGTTTCAAATCAATGCCTTGGTCTTTTTTGAACTCGGCGATGATGTAGTCGATGAGGCGTTGGTCGAAGTCTTCACCACCCAAGAAGGTGTCGCCGTTGGTTGCCAATACTTCGAATTGTTTGTCGCCGTCGAGGTTGGCGATTTCGATGATGGAAATATCGAAGGTACCGCCGCCCAAGTCATATACGGCTACTTTGCGGTCTTTGTTGTCGCCTTTGTCCATACCGAATGCCAAAGCGGCTGCGGTCGGCTCGTTGATGATGCGTTTTACGTCCAAACCGGCGATGCGGCCTGCGTCTTTGGTGGCTTGACGTTGGCTGTCGTTGAAATAGGCCGGAACGGTAATCACGGCTTCGGTTACTTTTTCGCCCAAATAAGATTCGGCGGCTTCTTTCATTTTACGCAGGACTTCTGCGGAAACTTGCGGCGGAGACAGCTCTTTGCCTTGCGCTTTCACCCATGCGTCGCCGTTGTTGGCTTTGATGATTTCGAAAGGCATGGATTCGATGTCGCGTTGGACTTCTTTGTCTTCAAATTTATGACCGATCAAACGTTTGACAGCGTAGATGGTGTTTTTAGCGTTGGTTACGGCTTGGCGTTTGGCCGGTGCGCCGACGAGGACTTCGCCGCCGTCCAGATAAGCGACGACAGACGGCGTAGTGCGTGCGCCTTCTGCGTTTTCAATAACTTTGGTTTGACCGTTTTCAGAGATGGATACACAAGAGTTGGTTGTACCTAAGTCGATACCGATTACTTTTGCCATATTGATGTTGCTCCTAAAAAGATTTTTCTAAATTAATAATTGTGTGGAACATTTTGTTCCGTTGACCTGTAAATAAGGTTGCCCGATATTTTTTCAAGGGTTTTGTTGAAATTTTTTTTATATGAAATTCAACAAGTTAAACTATTTATCCACAGGACGGTATTTTGTTTTTCAGACGACCTTGTCTTTGTTTTCCGATTGGGCATCATCGGAATGATTTTCCAAAAGCGGGATTGGGGCTTGAGGGGCGGGGAAGGGTCGTCTGAAAATTTTATGCTTGATAAACTTTATCAAGCGGTGCCTTCAGGATTCTTGTTTCGCCACGACAACCATTGCGGGACGTAATACGCGGTCGGACAGGGTGTAGCCTTTTTTCATGACGCTGACGATGGTGTTCGGCTCTTGCTCGCTGACGACCGCCTGCATTGCTTGATGTTGGTGCGGGTCGAGTTTGTCGCCGGGCTGCGGGTTGATTTCTTTGATGTGCGTGGCGTCAAACGCTTTTTGCAATTCGTTCAGCGTCATTTGCACGCCCATTTTCAGCGCGTCGAAATTGCCGCTTTGGTCGAGCAGCGCCATTTCAAGATAGTCTTTGACCGGCAGCATTTCGGCGGCGAATTTTTGCCCGGCAAACTTGTGCGTATCGGCGATTTCCTGCTGATGGCGGCGGCGCAGGTTTTGCTCGTTCGCCAGACCGCGCAGCTCGCTGTCTTTCAACTGTCCTTCCAACTCGGCGATACGCGCCTGCAATTCTTCGTAAGTCGGCGGTTCGGTAGCTTCGGGTTGTTCGGTATTGGGGGCTTGGGCGGCTTCTGCGTTTACCGCCTCTTCGGTTTCGTGTTGATATTGTTCGTGATGTTCGCTCATTTCATGCATCCTTTGGAATGGTTTGAATCGAATGCTACTTTATATAAGGTCGTCTGAAAAAACTTCAAGCACACGGAAACCATCATAAGCATATTCCGCAATGCGCTATCGCAAATCGTTGATAAAAGGTAAGATACACCGACACCATCCTATTTTCAGACGACCCCCAACATGAAAAAAGACCACCTGAACACAACCGATTTCAACCTCTGGCATACCATCCGCGAAGAAACCGCAGCCGCAGCCGCAGCCGAACCGATGCTGGCGAGCTTTTTGCACCAAACCGTGTTGCGCCACGACTCGCTCGATTCCGTCCTTGCCTACCACCTTTCCAGCAAACTTGGCAGCCCGATTATGGACGTGCGCGCCCTGATTGAAATCTACCAGCAGGCATTGGGCAGCGACGCGCGCATCAGCAACTGCGTCGAAGCCGACTTGAAAGCCATTTACGAACGCGACCCCGCCTGCGACGAATATTCGCTGCCGCTTTTATATTTCAAAGGTTTCCACGCCATTCAGGCGCACCGCATCAACCACTGGCTCTATCAAAACGGCCGCAAAACGCTGGCGTATTTCCTGCAAAACCGTATGTCGGAAGTGTTCGGCGTCGATATTCACCCCGCCGCCCGTTTCGGTCATGGGCTGATGCTCGACCACGCCACCGGTTTCGTCGCCGGAGAAACCGCCGTGTTGGGCAACAATATTTCCATCCTGCACGGCGTAACGCTCGGCGGCTCGGGTAAGGAAAGCGGCGACCGCCATCCGAAAATCGGCGACGGCGTGATGATCGGCGCGAACGCTTCGATATTGGGCAACATCCGCATCGGCGACAATTCCAAAATCGGCGCAGGCAGCGTGGTCGTTGCGGACGTACCGTCGTCAATCACCGTCGTCGGCGTGCCTGCCAAACCGGTGGGGCGTTCGGTCAAAACCCCGTCGGCAGACATGGACCAGAGTTTGCAGGGAACGGCGATGGATTTTGTGATTTGAACTGAATCGCCCGATTAAGACCGCAGATATAGTGGATTAACTTTAAACCAGTACGGTGTTGCCTCGCCTTAGCTCAAAGAGAACGATTCTCTAAGAAGTGAATCGGTTCCGTACTATCTGTACTGTCTGCGGCTTCGTCGCCTTGTCCTGATTTAGTTAATCCACTATATAAAAAGGTCGTCTGAAAACCTGATGGGTAAGGTTTTCAGACGACCTTTTTGATGTGAAGGGATTATTTGAAGATGTAGGAATCGGGCATTTCGTCGAAGCTGACGACGCGGCCGCCTTTTTCTTTGGCAAATTTCTCTGCTTGGGCTTTGTCGGCGAAGGGGAGGGCGTCCTCTGCACCCATGCCGCCGATAAAGCCGCTTTCGATGACGTAGTAGGCTTTTTTGCCGTCTATCCATGCGGTGTCGGCATTGGGTTTGCTCCAGTCTTTGACTTTGCCCATGTCGGTAACGTAGATGACGTGGATGCCTTTAGGCTCTTCGGGCAGCTTGGTGTAGCCGAACATCTGCTTGATGGTGGAGAACCAGACGGGGCGGTCGGGTTTGCCGTTGAGGTAGATTTGGGCTTTGGGGCCGTTGTGTTCGGTCAGGTTCATGCTGCAATAGTGCCCCACGGCGCGGTCGCTGATTTGCTGAGGCTCAGGCGGCGGGGTGTCATCCTCTTTGGGACAGGCACTCAGGAGCAGGGCGGCGAGGAGCGCAGGTAAAATCTTTTTCATATTTGTCGCTTTCCAAAAATTCTTGCTGCCAAGATAAGGGGAATAATAACCCATAATATCTGCGCGGTCAGCAATACGGGCATGGTCAGGCTGATTTGTTCGCTCAAACCTGCCATGCCTGCGTACATAGCGGTGTTTTCGTAACCGGTCAGGTTGAGCAGGCGGTAGATGTCGGTGGGGTTGAAAAGAAGGACGGTTTCGACGACGGGGGCGGTGATTGTTTGCTGGGTATCGGCGACAAGGATGCCCAAAAGCGCCATGTCGAAGATGACGACGAAAAACAGCCAAACGCCGATGGCGATACCGGCGGCGGTGCCGCGTTCTTTGACTTTCGCGCTGATGAGGTAGCCCATGGACAGGAATGCCGCGCCCAAAATCACGCTGGCGGCAATCAGCAGGGCAAAGGGTTTCCACGCGGCGATGTCGAAGCTGCCGTTGGCGAGTTGGAGCGTGATGCCCGCAATTCCGTAGCCTGCGGTGGTGGCGAGGGCGAGGATGATGAGGTGTCCGATGAATTTTCCGGCAAGGATTTGGTTGCGGGAAACGGGGTAGCTCAACAGCAGCGCCATAGTGCCGCGTTCGATTTCGCCGATGAGGGAATCGTAGGAGAGGAGCATGGCGATGAGCGGAATCAGGAAGATGGACAGGCTGGAGAGGCTGACAACGGTTACAGTCAGCGGATCGACTTTAACCGAGCCTGTCGGCGAGCTGCCGAGGAAGCCCAATGAGAGGGCGAGGGTGGCGAGCAGGACGGAGGCGGCGAGTACCCAGCGGTTGCGCAGGCTGTCGCGGACTTCTTTTCCGGTGATAATCCAAACGGGGTTCATACGTCCTCCCTTTTTAAGAATTGTGCGTACATGTCGTCGAGTGTGGGTGTGTGGATGTCGAGGTAGGCGAGGTCGGACAGGTTGCCCAGTTCGCTGAGTAATGCCATGCGTTCTTCAGCCTGACATTGCGCCTGATAGCTGAGGTCGTCTGAAAGCGACTGCCAGCGTTCGCTTAACGGACGCGGGGATTTGAGGCGGATGTTGACGGTGAGGGGAAGTCCGCTTTGGACATGCAGCTCGTCCATGCTGCCGTCGGCGACTTTGACACCGTTTTTCATGACGACGATGCGGTCGGCGTGGCCGTCGAGTTCGGCAAGGGCGTGGGTGCTGAGGAGGACGGTGGCGCCGCGTCCGTTGAGTTCGCGCACGACTTCGTAAAACATTTGGCGCGAGGCGGGGTCGAGGCCTGTGGTGGGTTCGTCAAACAGCAATACTTTGGGTTCACCCAGCAGCGCTTGGGCGAGGGCGAGGCGTTGGCGCATGCCTTTGGAGTAGGTGCCGACGCGGCGGCGGGCGGCTTGGGAAATGCCGACGCGTTCGAGGAGTTCGTGGTTTTTGGTGAGCGGCTGTTTTTTGAGTTTGGCGTAGAAATTGAGGGTTTCGATGCCGCTGAGGGAAGGGTGCAGGGCGACGGTTTCGGGCAGGTAGCCGATTTGGCTGCGCAACTGTGCGCCGGCTTTACTGCCTGTGTGCTCACCCAGCAGCATGACTTCGCCTTCGGTGGGGGTAATCAGCCCGAGTATCAATTTGATGAGCGTGGACTTGCCTGCGCCGTTGTGTCCGGCAAGACCGACACTTTCCCCCGCCTTCAAGACTAAATCGACTTGGTTGACGGCTTTTTGTGCGCCGAAGCGTTTGGTTACGTTTCTCAATTCGACATGGTGTGCGCTCATGAGTGCTTCCTTGTGTGAATGGGTTTCAGACGACGTTGAGGGTCGTCTGAAAAGGGCGTTTTTTGTATGGGGTCGTCTGAAAAAGGGGAGAGGGGTTTCAGACGACGTTTGTGATGGGGCGGCGTTTTCGACTGTTGCCTGCGTTGCGGGTTGCACCGTATTTGCGGCGGATGCCCGTTGGTACGGCAATGAGGGGCAAAACCTTGCTGCGGCGGGGTTTTAAGGTCGTCTGAAAAGTTTTCAGACGACCTTGCGGGGCGTGTTTGCCGGTTCCGCTTAGTTCAATGAGCCGTTTTCGGCATCGCTCCATTCGGACTGATGGGTTTTGGCTTCTTGCAACAGTTGTTCTTTCATGGCTTCGTATTTGGTGGTGGTTTTGTTGCTGCCTGCCTTCATCAGCGGTTTGCTGTCGATCACGCCGCCGGGGAGGATGGCGGGGAACTGCGATTGCGCCCATTTGACGATGCTGATGGCGGGGCTGTTCATCAGGAGGCGGGAAACAGGCGCGCGCCAGATGATTTGGTCGATGATGCCGTTGGGACGGTATGCGCTGTCGCCGAAGCCGTCGCCGTCTAGGTCGAACGCGCTGTTGTCGCTCCAGTAGTTGCCGCGTCCGCCTTCGCCCCAGTCAAGAAAACGTGTGCTGACGTATTTGACTTGGCTTTCGTTGCTGAGAAAAGCGTTGTCGGAAAGGGTCGTGCCTTCGATGGCGGCGGTAAAGTGAATGCCGATTTCGCAGTTTTCAAAATGGTTGGCGACGATTTTGTTGTAGTTGGCGTTGTAGGCGAAAACGCATTTGCCGGCTTTGTTGATGATGTTGTCGTTGATTTCGGAATAGTTGACGTAGTTGAGCATGATGCCTTGGTCGCGGCTGCCGACGGCGATGTTGCCGTGTACTTTGAGGCGGTCGGAGAACATCAAGACGTAGCCCATGTTGTTGCCGACGGAAATGTTGTCGCTGACTTCGCTGTCGTTGGTGTACATGTAGTGAACGGCGAAACGCAGGTCGCTGAAACGGTTGTTTTTGTAGGTGTTGTTTTTGCTGGTGTTGGAGAAAATACCGTCGCGGCCTTTGGAAATGTCGTTGCTGACAACTTGCGCGCCGGGTGCGTTCCAGACGGTTACGCCGTTGCCGCGTTCGTTGACGCGCAGGGTGGAGTCGCCGACGATTTTGTTCTCGCGCACCATGGATTCGGCAGAACCGTGGATATACACGCCGACGGAGTTGTCGAGGATGTTGTTGTGTTCGATTAAGGCACGGGGGGCGGTTTCTTCGAGGTAGATGCCGGCGTCCATGGCGGGCAGGCTCATGCCGGAACGGGTGACGGTGAGGTTACGCAGGGTAACGTCGGGGGCGATGACGGCAATGGTGCGGCCGGTGCGGTCGCCTTCGATTTTGGCGGAGCGGTCGGCAGGGCCTTCGATGGTGATGGGTTTGTCGATAAGCAGTTTAGTTTTGTAAGTGCCGGAGGCGAGCTTGAGCGTATCGCCTGCCTGCGCGCGCGCGATGACTTCGGGGAGGTTGTCGGTAGGGGAAACGTCGATGGTGGCTGCAAAGGTCGTCTGAATCATGCCGCCGAACATAAATGTCAGGACAGCGCGTCGCCATGTTTTGAATTGGGGTGTGTGCATGGAGTTCCTCTGATTCGTGCGGTGTGCGTCGGCACGGTGATGCCTGCCTGTAAGGGCCGTGTTTTTGTTTTATAGCGGAACAGTCTGTTGCGTCCAAACGGTTCTGCTATAAAAGGTCGTCTGAAAACGAGGGCAGCGGGTTTCGCTAAGACCTGAAAGTTTTTTCAGACGACCTTTCCGTTAAGTCAGTGATAAACCGTCAAACCCGATTATCGGGGTTTAACGATCATTTGACCGGACATTTCCATGTGCAGGGCGTGGCAGAACCATTGGCAGTAGTACCAGTGTACGCCCGGACGGACGGCTTTGAAGGTTACCGATTGGGTAGCTTGCGGGCCGATTTCCATGGCGATGCCGTAGCCTTCCAAAGTGAAGCCGTGGGTCAAGTCTTCGATGGTTTCAACGTTGGTCACATATACGGTTACTTCGTCGCCTTGGTTGACTTCGAATTGCGGGATGCTGTACGCAGGTGCAACGGCAGTCATGTATACGCGGACTTTGTTGCCCTCGCGGATGACTTTGGCGGCTTTTTCCAGCTCGACACCGTCTTTTTTCGCCTGTTCTACAGCGTCTTGCCAGAACCATGGGTCTTTGCGGTCCCAGGTTTTTTTCGGGTTGACTTTGGAAGCGGCAACCAGACACAGGTCATGCGGTTCGGCAAAGGTCGGGTTGTCGTGTACCAGGCGCATTTCGTCGCCGGAGATGTCGATCAACTGGTCGCATTCCGGTTTCAGCGGGCCGGCGTTGAGGAAGCGGTCTTTGGAGAATTTGTTCAAAGATACCAGCCATTTGCCGTCGGCTTCCTTGGTTTCGCCCATGGTCGTATGGTTGTGGCCGGGTTGGTAGTGGACGTCGAGTTTTTGTTTGATCGGATCCACTTTTTCGCCTTTGTAGGCTTTGATGGCGTCGTCGATGTTCCATTTGACCATTTGGCTGTCGATAAACAGCGTGGTGTAGGCGTTGCCGCGGCCGTCAAACGCGGTGTGTAAAGGACCGAGACCCAGTTGGGGTTCGGCGACAACCACGTCGCGCTCTTTGATTTTGCCGGCGAACAAATCGTCCAGTTTGCTGACGTCCAATACGGTAACGGTCGGAGACAGTTTGCCGTTGAGCATGATGTATTTGCCGTCAGGGGAAGCGTTACAGCCGTGCGGAGAGTTCGGCACGGGGATGTAGCGGGTGTAAGGGGAATTGGCTTCTGCGCGGCCGTCCAGCATTTTCACACCGTTGACTTCTTTGAAGTCGCCTTTTTTGATGCCTTCTTCGATGGCGGCAAGATTGAAGACTACGCACCAGTCTTGCTCGTTGGAAGAAGCACCTTGTACGGTCAGGGCGCGTTCGGAGTTGTAGCAGGTGGAGAAGGAGTATTTGCCTTGGTAGTCGGCATCGCCGTTGTCCAAGTTGCCATCCACCAATACTTGCCATGCGATGTCCATGGTTTCGCCGTCAATGGCGGTATAAACGGCATTCCAAGTTTTGGCGTCGTTCCAAGTACCCACACCGCTTACCGGTACGATGTGTTCGCCGTTGGCAAAGACATAGCCGGTTTTCGGATAACGTTGCGGACGCAGACCGTGTACACCGGAAACGTTAGGGATTTCGGTGATTTTGTCGGTTTTCATGAAGTCCAGGCGGACGCGGCAAACGCGGTTGTTTGCTTTGTCGTTGGCATACGCGTAGCGGCCGTCGTAAGTTTGGTCGGTAAACGACAAGTGAGGGTGGTGCAAGTCGCCGTTAGGGTAGCAGCGCAGGCCGCTGTCTTTCAGGAACTGGTTGGTTTCCGGCGTATTTTTTTCATTCAAAATACGCAGGCTCTCGTTGGTACGGCCCCAACCGGTCGCGCTGTCCATGTTGAACACGGGGATACGCATCAGTTCGCGCATGGAAGGTACGCCGATCAAGCGCATTTCGCCCGATTGGCCGCCGGAGAGGAAGCCGTAGTATTGGTCGAGTTCGCCCGGACCGACTTCGGAAGTCTGTTTGCCCGGTTCGGCAGAGGCATGAGACTCGGTTTTGGCGGCAGGCGCAGCACCTGAAGCGGCGGCTTTATCGCCACCCTCTTTGGAACAGCCCGCCAAACCCAACAGACCGGCGCCGGCAATACCTGCGCCTGAAACGGCGGCAGTACCTAAGAATGAACGACGGCTTAAGCCGTTTTGTTCTAATTTTTCGTCTGACATACAACACTCCTTGGATAAAATTCGGCAGCCGGCGTTTTCAGACGACCTGCCGATTGAAAAAACGTATTTATGTTTATAAGTGTGGGTACGGTTGACCCGGTATTTCTTTAGGGTTTCAGATTATTCGCCGGCTTTAGGGGCGGTTTCTTTTTTCACAAACTGCACAACCTGCTCCCCAGGCTGCTGTTTTGCAGATGCGGTTTCGGGGTCGGCTTTTGCCGCCGCCTGTTTTTGTTTTTTCTTGTTGGTTGCCACAACTTGCGGGCAACGTGTGTCATGGTGATACATGACTTGGCAGTGCAGGCACTGGATACATTCGTTCGGATGGATGTCGCCTTCCGGTGCAATCGCCTGAACAGGGCATTCGTGCGTACAGATTTGGCAAGGGTTGCCGCACATTTTGTAGCGGCGAAGCCAGTCGAATACGCGGAAGCGGCCGGGTAGGGCGATACCCGCGCCCAATGGGCACAGATAGCGGCAGAAGAAGCGTTCGATGAACAGGCCGGCAACCAAAAGGGTAACGGCAAACGCGACAAACCACCATTCGCGGACGAATTTCAAAATAATCGCCGTTTTAAAAGGTTCTACCTCTGCGAATTTTTCCGCCGTACCCAAATCGTACAGGGAAATTGCCAATAGTGCGAAGAAAATGACGTATTTAATCGCAGTCAGGCGCGTGTGCAGCAGGTGCGGCACGGTAATCTGTTTCACGCCCAATTTTTTGGCGATACGGTTGGTCAACTCTTGCAGCGAACCGAAGGGGCAGAGCCAGCCGCAGAATGTACCGCGGTTCCACAGCAGCATGGTTGCGGCGGTAAACAGCCACAGGATGAACACAATCGGATCCATCAGGAAGAAGTCCCAACGGAATTCGGTCAGGATGGCGGAGAACAGTGTCAGCGTATTGACGACCGACAGTTGCGCCTGAGCGTACCAACCGATATAGAACAGGGTAAATGTCAGGAATACCAGGCGGAAGCGGTCGTACCATTTCTCATAGCGGACAATCCAGTCTTGGAACAGGAAGACCAAAAGCAGGATGGTCAATGCGATGCCGACTACGGCGATTTGTCCCTGTTTCGCTTTCCACACCTGTTTCCAGAGTTGGTTGGATGCACCGTCGTTTGAAGAGGCTTCAGAGGCTTCTTCGGCTATGCCTTTGGTGTCTGAAGCTTGGTCGGCGGCAGGGGCGGCTGCCGGTTCGACTGGCGCGCTGATTTCGACAGGCGGTGCTTTCGGGTCATCGACATAGTAACCTTGAGGCAGCTCGTAATCCAAATCGGCGGTTACGAACGCTTTGTCGTTTACGCTCAGTACGCGTTGAACCATCAACTGCAAACGCCAAGGTTCGGCAGCATCGAATTCCACACCTTCGGGAATCGTAAACCAAGATACTTCTTTAAAGTGGGGCGCACCTTCGGCTGCCAGATCAACCAAGCGTTCGTGTTGCGCGTCGGTGAAGCGGAAGCTGTTTTCGCCTTGAATCATCTCGATACGGTCGAAAATACCGCCGCGGACATAACCCGAACCTTTCCAAGAATAACGGCCTTCACCGGCAACCAAGACAGCTTGTTGACCCGGTTGCAGACGGTTTTGCAGGTTTTTCCAACCTTCCTCGCCCAGCAGGCTTTTGCCGATGGAAGGCTGGCTGACTACGGCAGTGTACAAATCGATAAAGGTATCGTCGCCTGCACCTTGTTCGGCATGTTCGGCAACACCTGCTTTGCCGCCTTTTTCAAACAGCTTGTTGATTTCGTCAACAGTAATGTGCAGATGACCGATGGCTTTTTGTTCCAGCAGCGCATTCCAAGATTGGATATCCTGTTTGTCAGGATTGACAGCGCGGCGAGGCCGGGTTTGAGCCGCAGGAGCGGCAGCCTGTTGCGTATCCGCAGCATTGGCGGAGGCCGTCTGAACGGCTTTGTCAGTACCCAAACCATATTTGCCGGCAACAACTTTGAACGAACGTTGGATACTGTCGTTAATCACCATCAGCGTAACGGTCGCGCCACTGATGATGTCCCCGGGGGCGACGCCCGGAGTAGGTGGATTTTTAATAAAATTCAAACCGATATACTTATTGATGAATTTATCCACACGCGATTGCGGGATACCAATAAGCATAATCGGCTCATGGTGATCGACCAGCTTCGCACCGGCGATCGTTCCGTCGTTGGCCAAAGCCATCATCGTATCAATCGGTTTGCTCGAATAGCCGCGTGTATTGACCACGTCCGTCGTGATATACACCAAACCCAACTGCTCGTCGCCCTTATAAACACGGGCAACCATAGGCTTGCCTTCAGGCTTGCCATAACGGTCTGCACCCGGAAAAATTTCCGAAGGCTGGACTTTTGACAAAAAGTCAGGCAAACGCTCGGCGTAAGCGGGCAGTGTCGAAAACAATAGGACAAATACGGCAAACATCGCCAGCATCGTATTCAAGATGCCTGATGTGTGTTTCGTTTTTAGGCAGGACATGGCTGTTCCCGATTATTCGATACTCTAAACATTAACATTATATGAATCCATTATTTGCAATAATTTGACCTATGTCAAATTTACAAATCTTAAAACCTGGTTTTAACGGTAAGTAATACTTTGTGATTATGTGGGGATGGCTCTATTTTTGTTGCTAATGGAATAGAAAACCAGGTAATTAAATCATTTTGGGTTTTGTGGTGTATTAATATGTTTTTGATATAGGGCAATCGCAATCTGTACATAGCGCAGCTAATGCGGTGCTGATTTGTTTTTCAAGTTGCGGTTTATTGAATATAGTGGATTAACTTTAAATCAGGACAAGGCGACGAAGCCGCAGACAGT
>OMHC01000037.1_pt1 | contig 13024 bp, 10 predicted proteins | sample 1646141 | NCBI WGS metagenome assembly OMHC01 (sample SAMN03287617, study PRJEB25206) | human oral metagenome | biome: Human subgingival microbiome; feature: a sample from a patient with with chronic Periodontitis S01-06-R; material: Human subgingival plaque | host: Homo sapiens ...
CGGTACCGGCGACCTGTCGCGCGGCTGGGCCAAGCGTGTGGGCAAAGAAGGCGAAGTGTGGCTGACCGACATCAACTCATCCATGCTGACCGTCGGCCGCGACAGACTGCTGAATGAAGGTTTGATTCTGCCCGTGTCGCTGGCCGATGCCGAAAAGCTGCCGTTTCCCGACAACTACTTCAATCTGGTTTCCGTTGCTTTCGGTTTGCGCAACATGACCCACAAAGATGCCGCACTCAAAGAAATGTACCGTGTGCTCAAACCGGGCGGAACGCTCTTGGTGTTGGAATTTTCCAAAGTCTACAAACCACTGGAAGGCGCATACGATTTGTATTCCTTCAAACTGCTGCCGGTCATGGGCAAACTCATTGCCAAAGACGCAGACAGCTATCAATATCTGGCAGAATCCATCCGCATGCACCCCGATCAGGAAACATTGAAACAAATGATGCTGGATGCCGGTTTCGACAGCGTTGATTACCATAATATGAGCGCAGGCATCGTAGCCTTACATAAAGGTGTGAAATTCTGATGCCCGAATCGGCTGACCTATCTGTCTGATGCCCATAGCCTATTCCAAAGTATCGGGCTTATGTTGATGGCTGAAAAAGGTCGTCTGAAGACCGATTGATAAGGTTTTCAGACGACCTTTGTTGTAAGAAATCTCTGAGTTGTACTGATATATAGCTGCTTGAAGGCGGCTGGCTACGGCGTTTCGCATAGATTACCCTTACTTATTCAGTTTCAAAACCCAGCCGCCTAAAGGCGGCTGGCACAGGCTTCCGCCGGTTTTCCAACGGATAAATAGGTTTCAACACACAGCCGCCTAAAGGCGGCTGGCGCCATCGGCGCGATTCCGCGCGTATGTGTGACCGTTTCAACACACAGCCGCCTGAAGGCGGCTGGACAAGCTGGGCAATACCGAGCTGACCAAGTTCAGGTTTCAACACACAGCCGCCTGAAGGCGGCTGGTCAGTTCGGCTTCGTTCACGGTCATGCCGTCATGGTTTCAACACACAGCCGCCTGAAGGCGGCTGGCGGTACGAAATATTCCGATGCGAAAAGCCTGAGAATCGTTTCAACACACAGCCGCCTGAAGGCGGCTGGCTGATTCGTCGGTTGACGGTGATGTGGAAATGGCGTTTCAACACACAGCCGCCTGAAGGCGGCTGGCTGTACTTCCATGGCGTCCCGATTGAGTATTGTCCAGTTTCAACACACAGCCGCCTGAAGGCGGCTGGAATTGTCGTGGTAGTCGTTCGCCAATCCTGCGCGGGTTTCAACACACAGCCGCCTGAAGGCGGCTGGGCCATATGTTGGTTGATAATCTGTTTGGATGATGACTGTTTCAACACACAGCCGCCTGAAGGCGGCTGGTTTGCATAAATAATCGAATTAGGCGACCACGAACCGGGTTTCAACACACAGCCGCCTGAAGGCGGCTGGTAACCCACATTACTACGCAAAAAGGATGAAAAATGTTTCAACACACAGCCGCCTGAAGGCGGCTGGTTCAATCGGCGGCAGCGTTACCGCCCGCGACGAGTTGTTTCAACACACAGCCGCCTGAAGGCGGCTGGAAAATATAAAAATACCCACTTTAAAACCGCTTTAGTTTCAACACACAGCCGCCTGAAGGCGGCTGGCCGTTCGGAAATTCTGCGTCTTCGACAGCATGGCAGTTTCAACACACAGCCGCCTGAAGGCGGCTGGCTGGCAAACGGCAAAAGGGGCGGCGTAGCCGTTGAGGTTTCAACACACAGCCGCCTGAAGGCGGCTGGAATCGCTCATACGACCGCCCATAAAAAAAGCCCGTGTTTCAACACACAGCCGCCTGAAGGCGGCTGGCGGCGCATCGTCCGAAACTGCGACCGGCGCATATAGTTTCAACACACAGCCGCCTGAAGGCGGCTGGAGTTTAGATCGGCAGGTTGGAAGTATCGCGGTGCGGTTTCAACACACAGCCGCCTGAAGGCGGCTGGGGATTTGCCCATGTATTCCGCGATGGTATCAAGCAGTTTCAACACACAGCCGCCTGAAGGCGGCTGGTACTTCCGCTTTCACACCAACGGCGCGACGCTACTGTTTCAACACACAGCCGCCTGAAGGCGGCTGGTTCAATGCCATTTAAACTGCCGGTATCAATGGAAGTTTCAACACACAGCCGCCTGAAGGCGGCTGGCGATGGCAGCATGACACCAGCGGTAAGGCTGGATATTGTTTCAACACACAGCCGCCTGAAGGCGGCTGGCGATGGCAGCATGACACCAGCGGTAAGGCTGGATATTGTTTCAACACACAGCCGCCTGAAGGCGGCTGGTGCCACCGCCTCTTTGCTGACGATTTGACGGTTGCGGTTTCAACACACAGCCGCCTGAAGGCGGCTGGGGTGGTACTTTCAAGCCCGACAACCTGCAATTTGTGTTTCAACACACAGCCGCCTGAAGGCGGCTGGGATTACAATATCCACCAATCAAAACAAAGGGATTGTTTCAACACACAGCCGCCTGAAGGCGGCTGGAATGATTACGGATGCTTACGGCAACCGTGTACAGTTTCAACACACAGCCGCCTGAAGGCGGCTGGTCAAAGAGCGTGTAACAGCCTGCCAAGCCTATTACGTTTCAACACACAGCCGCCTGAAGGCGGCTGGCTGTTACGAAACGCTTTTGAGTCAATACAGATAAGGTTTCAACACACAGCCGCCTGAAGGCGGCTGGAGACCGTCCGAAAGGGCGGTCTTTTTATTTGACCTGTTTCAACACACAGCCGCCTGAAGGCGGCTGGGAGGACGAAGAGGGTGTATTGTCCGTCAAGGCGGTTTCAACACACAGCCGCCTGAAGGCGGCTGGTTCCACGTACCAAGGCTCAAATCCTGATTCATCTATCGTTTCAACACACAGCCGCCTGAAGGCGGCTGGTGAACCAATACAAAAGTGAAATCTTTGAATTAAAGTTTCAACACACAGCCGCCTGAAGGCGGCTGGGCGCCCGTCAAGTTCGGGCTGATTGATGTCGTCGTTTCAACACACAGCCGCCTGAAGGCGGCTGGGCCGTCGAAAAACACCGTCCCAACGTCGTTCTCACGTTTCAACACACAGCCGCCTGAAGGCGGCTGGCGGTACAAGCCCACGCCAGCAGTATCAACGGCTTGGTTTCAACACACAGCCGCCTGAAGGCGGCTGGGCGCCGTTGAGCTTGGTGGTGACATCCTGCATCGTTTCAACACACAGCCGCCTGAAGGCGGCTGGCAAGACTTGTTTAACAACATTTTGTTTAATTATGAGTTTCAACACACAGCCGCCTGAAGGCGGCTGGACTAACTTGGCCATGGGCAACACGCCGACCTTTAAGCTGTTTCAACACACAGCCGCCTGAAGGCGGCTGGATCGCAGCAACGGCAAGAATAGGACCGACATACGGTTTCAACACACAGCCGCCTGAAGGCGGCTGGATTATCCCTGTGCCTGAGTACGCGCTTAAATCGATGTTTCAACACACAGCCGCCTGAAGGCGGCTGGGATGTAAAAGTGACAGTATCAGAAGATGGCGCCTTGTTTCAACACACAGCCGCCTGAAGGCGGCTGGCCGAGACCCTGCAAGCATTAAACACGATGATTGAGTTTCAACACACAGCCGCCTGAAGGCGGCTGGGCATACATGGTCGGACTGGCTGCGCATTTTGCTGGTTTCAACACACAGCCGCCTGAAGGCGGCTGGGCTGTCTGGTACGCGCCCCATCGCCCATGCGATGTTTCAACACACAGCCGCCTGAAGGCGGCTGGCTGCTTTAAGGCGGACAAGCCCAAAGACGATGAAGTTTCAACACACAGCCGCCTGAAGGCGGCTGGGCCGTCGCGTCTTCCTTGTCGCAAGTGCTGGAAGCGTTTCAACACACAGCCGCCTGAAGGCGGCTGGATATGCCGCTCGAACCGGCAGGGCAAAAATGGACGTTTCAACACACAGCCGCCTGAAGGCGGCTGGCGAATGAGTTTGTTTTGTCATGCGACATCGCACTTGTTTCAACACACAGCCGCCTGAAGGCGGCTGGTGCACCGCCGCCACGCCCGCACGCTCGAAGTTGCGTTTCAACACACAGCCGCCTGAAGGCGGCTGGGTGAATCAAATCACTCAAGAAACGCTTGAACTGATGTTTCAACACACAGCCGCCTGAAGGCGGCTGGTGCTTTTAAATGCCGCGGCACGGATAATCGGTCCGGTTTCAACACACAGCCGCCTGAAGGCGGCTGGTCGGGGGCGTCAGCGACGGCAAGGAAAAGGTCAGTGTTTCAACACACAGCCGCCTGAAGGCGGCTGGATCAGTTCAAGCGTTTCTTGAGTGATTTGATTCACGTTTCAACACACAGCCGCCTGAAGGCGGCTGGAGCCTCTCTCAAAACCCTTGCTCCATCAGGTTTAGCAGCCCCGATTTCGCTAGGCTCACAAGAAAAGCGCGAACGCGAGTATAACACAGCCTTTTCCGTTACACCCGCATTCGCAATATCCTGATTGTTAAAGAACAATCCCAATTCGCCAACCCTGCCGCATTTTCATGAGAACCGCAGGTTGGCGATTCACACAATCAACGTATCCTTAAACACATCCACCGCCGGTTTCGCGCCGTGGTGTTCCACTTTGTGCCGCCATTTGCTGCCCAGATGGTAAAAGCGCAAGCTGTCGGTTTCGGGGTTGTAGGTTTTCAAAAGTTTGTCCTTTAAAACAACCCACTGGTCGGGCGCAATGTCGCATTCGAACACTGAATATTGCACGCGCACGCCGTAGTCCAGACACAATTTCGCCACGCGGCGCAGCCTTGCCTGCCCTTCCGCGTCTTCCAGCGAAATATCATAAGTAATCAGCATCAGCATTTTGTATTCCCATGTGCAGGCTGCTTTAGAGGTCGTCTGAAAACATCCAACCCGTTTTCAGACGACCTGCAAATCTATCTCATCAAAAACGGCGGATATTCCGCCAAATCCCCGCGCAAATGCCGCGCCAACAGCATTGCCTGAATATACGGCAGCAGCCCGATTTCCACTTCTTCGCCTAAAAACGGATGAACGATTTTCTCCTGCTTTTTAGCCTGCAAAGCTTGGAACAACAGCTTACGCGCCTCTGCTTTCAAACTTACCGCGCCGCTTGCCTCGGTAACAAAATCCTGCGGTTTGATTTGCCCTCGGTTAATCAGCGACAACACCAGCCTGTCTGCCCACCATGCGCGGAATTCTTCCAAAATATCCTGCGCCAAACTGTCGCGCCCCGGTCGGTCGGCGTGCAGAAAACCCACCTGCGGATCCAGCCCCACGCCTTGCAGCGCGCCGCTGATGTCCTTGCCCAGAATGCTGTACACAAACGACAACAGCGCATTCACCCCGTCTCTGGGTGGACGGCGGTTGCGCCCGTCAAAAGTAAAGCCGCTTTTTTCGCTCAAAAGTTGCCCGAACACGCCGAAATAACGCGCCGCCGCATCGCCCTCAATACCGCGCACCACGTCCAGCTCCGCCGCACCCTTCAACTGCCGCAGCGAAATATTCAAAGCATCGACCGCACTTTGGATCGCCACATTCTCGCCGTAATTGCGAATCTGCCGCTGAAGCACCCGCTTACTCGCCTGAATCTTCGCCGCGATAATGTTCCGCGCAATCGGCACAGGATTTTGCTCCGATCCCCGATACTGCGCCCGACGCAGTAGCACATTGCCGCTCTGCCGTCCCTGAAGTCGCCCCAAGAAATGACCGTTTTCCGTAAAAAACGCCAAATTCACATCATTTTCGCCGCAAAATCCCAGCAAAAATGGCGACACCAGCACATTTCCAAAACAAAAAATATGCCCGATGGAATGCACCGGCAACTGCGCCACCTTCTTACGCTCCTGCTCCACCACCAACGTCTCCCGCTCCTTATGCAAATAGCTGCCTTGGGTAGTGATATAGAGCGTGTTTTGCAGTTTGCGCATGGGGAAACTCCTTGGATTTTGACCGTACTTTTTGGGGCGATTGGGCTACCTGAAAAACGGTAGGTCGGATTCTTGAATCCGACATTTTCAAAATTATCGCAACAATTTCAAATCATATAAATATCAAACGGTTGTCGGATAAAAGTATCCCACCTACACAGCCTGAAACACAAGGTCGTCTGAAAGTTTTAGGCAATTATTTGAACAGCAAAAACCACGTGTGTGCGTACCGCACATACCCTACATTTTGGTTTTAAAGCTTGCATCGTTTACAGTAGGGTGTGTGGCGCAGCCACGCACGCGGTTAGTTGAGATGCAGGCTACAGCTTGCTAACAATAAGGAATAATAGAGCGTCTCACTTTAACATCTCTTAAACTATTAGTTTCAAGAAAAATACTAATTGCTGTTTCTAAAACTGGATTTTTAGGACCAATGATAACCTCTCTTATTGCTCCTTTATCAAAAGGAATTTCAATATAAGGCGTAGGTATATTTTGTTTTATTCTAAATTTAACATCCATAGGTGGGTTAGTTAAAATATCATTAACTTTTAAATTTTCATCCACTGACAATGGATATAATAATCTCACTTCCTCTTCTTCTGAAAATGAACTATTTTTTAATGCAGCAGTATTTAGGCAATACATCTCTACTAATTCCTCAAACTCCTGCCACTTTTCATTTTTAATTAATTGGATTAAATGACATATCTCCTCTACGCTCTCTTTAACCTGTTTTTCTCTATTATATAAAACAGAAACAGCATAAGAATTTAATTGAAGCAAATAATCAATATCGAATCCTATACAATAACCCTGCCTATCATTTGCATAACCTCTCCACTGACTTAATAAATCTGAATTTCTGGAGAAACATGCAGCTGTATAAATATACTTACGTCCAGACAAATGCATAAATTCATCAATTTTATCTAAAAACACTTTTAATTCTTGGATTTTTTTATTTTTCTCATCTTCGGTAACCATCTTTCCAATTTCTTCGCTTATAACTTGACTCGCAGACAGCTCCCAAATTTCATATCCATAATGCCGCTCACTAAAATCATTCATAGAATGCAAATCATTAAACCATAATTTTTTATTTTGACATATAGATAAAAAGGCATGTGCATCGCAATAGTGATATATCGTTTTATCGACCAAAGAATTAATATTTATAGAATCAAACATAAAAACTCCATAATTAACTTGAATAAAAAATTTGTTATTAATCTAGTAGATCATTATCTTCCCCAAACAACCCCGCAACATACCCAACACTCCTATCCCGTTTTCCCAGCAACTCCGGCTGGCAAATCTCCGCCAACGAGCAGGCTTTGCAGCGTTTGCCGTAGTTGGGCAGCGGGGTTTGGCCGCTGTTTAGGAGTTCGCGGACGGCAGCGATGGTGGCGAGTGTTTGGGCGCGCAGGTCGTCTGAAAACACGACGGGGATGCGGTGGCGGGTTTGCATATACCACAGCGCTCCCTCGTTGACGGTTTGCCCTGTCATTTCTTCCAAACACAAACCTTGAGCGCAAAGCTGGATTTCGTCCATCGGGTCGGGTTTAGGCTTGCCGCGTTTGTATTCCACAGGTTTCAGGCGACCAGTTTTCGTGTCCACTTCCACCAAATCCAACACGCCGCTGATGCCCAGTTTCTCCGCCGACACATGCACCGTCCGCTCAAAGCGCACACCCTTGCGCGTTTCCGGCTCGCCCGAATCCACCCGCTCATGCAACGCCTTGCCTTGCGCCGTCAAATAGTTCTCCGTCCACGCCTGCTCGTTGTGAATTAACGCGCATTGACGCGGGCAAAAGGCGTAGTGTTGCAGGGCGGAAAGGGAAATCAGGCGCATGTCCTGATTTTCCCCTTGGGTTTTGGTTAAAAGTGCGGTCATCTTTTCAAGTGTTTTTTAAAGCAGTTCTTCCACACTCACGCCATTCAGGCCATCTGAAATCACACTGATTTTGTAATCGCCAAAACCGCTTGCGGGCGTACCTGATTCGCCGTTTACGCGTTCGACTTTCACGGCGTCAAACAGTTTATGTGCAGGCTGGCTGCCGAGTGCGCTGTCGTGTTTAAAAACAATCAGTTTGCGTGCCGCCATTTCGCCACGGGCGGCGGAGCGGTCATGCTCAAACATCAGCGTCAGGGCTTGCCAGAGTTTGGCTAAATCGTCGTCTGAAAAACCGGTTTGGGAGGCAAGGTTGGAGGAAATGAAGCCATGTACGCGGTAAAGCGCGTAAGGGACGATGTATTTGCGCCCCATCATAGTGTCTTTACCCTCTTCTTTTTCTGCTTCAGAAGTTACAGCTACGCGTGTAATACTTAACTCCAACGGTACAATGGGGTCGATAGATTGGGCGAATGCCAGTTGTACAGGACCACGTACTTGACCTGCTTTTTTAGCAATCTTGCTTTTTTCACCATTTTCATCGGTTTCTTCTTTTTCCTTCCCTGTACTCATTACCGCACCAAAAGTACGAACGTCAAAAAAGTTTTCGCACATCCAATCGCGTGCAATGTCTTCATAATGTTTTTCAGGTTTGGAAATATTTTCTCCTTCCCCTCCTTTTTTCTTATTCTTCCGCTTTTTCTCGTATTCTTGCCAAGCCTTGAGATTAGCTTTGACCTCTTCGCTTTCCGTATAAGCTCGTTCAATTTGACGGTTTAATACACCTTTTTCTCTTACAAAAATCTCATAGCCAGCCTGACCTGATGAAGTCATATCCACAAAATTACGAATTTTGCGTTTCAGGCAGACGTCAGTTACTAGGCCTTTGCTGGATTCGGGGTCAAGACGCGGCATATTGCCCGCATCGGGATCGCCGTTGGGGTTGCCGTTGGTTACGTCAAAAAAGTAAACAAATTCATAGCGGTTTTGAATGGCAGACATTTTCTGGCTCCTTAGTTTTCTTCATTTTCAGAATCGGCTTCATCAGCCAAATAATTTGCTTGTTCAATATCTTCAGGGATATTATCGTCTTCTTGCTTATTGTATTTTTTGAATCGTTGCTGGTAATAACCGACAACAAAACGTCCTTGCTCTTCCAGCGACAAATGGCGTGGGAACGGTGTTTCTGCATCGAAAACACCAATAATTTCGCCAACCTTTCCTTCCAACCAGTTTGCCAGTTTTTTGGGATCGCCTTTTACCCATTTAGCTTTTCTTCCTTTTCTCAAGGCTGAAATATGCGTGCGATAGTTATCCAGCAATAAGGGAAAAGTGCTATGCGGAGAACTGGATGCACCACCGTAAAATTTATCCCTTACCCCAGCATTGAGTTCACCCAATGCGGAAGACTGCGCCAATTCGATAATGGCAAACAAGCGTCCCAAACGATAGGGAATATCGTGGGTTTCTTCATTTAATCCCATTTTAAGTTCCTCTCTGTACAAACTGTTACGGTTAATAACTGCTTTAATTACGGCAACACGCAAACCGGAAATGTATCCATCAGAACGGATACGTCCAATCATTCGTGTCAACATAGTTTTCGGATAAAATCGCCCTGTTAAAACCGAACGCATATATTCTCCAGCCAGTTGTGGCGGAATATCTTTACTTTCCGATTTTTTCAGACGACCTTCCGCATCTTTTCGCTTCGGTGTCGTTTCTAGGAGAATGCGCCATACGGGAGGTTCTTTCCCCTTCTTCCATGCAGACGGTTCTATATGCAAATCCTTCCAATGCTGCGCCAAATTTTCCGCCAACTGCCCAAACGTGGTGTCCAGCCAAAACCGAACAGAAATCCGCGCAGCATTAGGGGCAAGCCCTAAGATATAAAAACGGGTATTGGGAGATAGTTCGGGCGCAATTTCTTGCAGCGGGCAACCTTTGCCGATTTGTTCTAATACATTAAAAATTTTGACGCTTTCTTGTTCGTCATTTGGCGGCATGAATACTTGCGCGAAGAAGCCTTCGGCAGCCTGCGCAGTTGCGTTATCATCAGCTTCCGCCCAAAAGACCGTGCTGGCATCGCCGATGGTCAGACAGTGATTATTTTCGCGGCGCAAGAGATAGTTCAGCGCAGTGGTGTAGGCAAAGGCGGATTGTTCGGAGACGGGCGCATTTGCGCCTTGCTCTTTACCAAAAGAGGCAAAGGCTTCTTTGTTGAACGAAATAATCGAACCGCCGGAGCTTTGCCCGCCAAACACGCCTTTAATCGCCGGATGCAGCCGCGCAATCGGGGCAGTGTCGCCGCTAATCAGGCACAAGCCCTCAAGAGCCTCGTCGCTTTTCAGGCAGCCTGCCCACAAGGTTTGCGCAGCTTCGCGTTTATGGATAAGTGCGGTCGGTTTTTCAAGAGAAAATGCAATGTTGGCATCCAGCATTTCGGCAGGCAGATTTTCGGCAGCGAAATGTGCAGGCTGCCAGTTTTGCAGAAAACGGCACAAGGCTTGTAAGCCTTCATCGTCGCTGTTTTGCAGTAAATCGAGATGGTATTGCTTAAAGGCGTCAAAGGTTTTTTCAGACGGCGTAAACGGTTTTGCTTTCGCTTCGGCTTTGTTTTTATTGGCTTCCACGCCAAGCGCGTAGGCGGTTTTATCCCACAAAAAATTCGGCTTGATGCCCGACGTGCGTTTTTCAGGGCGCGGCACGCTCATCAGCTTTGGCTGCGGCTTTTTATCGACAGTCAGATTCGGTACAACGGTTTTCAGACGACCTTCTTTATCCAATACCAAAATCCAGCCGATTTTCTCCTCGCTAAAACCATAAGACGGCACTTTCGGGTTGCCCATTTCATCGTTTTCCTCTGCCAAACGGCGGTAATAACGGGCAAGGGACGCAAGAATCATGCTTTCACCTCCTCGGCGTAAAACGGCGGCACATCAATCACGCCGTCTTTCATTTGTGCGCGGAAAAAATGCGGCGTGTTGCCGTGGTCAAAATCAATATCGTGCAGCATCCAGCCTAAATCGCGGTTTGCCTCGTTTTCCGATAATGCCGACGGCGGCAGCGGCTCGCCTTCATCAATCAAAGCAAAATCGGCGGGAAACTCTCGCACGCCCAAACAAGGCTGCTGAAAGCATTGCCCCTTTTTCGCACGGCGTTTGAACATCTCGATATGCTTGGTAACGGTCTCATCCGCCCCCGCTTTTGCCGTCAGCACCGCATGGGCTTCAATCACATAAGCCACGTCTTTAAGCACCGTCGCCGCGCGCTGCTGGCGGTCGTCTTCAATCAGCGTATATAAATCGGCAACTCTCTTACGCTTCATCGCACCGCTGACCTTACCCGCCGAAATCTTGCCGCCCAACTCATTGCGCCGCACCGACTCAAACCGAATCGGCTTTAGCACATAAATCCGGTCAATCACCCACCGAATCGCCGGCTTCCAATGCACCGCCGCCAAAATCCCGCGCGCCGCCGACGGCGTGATGACATCATAAGACACCCGCTCCACCTTCATCTCCGGACGGGTAAAACAGGCATAATCGCCCCAAATATGTAGGCGGATTTGGTTCATTTGGTTCTCCTTGTGGTTGGTAAGTGCGGTTTTAGACGACGTTTTGAAAACGTTGGGAGAATTGACCGCACCTCTACAATAACTGTCTTAAAATTGACTATAAAAAATGTATATCAACTTTAATCATCTCCATTTGCTGGACTAATCTGCTGCCAATCATCTGCAATAGTTTTCCAATTTACTTTCCGTTCAACTTGACCAGACCAAACAGCCCAAAAATCAGGATCATCTGATTTTGGTCTATGATTCTCCGGTAAATCCTTCATCTTAACTAAGACCGGTAACTCAGATGCCCAGCCCAATAGAATCGCATGACGTGAAGGTAATGAAGGTAAATCACGTAATAGTCCGTGTAAATTATCAGGTACAAGTTTATGTACTAACTCTTGATCGCGATCATTGCTGATACGGTGCAAAAGAAAACTATTGCATTGTGAAAGAACTGTTGGTGAGAGCTCGCTAGGACGCTGGGAGGATAAGACCAAGCCTAATCCGAATTTTCGCCCCTCTCGAGCAATTTTTTCAAAAACTTGACAACAGATTGTTGCTGGACCTTGGTTTTCAGCATCATCCTTATATCTCTTTATAAAAGTATGAGCTTCCTCCATTACCAAAACTGTAGGCAGAGTTTTTCCCTGATTCAATTTACGGTAACGCTGTAAGGCCTCTAATGTCATCCTAGAGATAACTGCGGTAACCAAATGAATGACTTCCGCTGGAACTAGAGAAAGATCAATAACAGTGACAGAACCATTCTCCGCTTGATTTCCCCCAATATATGCATTCAACCAGTCATCCAGGCCCATGCTGGTATCAGAAATGACAGACTTCACTCTCACATCTGAGATAAGCGTACGAATTCGAGATACTAAAAAATCAACAAATTGACTGACATTCTCCTGTTCAGCCAATATTTCTAAATGATCTGGTAACTGAACTCCTTCAAACATTAACGGAATATCTTCATCAGATCCATTTTGTGGGAGAATTCCTCCAACCGTTGTAAGCGAATCTTCCAAAGCAGTAATAATTCGGTTAACCTGGTCTTCAGTGAAAGCTCTATAATATTCAATAGTTTTTCCATCTTTAACAAAACTATTATGCGTGGCTGTCAAGGCGGAATTAATAGCCTCTAGAGCCATATCCAATTTATTTTCTTTATAAATACTACTTTTTTCTTGTAAATCAGCTGCGATAGCCTTTAGACGAAAACCAAATTTAGATTCATCCGTTTGGATTTCACCAGAACGTAGATCTCGTCGAAATGAAATCAATCTAGATGAAACAGGTCTCTGCAAGATTGTCATGACCTTCACCGACACTGCCTGTGATTGCGCCGAAAGTTTGCCTATCGAAATCGTTGCAGGTCTGAAACAAATCGAGGGTATCGAAGATGTCAAGGTTGAAGTTACCTGGTCGCCTGCCTGGAAGATCACACGAATTAGTCGCTACGGCCGTATCGCCCTTGGACTGCCACCTCGTTAATGAGGCAAATCACTTTTGAAGATAAAAAGAAGCAAGCCGAAGATGGCTTGCTTTTTGATACTCAATGAAAATCAAAGAGCAAACTAGGAAACTAGCCGCAGGCTGCTCAAAA
>OMHC01000044.1_pt1 | contig 12420 bp, 19 predicted proteins | sample 1646141 | NCBI WGS metagenome assembly OMHC01 (sample SAMN03287617, study PRJEB25206) | human oral metagenome | biome: Human subgingival microbiome; feature: a sample from a patient with with chronic Periodontitis S01-06-R; material: Human subgingival plaque | host: Homo sapiens ...
CTCTTTGAGCTAAGGCGAGGCAACGCCGTACTGGTTTAAAGTTAATCTACTATATATCCTAGATATGCCTATTAAGTTATAAAAAACTGCACATGATCAAGCTGGATTTGGTATCCGGCTTACTAATGTGCAGTTTATGATTTTCAGACGACCTTTGCCGTTTAGATGGCAAATATACGTCTTTATCGATTTTCAGCTTTACGCTTTTTCTTTTTGGCGCATTTTTTCCGCCATCATTTCATGCAGCGTTTTCTTGGCAGGTTTCATCGGAACGCGGTTGTCCGTCCAGCCCATTTGCTTGCTCGGCGTCAATGCACGGAATTTGGTGGCCGCCCAACCGAAGGCGCGGTAAGCTTTGCTGCCGCTGAAAATGCCGTTGAATGTGCGCCATGCCATTTGTTCGCCGAAGGTATGCGATGCGCCTTGTCCGCGGATAGGATGCGGTACGACTTCGGACGGTGAACGTTGCGCTTCAACGCGCAGACGCTGCATTTGCTCGGTAATCGGGATACGCACCGGACAAACTTCTACACACGCACCACACATGGTACAGGCGGTCGGCAGGTCGCGGGTGGCATCCAGACCTAACAGGTGCGGAGAAATAATCTCGCCGATAGGGCCGGGATAGGTTGTGCCGTATGCTGCGCCACCAATACGGGTATAAACCGGACAATGGTTCATACACGCGCCACAACGGATACATTGCAAGGTGCGGCGCATTTGGTCTTCGGCATAGGCTTGGCTGCGGCCGTTGTCGAGCAGAACCAAGTGCATTTCCTGCGGACCGTCCAGCTCTTCACTGCGGCGCGGACCGGTAATCATATTGAAATAGGTGGTAATGTTCTGACCGATGGCGGAACGCGGCAGCAGGCTGTACAAAGGTGGAACGTCCGACAGCTTGGCCACAACTTTTTCAATACCGGTAATGGCGATATGCACGGGCGGTACGGTAGTACTCAAGCGACCGTTGCCTTCGTTTTCCACCAGACACAGTGTACCTGTTTCAGCAACAGCAAAGTTTACGCCGCTCAAACCGACATCGGCAGTGCTGTAAATATCGCGCAGGGCTTTGCGGGCGAAGCCGGTCAGTTGGTCTACGTCGTCCGTTAAGGGAGTTCCAAGATTTTGGTGGAAAAGTTCGCTAACCTGTTCTTTGGTTTTGTGAATGGCGGGCATCACAATATGGGTCGGTTTTTCGCCTGCCATTTGAACGATAAACTCGCCCAAGTCGCTTTCCACCGCTTTAATGCCTTTTGCTTCAAGATAATGGTTCAGCTCGATTTCCTCGCTGACCATCGATTTGCCTTTGACCATCAGCTTACCGTTTTTGGCAGTAATGATGTCGTGGATGATTTCGCAGGCTTCGGCCGGCGTTTCCGCCCAGTGTACTTTCACGCCCAGCTTAGTCAGGTTTTCTTCCAATTGCTCCAGCAGGGCGGGCAATTTAGACAATGAACGCTGACGGACGTGTTCGCACAAATCACGCAGGTTTTGCAACTCTTCTTCGTCGGACAAAACGGCTTTGCGCTTGGTCATCAGCATATCCATCGCGGTACGCAGACTCTTACGCAAAGGCTTGTCTTGAAGGGAAATTGCGGCGTTTTGTTTGAAAGTTTCCGGCTTCATGTGGAACTTGATGGTTTGCGTAGTCATGCGTTTTCCTCCAAATCGGCAGGGGAGATGTGGTCAGGCAGGATGGCGAGGATGACCAAATCACGCGGACCGTGTGCGCCGTAAGCAAGCGTCAACTGGATGTCTGCGGTTTTGGACGGGCCGGAAATCAGGAAAACATTGGTCGGCATACCGTTTCCCACCAGTTTTTCGCCTTCGACGGCGTTGTGAAATTCGTTATACATTTTCGCCGTATCAAACAGGCAGAAATGCACGGGCGGAACGAGGCTTAAAGTACGCGGCTCTTCAGGGCTGGAAAACAGCATCAGCGTACCAGTGCGGGCGATGCCGCATTGCGAGCCGCTAAAGCCTGCATCGATGTTCGCGAAGAACTCGGTTTTCCAAGTATCGATTTCGCGTTCGAAAGCAATCGGTTCGATATTGCTGCCCACCAGCGCGGCACGGGCAATTTGTCCGTGTTCGGTCGCTAACGGCAGCAGGATGTTTTTCAAACCTTTGCCTTCGGCAGCTTGACGGAATACTTGCGGCCAGCCGGTTTTGGTCACCCAATAAATTTCGGTTTTGACGGCGCGCATAGCGGCAGCCCAATGTTTCAGACGCTCAACCTCGCTGTCCCAAGAAACACCCATTTCGCGGTAATAATCAAAAACCGCAGGCTCTTCCATCGGCAATGCGTCGGCTTTTTTCAGTTTTGCCAAAATATTTTCGCGCGCGCTCATGCTTTGCCTCCGGTACGTTCCAACAAGAAGGATGCGATGTGTTTCGGACGCGGCATATTCGGCTCGTCCTTAGCGATTTTGCCGCCGATGTTCATCATGCAGCCGCAGTCCGCGCTGATGATTTCGGTCGCACCAGTTTCTTTCAGCGCGGCAACTTTGTCGGTTACCATCGCACCGGAAATATCGGCTTGTTTGACGGAGAATGTACCGCCGAAGCCGCAGCATTCGCTTTCATGGTCGTGAACGATACGTTCAACGTTTTCCATGCCGTCAATCAACTGCCAGCCTGAAATATGGACGTTCATTTCGCGGCGGGCGGCGCAGGAAGTGTGGACGGCAACTTTGACCGGCTCGCCTTTGTCTTCAGGCTTGTAGCCGATGGCAAGCAAGAAATGAGTAAACTCAATGATGCGGTTGGCACAATCAACCGCTTTGGATTCGTATTCTGTATTTTTAAACAGGGTAGGCCAGTGATGTTTCATCATGCCGCCGCACGAGCCGGACGGTACAACGATCGGCCAGTTTTCAGGGAAAAGGTCAAGTTGCGCTTTAGCGACATCAAACGCCTCGGTCGGATGACCGGAAGAGTAGGCGGGTTGGCCGCAACAGCTTTGCGCCATCGGGTAATGAACCCGTATGCCTTGCTGCTCGATTAAAGTAATGGCATCCATGCCTGCTTCGGGCATGAAAAGATCGAGGACGCAGGTGCCGAAGAAATAAACATCCGTCGGCTTGCTGTCGAATTTAGTGATTTTGGGTGGGGTGATTGCGCTCATTTTTTCGTTAACGGGAGTACCCGTTTTTCTTTGTATAAATAGACGGCTACTTTAAGTAATTGCATGTAGGCGGTCAAGTATAATTTTAAAAAATAATATTGGAAACGATTGATGGGTCGTCTGAAATACTGATTCCACAAATATAAATATATATATGCGAATAAATATCATTATATTTAAAAGCTAACTCATTTATTAATGAATAAATGAATCAATCCATATGAATGCAAGGGTATTCAACAAATACGATTGCACCCGGGTTTCAAATAGTTTTATAGAAAAATAGGGGAGGGTAGTTAATGGGACTGGTAAGAAGAAGGGTTTTTGGATGTATTAATTTTTGCTGCAACCCATAACGCGACACCTGAACCCAGCATATCCGCAATGCCGTCGCCAATAGAGCCTTCGCGTGTTGTGGTAAACGTAGCTTGTGCCCATTCACTTCCAACAGCAAACAGAAGTGCGAATATCAACAAACCGAGATACGGAATTTTTGCTTTTTCGTGAATATAAGATTTTGCCAATAACCAAATCTGGGCAAAAAACAAAGTGAAGTGGGCTACTTTGTCGAAATTGGGAAACGGTGGCGGCGTATTGCCAGATTCCTTGAAAATCAAAGAATAGATACCGGCCACAAACCAAACGATAGCCAACAGGCTGAATTTATTGATGTAAAACTTCATTTTTGTTCCTCATCCAACCAAGTTTGGCAGATAGCTGCAAGGCGGATGAATTTGTTGCCGCGTCCGTTTAATATGTCGCGCCATTGTTCAACTTCCTCTGTTGTCGGTGCATCATCTATACTGCATTCGTACAGCAGGAAATCAAGGGTTTCTTCCACTACGCCGATGGGTTCATTCTGGATTAATTCTAAAATCTGAGACATATAGGGGATTTTTCAAAAGAGGAGGGCGGATAATGATGTACACAACAATAGCATTTACTTGCTGTGTAGGAAACGTGTAGCTTCTTCCCATTCGCCCGCCATTATTTTCGGCATCGCTTTTAATGATTTGGCAATTGCCTCGTCAATCTGTTGGCGGTGTTCTGCGCTTGGCTTGTTCAATACATAAGCGACAACGAGGTTACGGTCACCCGGATGATCTATACCCAAACGCAAACGGTAATAGTCAGGTGTACCAAGACGGGCTTGGATATCTTTCAAGCCGTTATGCCCCCCATTTCCGCCGCCAAGTTTAAATTTGATACGACCGCAAGGAATATCCAATTCGTCATGCACAACCAGTATCTCTTCGGGCTTGATTTTGTAAAACTGCGCGAGTGCGGCAACAGACTGGCCGGAACGGTTCATAAAAGTCATGGGTTTAAGCAGCCACACATCGCCATCAGGCAGATTCGCCCGCGCCACCTCACCAAAAAATTTTTTCTCTTCTTTAAATGATACTTTCCACTGCCACGCAAGTTCGTCTAAGAACCAAAATCCTGCATTATGGCGGGTTTGTTCGTATTCGCCCCTGGGATTTCCCAGTCCGACGATCATTTTGATTTTATTCGACATAATTATTTCTCAATACCGCAGAAAATGCGGTCAATTTCGATAAAAGGTCGTCTGAAAATGGTTTCAGACGACCCAAGTTAACTATCAATCCTGATTTTGTACACGTTTGCGGCGTGCCTCTTTAGGATCAATCAATAATGGGCGATAAATCTCAATCCGATCTTTATCGCGAAGAAGCGTCTCATCTTTAACTGATTTGCCAAAAATTCCCAGCGGAGCAGTTTGTAAGTCCAATTCAGAAAATATTTCATCCAGCCCGCTTTGGCATACCGCTTCACGCGTCGTGCAGCCATTTTGCACATTCATTTTTTTCAACACTTGCTTGTCAGGCAAACCGTAAACGACTTCAATCTCAAGCATAACGGCGATCCGCTTCTTTAACGAACGCATCAACCAATGCTCCGGACAAATGGCTGAAAACAGGAGAAATCATGGCAGATAAGACAGAGTTGGAAAATTCATATTCCAATTTAAATTCAACTTTGCACATATCGTCGCCCAAATCTAAGAATTTCCATGTTCCCCGCAAGATTTTAAAAGGTCCTTCCAACAAATCCATTCGGATTTCCTTACCGGGAATATTGTGATTGTGCGTAGCAAATGATTGGCGCACGCGCATATAGTCCATAAAAAGACGCGCTTTCAATTCATTGTTTTTTCGTTCGATAACTTCAGTTTTACTGTACCAGGGCAAAAATTTCGGATAGTCTTCAACCTTATCGACCAACTCAAACATTTGCTCCGCGCTGTGCAAAACCAAGATATTCTTCTCAACCTTTTTCATGCTCAAACAGGCTCAAAATCGGAAAGCGGTATTATAAACGAATTCACTGTATTTTTCAGACGACCTCGAATCTCTGCAACCATCCCAATCCAACTCATCATCAAGGCAGTCCTGCTTGGCAAAGTATAACGATATGCGTATAATCGACCTTTCCCATCTGGGGGCGATCTTGGTTTCGACGGGGGTTGCAAAGCAGATGCGGGCATACCGGGGTCTCAGATTTCCCGTAAAACACTGAATCTAAATAGTCGCAAACGACGAAACTTACGCACTGGCCGCTTAAGGCCTGCCGTTGCAGCAGTTGGTCAATGGGCTGTGTAGCGCAAGCTACCGCAACGTCATTCTACATTGACTGGTTTTCCGCCGGGTTACTTGGCGGGAAATAAGATTTAAGGTAACTGGTTCCTAGAAGGCCTGTCGGTCGGCATGATAGGAACGAGATTTCAAATAGACACGACTAAGTATGTAGAACGCTCTGTAGAGGACTTCCGGACGGGGGTTCGATTCCCCCCGCCTCCACCAAGTCTAATTTTCAGTTTTATTTTATAACGTATAAAAGCCTTGAAATATAACAATTTCAAGGCTTTTTGTTATCTCATTGCTGATGTTTAAAGCAAATAGGAATCTACTATCGGCAAATCAAACTGCTTCACCGTTCTGCTTCGCCTCCAGAAGCTCCCAGCGTTCCAATTTTTCCAAAAGCAGTGTTTCGATTTCTTCGGCGCGGTTTTGCAATGCACCGGCTTTCTCGTAATCTTTGAAAATTTCAGGATCGGAAAGCTGCGCGTTGATTGCCGCCTGTTCGGTTTCCAAGGCGGCGATTTCGTCGGGCAGGGCGTCGAGTTCGCGCTGTTCTTTGTAGGAAAGTTTGACCGTGCGGTTGGCTTTGGGTTTGGCTTTTTCCGGCTCAGCGGCTGCTTTGGGTGCGGAGGTCGTCTGAATTTTCTCTTCGCGTGATTTTGCGTCGATATAGTCCTGATAGCCGCCGATGTATTCTTTCAGACGGCCTTGTCCTTCGAAAACAATGCTTTGGGTAATTACATTATCGAGGAACATACGGTCGTGCGAGACAAGGAATACCGTGCCTTGGTAATCGCGCAGCAGGTCTTCGAGCAGCTCTTGGGTGTCGATGTCCAAGTCGTTGGTCGGTTCGTCCAAGACCAGGATATTGGCAGGGCGGGTGAAGAGTTTTGCCAACAGGAGGCGGTTGCGTTCACCGCCGGAGAGCGATGAGACGGGGCTTTGCGCGCGGGCAGGGTGAAACAGAAAATCTTCCAGATAGCTCATGACGTGTTTTTTCTTGCCGCCGATTTCGACGTAATCGTTGCCTTGGCCGAGCGTGTAAAACACGGTGTCGTTTTCGTTCAGCGCGCTGCGGAATTGGTCGAAATAGGCGACTTCCTGCTTGCTGCCGATGCGGATTCTGCCGTAGGTCGGCTGCAATTCGCCCAGAATCAGCTTGAGAAAGGTGGTTTTGCCGATGCCGTTGGGGCCGATTAAGCCGATTTTGTCGCCGCGCTGCAAGATGGAGGAGAATTTGTCCATGATGACTTTGTCGCCGTAGGCAAACGAGGCATGTTCCAGTTCGGCAATGATTTTGCCGCTTTTCTCGCCGCTGTCGAGTTTGAAGTTGACCTGTCCCTGCACGTTGCGGCGTTCGGCACGCTGACGGCGCAGTTCTTCCAAACGGCGCACGCGTCCTTCGTTGCGGGTGCGGCGTGCTTCGATGCCTTTGCGTATCCACGCTTCTTCCTGCGCATGGAATTTGTCGAAGAGGCGGTTGTGTTCCGCCTCAACCGCTAATTCCTGCGCTTTTTTCTCGCTGTATTTGGAGAAGGAGCCGGGATAGGAGCGCAGAATGCCGCGGTCGAGTTCGACAATGCGCGTGGCGATATTATCCAGAAAACGGCGGTCGTGGGTAATCACGACCAGGCTGCCTTCAAACGCTTTGAGCAGGTTTTCCAGCCAGATAATCGCGTCGATGTCCAAATGGTTGGTCGGTTCGTCCAGCAGCAATACGTCGGGCTTCTGCACCCAAGCCTGCGCCAAGGCGACGCGCTTTTTCTGCCCGCCGGAGAGGTTGCCGATTTTTTCGTTTTCCGGCAAACCGAGTTCGCCCAAAGTCTGCTTCACCGCCGCATCCAGCTTCCAACCGTCCTTCGCTTCGATTTCAAGCTGCAATTCGTTGAGTTCTTTCAATAAAACGTCGTCTGAATTGTGCTCCAAATCATGGCTGACGCGGTGGTAACGGCGCAGCAAATCGCGAATTTCGCCCAAACCTTCGGCGACGGTGTCGAATACGGTGGCTTCCTTGTCAAAAAACGATTCCTGCGGCACATAAACAATTTTGAGGTTGTTTTGAACGATAATCTGCCCGTCGTCGAGCTTCTGCACGCCGGCGAGGATTTTCAGAAACGAAGACTTACCCGCGCCGTTACGGCCGATTAAACCGATTTTTTCGCCGCTGTCGAGTTGGAAGGAAGTTTTGTCGAGCAGGGCGACATGGCCGACGGCAAAGGAAGCGTTTTCTACGGATAAGATGTTCATAAGGAAATAGGGAAAAATAAAATCAAGTCGTGTATTTTAACTGATTTTAAAAAGCTCTGTGATAGGTACGAAGAGAGATGGATAGAACTAAAGAATATTGAGAAACTTGAATCAATCGATATAATTTAACATAATATAAATTATGCGAAGTGTCGTCTTAACGCTGCCATCGCCCGCCTTTATAAGACAGATTTCCCGGGTCAGTAAAATACCAGTTCGATTTCGTCATTAGCCTGAAATGTTCTGATTTGATGCGCTCCCTGTCCTGCTCCCTGCATCTTCGGTATTCAAGTCCGGTAATGATTTCCATTGGGTCGCACCGCATGACTTCAGCAATATCCAGTATCACGGCAAGCGGCAAACGCAGTCTGTCGCGTCTATATTGAGATACTTCAGACGCTGAAACATCCCATCTTTTTGCCAGTGCATAATCAGATCTGATTCGTAAGCGCCCTTTTGCCAAGTCTAGCCAGTCTTTTTGGGTAAACATAATAAAATCAAAGCCTTGTTTAATCATGTAATTTAAATACTACTATGATTAGACAAGGCTCGCTATTTGAGCATAGGCTCACTGTGTTTTTTCGAGTGTTTCCGGTTCGATAATTTCTATATTTCCTGAATTAACAATGCAGTCTGGTCGGTTTTTGTTTTCAGGTCTTAGGCATTCGTATCCTTTGCTTACGCCTTCTGAGTATCCATGAATCCAGCTTATTATTAAAAAAACGGCGAAAATTAGGGTTTTTAATGCTTTTTTGAGCATTATTTGTCCTTTATATCTATTTCGCCGTCGTCGTTTATGTATGCCCTTTTTAAGGCTTCATTTAGAAGCATATGGGCTAGTTCGCTGTCTCTGAGTGGCTCTCTTCCTAGTTGTATCAGTTTTTTATTTGCTGCTACGGCTAGCTGTCTGATTTTTTCTTCCTGATCGTCTTTGATTCTTAGTGCTTTCATTTTTCATATTCCTCAAATCTTTTATGCAATATAAAACAATGCTTTGTGTGTTAACAAGTAATTTGTTGTTGACTTAACGTGTTAACGCGTTAACATATCGGAAATTTGTTAACGCGTTAACGCGTTAATTTAACGTGTTGTAAAAAGGTCAAAACATGAAAAACCAACGTAGCGCAAAAGTAATACAGGAAAAGACGGGCTGGCGGGTTGAGTGTAGTGAACATGATATTTTGCTCCATACGCTTTATTTTGATCTCCGATCTGAAGTTTTAGCGTTGTCTCGTGCCGAAATGTGGGTGGCTGCGGGTGTGGCTCTGTCTGTTTCATACGGTGTGCCTAAGAAAGATTTGGGGTGTATTGATGAGTAATTTAGGGGCTTGGGATAATCCCCCCCCCTATCTAACAAGGGGGGTCGAGATTTGAAAACTTCGGGCGAATCAACGTCAGAATCTTCTGAAGCCGTTGTTTTAAATCAGGAATACGAACGTTATGAAACGGCAGTCATAGATTTTGATGGAAATCTAAAAGTAATTCCGCTCCGTCGGGGGCTTGGAAACACTGCTTTCATTGATACCCTGAGCTTCACATTCAAAGAAAAATCAGTTGTCGGCTTCGCGCCTGATTTGCTTGCGATGGGGCTGCCATCTCCTGTTACTGATTTTGACGTGATGAAAAACTGGTCGGAAATTGCTGAATGGATTTTTGGATTTGGCATTAGCTCCCCTGCTCCCGTCGGGAAAGGTCGTTTTTATGATGAACGATGGGAAATGTCGGTTGAAGGTGTTCTGTACGGTCAAGCTTACATCGGCGGTCAGAATGGAACGATTCTGATTGAGTTGACGGGCAAAGGGTGTACGGCTGCTAAAGACGGTTGGGAACAGCGTCTATATCGGTTTTTGAGTGAACACGCTTTTAGTCCTCGCATAACCCGTTGTGATGTGGCTAAAGATTTTTATAGCGAAGAAATAAGCCCTGATACTGCGTGGGCAGCTTATCAGAATGGAGAATTTGATAAGCGGGGTAAACGTCCGCTGGTGGCACAAATCGGATCTGATTGGTTGAATGGAACGGATAACGGTAAGACGCTCGGTGTAGGGTCTAAAAATTCGTCCTGCTATTGTCGAATCTACGATAAAGCTAAAGAACAAGGTGATACATCGGATCTGTTTTGGACGCGTTTTGAACTTCAGTTCATGGGTAAAAACTGTCTGATTCCGCTTGATGTCTTGTTGCAGCCTGGTCAGTTTTGGGGCGGTGCTTTTCCAATTTGTGAGCGTTTGCAGGATTTTGGTTCATCGAATCGTTATTTGTCGTCTGAAAAAAGGATGCAGATTTCAATAGATCGGGTTCAAGAGGTTGCCTCTAATCAGGCTGGGCGCGCCGTAAATATGATGCTTCAGTTGGGTATGACGGCGGATGAAATTGTTGAGCGTTTAAGGCGAAAAGACGGTGCATTGCCTGAGCGTGTGAATCCTGCTTCTTATTCGGTTGAGTACGCATTGAGTGCAAGACGTCATTACATGCAGTTTATACATGACGAATATGAAGGATCTATCGAATTGGAATTGATGGATGAATACGGAATGATTCTTCAGGGGTTTGATAATGATTAAAGGTGTCGAGTGCAATAGGAAGATTTATCCATGTATTTTAGTAGATGATGAATCCCATAAATCCTATGCTTTAAGGCGTGTTTTGATTTGTTTGTCGGTAGGTCATTTTGCTGAATTTAAAGGTGTATCTGACAAAGATAAAGATGAATTTGACTATATGGTTCACTTGGGAATTAAACACGCACTTAATTTAAATTGTTTTGCATATCATTGCGACAAAGATGGTCGCTTGATGTGTATTTTTAGTCCAAAAGCCTAAGAAGGCAGGAAGGTAATTTGATATGAAAATGTTCGCTAAAGTACAAGGCTTAAAACGTTCTAAAGGCGTTATGAATGATACGGGTAAGGCATACGATTTTACGACGGTCTATGTTGAATTTCCGTTTGCCCGAAACAATCCCGATATGCGCGGTTCTGCGACTGAGCCGATGAAGTTTGGAACGTCGGAAAATTTTGAAAAATTCAATGGTATCCCGCTCCCGTTTGACGCTGGAATTGATATTGAAGTTGAAACCAATGGTAATCGGGTTCAAAACGTGATTGTCGATATTCAGCCGGTTCGTTCTGAAATTAAAGCTCCTGAAAAGGTACTTAAATAGTTTTTGGGCTGCCCGTTTGCCTTTGAAAACGGGGTTTTACTTACTAAAAAGGTGTTTTTATATGAAAAATTTGAAACAAAAAATCGGCGTTGGTGCCGCTCTGGTTGGTCTGTCCGCTGCTGCCGCTGCTGATGGTTGGGAAACTGTCGGTACAACTATGGCAACTGAAATTGCAAAAGCCGTTCCCATTGTAACCTCTGTCGGCATGGCTTTGCTGTCCGTTTATGTCGTGATGAAGGCTTTCCGCCTCGTTTCCAGCTTCTTGGGCGGTAAATAATTAACGGGGTGCGGTATGGGGTATCGTGTTGGTTTTCAGTGTTTCGAGAATATCGAAGTTGCAAACGATTTCGTGTTATCTCAAACCGCGCCCGTTATTAATGTGGAAGGGAAACTAATTTCCCCTCAAAAAGTGGGTAAAGATTGGTTTTTGAATGGGGAAAAGATAGTTCTTTCATTGCCTGAATGTTCTGTCGTTGATCAGATGTCGGGTGGCGCAAAAGTTGCTGCTCCCTTTTTAACGATTTTTGTTTTGATGTTTTGTTTTAGGTTGGTTGCTAAATTTATATCAGGGATGGGGGTGCATGATGGTGGTTGATTTTCCTTTTCTGATGGGGTTTTTCGCGGTTTTATCGCTGATTTACTTGTTTAGGGGTTAGTTATGAAAATGAATTTGTCGGCGGTCGTTTTATCAGCGGTCGCTTTTTTTGCGCCTGTTGCGGCGTATGCGGATGAAGTAACGGATTTAAAGCCGGGTGAAAGTGCAACGGGTTTTATAAATCCTGCTTACGGATTCGACCAAAGAACCGAGTTATGGAATACAAAAGAGTTGGTTATTAGGCATAACGGTGTTTTGAAAAAATTGAACGTTACTAAATATATTTGTGTTCCGACTTGTTATTACAAAATTGAATATGTCGGAAATATTGAGCCTAAACAACAAATTAATTACTACGATATGAATCAGCTTTTAAGACCTAATTCAGGGGGGCAGAATGTGCCAGATTCCGAAGTTGAAAAAAAAGCCAAAGAAATGGGGGTCGAAAAGGAACGATTAAAAAAGGCGTTGGCCGATAAAAATGAAATGGCACGTTTAATACGTGAAATCGAGGTCAAACGTGCTGAACAGAAAAAAAAGGAAAAGGAGGACCAAGAAAAACAAGGTAAAGGCGGTGGCGGTGGTGGTTCTGCTGGCGGTGGTGGTTCTGCTGGTGGTGGTGGCTCTGCTGGTGGCGGTGGCTCTGCTGGTGGTGGTGGTTCTGCTGGTGGCGGTGGCTCGTCGG
>OMHC01000050.1_pt1 | contig 12185 bp, 10 predicted proteins | sample 1646141 | NCBI WGS metagenome assembly OMHC01 (sample SAMN03287617, study PRJEB25206) | human oral metagenome | biome: Human subgingival microbiome; feature: a sample from a patient with with chronic Periodontitis S01-06-R; material: Human subgingival plaque | host: Homo sapiens ...
GGCGACTTCCTGCCGTACGCGTTCGGCAATCAGCTCCGCCGCGCTGATGTGGTTGGTTCGGAACTTCAAAAACAGTTCGTGCAGCACTTTGCCGGCGAGGTTTTGGTCTTGGATGGTGATGGTAGCTGCAATCATGGATGACTCCTCCAAACAGAAAACAAATGAATCATACTGTTTTTTGGGCGTTTCAGGCAGCCTGAAACAAAACATCCTGCACTTTGATAGAGGTAAGTGTAGGATGCTATTTACATTTTAGTTATGTAGGAACTTTGTTTAACTTCGTTGAAGCTCACGTTTTCAGACGACCTTTCTGTTTTCTGTTACCTCTTAAAGATTTATAGTTCTTTGTAACTAAAAACAATCATCAATAATATTTACATTTCGAAATAAAAAGAGTAAGGTTGCCTTGCTTTTCGGGCTTTCCGTTGGCTTTTGAAGCGTAAACAATCAAATTTGAGGAAGAAACATGAAAAAATTATGGATACTTGGCGCATTAGGTTTGAGCATGGCGGCGCAGGCGCATGATTTGTGGGTGTCGGCTCCGGTGCGTTTGGATTCGGGCAGTACGTTGAAAGCGGATTTGGGTTACAGCCATGATTTCCCGAATGTCGAAAAAATCGCCGACGACCGCGTGCACATTTTCAAACCGCTGCAATTGACGGACAAATCCGGAAAAACCGTTGATTTGACGAATAAAGGCGAAAATTACCAATATGTTTCGAAATCCCGCCTGAAAGACGGCTCTTATTGGGTCGGCGCGGTGTACAAACCGACGTTCTGGTCGCAAAACAGCGAAGGCTGGAAACAGAAAACCTTGAAAGACCTGCCCGGCGCGACTTATTGCGAACAGGCTCAGATGTTCGGCAAAGCGTTTTTGCAAGTGGGCAGCGCAAGCGTGGATGAAAGCGTGTTGACCCGTCCGGTCGGTCATGAGTTGGAACTGGTGCCGCTGAAAAATCCGAATGAAGTCAAGGTAGGCGGCCTGTTGCCGGTTAAAGTGCTTTATAAAGGCAAACCGTTGGCAAAAGCGACGGTAACGGCAAGCTCGGATACGCTGGCGGAAATGGACTTGGCGGCTACGCACGACCACCGCGAGCCGCAAGGTTTCTCAGGGAAAACGGATAAAGACGGCGTCGTCAACGTGATTCCTTTGATTGAAGGTTTGTGGAAAATCAAAGCCGCCCATCAGGCGGATTATGCCGATAAAAGTGTTTGCCAACAAGACAATGCCTATGCAACGCTGATTATGCCCGTCGGAACGAAACGCGCGGCTGAACGGCATGAACACCATCATCATCAACACTAATTGAGTGTGAAAGATCAAAAAGGTCGTCTGAAAAAGTTTTCAGACGACCTTTCTTTATATAGTGGATTAAATTTATAGTGGATTTACAAACCCAATGCCTCAGCATGAAACTCGATATGCGAGTCGATAAAGCTGGCGATGAAGAAATAATCGTGTCTGTAGCCGGGGCGGACTTTGTATTGCACGTTGAAGCCGTTGGCGCGGGCGGCATTGACGAAGGCTTCGGGTTGCAGTTCGTCGGGGAACAGCGGGTCGGCGCCGCCTTGGTCGATGAATATCGGCAGCTTGCGTGAGGTCATCTGAACGAGCGATGTGCTGTCGTAAGCCTGCCAAGCCTCCGATTCCGCGCCCAGATAGGCGGCAAACGCCTGCTTTCCGCCTCGGCTGACAGTCGGGTGGCACAAGGGGGCAAACGCGGAAACGGCGGCATAGCGGCCCAGATTTTTCAGGGCAATGGAAAGCGCACCGTGCCCGCCCATGCTGAAACCTGCGATGCTGCGTTCTTGAGTGGCGGGGAAATGCCGTTCCACCCAGTCGGGCAGTTCGCGGCTGATATGGCTGTACATCTGATAATGCGCCGCCCACGGCTGTTCGGTCGCATCGACGTAAAATCCCGCGCCTTGCCCGATAAATTCGTTCGCGCTGTCGCTGATATGGCTGCCGCGCGGCGAAGTGTCGGGGAAAACGACGATGATGTTCCATTGCGCGGCGAAACGCTGGATGCTGGTTTGGCGTATCAGTTCCGAGCCGTCGCCGTGCAATCCCGACAAGAAATACAAGACCGGCGCGGGATAGCCTTTCAATACCTGCGGCGGCAGGTAGATGCCGAAAGTCATATCGGTTTGACAGGTTTCGGAAAAGCAGCGGTATTGCTCTTGATGGCCGTTGAACATTTTGGCGCGGGAAAGCAGGTGTAATTCGTGTGCGGACATAGATAGGATGGCGTGAAAACAGTGAAGGCATCATCTTAACAGAAAGACCGCGTTACGGGCTTTTAAAAACCTATCGAACGGTATGGTTTCAGACGACACCAATCTATACACAAACTCTGTGGATAAGTTTGTTGATAAGCTTTGGGTAATCAGAATTTTTGCTTTTGGAACAACCCAAGCCTTTCGGTGCTTAAAAAATAGTCAAATAAAACACAATAAAATCAATTGGTTATAAAAATAAAAAATTTCAAAGCCTTTATGGGAAAAATTTATAAGCAAAACAAGCCAATGCGGGATTGTGTATAAAAAGTGATTGACACGCCCGATAAATGTTAAATGAGTTGACTAAATAAGCAAGGCATCGGCTGTCGCCCTATGGGGAAAAACTTCAATCCCCCTGCCTTTCGCGTTACAATACGCGCTTACTTTTTTACACAGAAAAACACACCATGAAAGCCAGCCAATTTTTCATTTCCACCCTGAAAGAAGCCCCTGCCGAAGCCGCGCTTGCCAGCCACAAGCTGATGATTCGCGCCGGCCTGATTAAAGCCAACGCGTCCGGCCTTTATACTTGGATGCCGATGGGGCTGCGCGTGTTGCGCAAAGTTGAAAACGTCGTGCGCGAAGAAATGGCGCGCGCGGGCAGCGTGGAGTTGCTGATGCCGGTGGTGCAGCCTGCCGAGCTGTGGCAGGAATCCGGCCGCTGGGAATTTTACGGTAAAGAACTGCTGCGCCTGAAAGACCGCCACGACCGCGATTTCTGCATGGGCCCGACCTGCGAGGAAGTCATCGCCGACATCGTGCGCAAAGAAATCAACAGCTACAAACAGCTGCCGAAAAACTTTTACCACATCCAAACCAAATTCCGCGACGAAGTGCGCCCGCGCTTCGGCGTGATGCGCGCGCGCGAGTTCGTCATGAAAGATGCTTATTCCTTCCATGCCGACTACTCCTCGCTTCAGACGACCTATGATGCCATGTACGACGCTTACTGCCGTATCTTCACCCGTCTGGGCTTGGAGTTCCGCCCCGTCGCCGCCGACACCGGCAGCATCGGCGGTACCGGTTCGCACGAGTTTCAAGTATTAGCGGAAAGCGGTGAAGATGTGATTGCATACAGCGACACTTCCGATTACGCCGCCAATATCGAACTGGCACCGACCTTGCCACTCAAAGGCGAACGCGCGGCCGCTCAGGCAGAGCTGGCCAAAGTACACACGCCGAACGTCAAAACCATTGATTCATTGGTTGATTTCCTCAGCATTCCGATTGAAAAAACGCTGAAATCCATCGTTGTCGAAGGCGAAAACGAAGGCGAAATCGTCTTATTGCTGTTGCGCGGCGACCATGAGTTCAACGACATCAAAGCCGAAAAACTCGCAGGCGTGAAATCGCCACTGACCATGGCAGACCCTGTCTCCATCCGTGCGCAGTTCGGCGCAAACGGCGGCTCGCTCGGTCCCGTCGGCTTCACAGGCAAAGTCTATGCCGATTTCGCCACCGAAAAAGGCGCAGACTGGGTTATCGGCGCGAATGAAGACGACTACCACTATACCGGCTTCAACTTCGGACGCGACGCCGCCGAGCCTGAGTTTGTCGATTTACGCAACGTTGTCGAAGGCGACGAAAGCCCCGACGGACAAGGCCGTCTGAAACTGGCGCGCGGCATCGAAGTCGGACACGTTTTCCAATTACGCGACAAATACACCCAAGCCATGAACGTAAGCTTCCTCGACAACAACGGCAAATCGCAAATCATGGAAATGGGCTGCTACGGCATCGGCATCACCCGCGTCGTTGCCGCCGCCATCGAGCAGAACAACGACGAAAAAGGCATCATCTGGACAAAAGCGATGGCGCCGTTTGAAGTCGTTATCGTACCGATGAACTACAAAAAATCAGACGCCGTACGCGAAGCCGCCGACAAAATCTACGCCGAATTGCTGGCCGCAGGCGCAGACGTCCTCCTCGACGACCGCGACGAACGTGCAGGCGTATTGCTGAACGACTCCGAGCTTCTGGGCATTCCGCACCGCATCGTCATCGGCGACCGCGCCTTGAAAGAAGGCAATGTCGAATACGCCGAACGCCGCGACAATCAGGCACAAACCGTGGGCTTGAATGAAATCGCCGACAAAGTATTGGCTGCATTGAAAGACTAATGACGGTTTAAAACGGATGCAGATGAAAGAAGGTCGTCTGAAAACTGGAAACAGGTTTCAGACGACCTTCTTTATTTTGAAATCAAAATCAGCAGTAAAAATCAGGAAAACACATGATTATTTAGTCAAGTATGTTTTTACCACCTCTGCTATTTTTATGAAAAAGATGGGCGGCGCTACTAATGAATCTGAAAATTCAAGCTGGACGGCAACTTTGGCTTCGCGTATGTTCAAAGTGTATTTAGATGTATAGCTGCAATGATTCGAGATATTTTATTATCGTAACTTTCACGGATACCAACAACCATGCCTTCCAGCCCTTTTCCTCTTTCAGTTTGTCCGGAAAATGTGAATGACCTTATCCGCAGTCTGAACATGTTTGCACCTGTCTTGCAGGTATTGCCCAGTACGGTGTTTTTTGTAAAAAACATGCGGGCGGAGTATGTCTATGCCAACGATACGCTGTTGCACCGCTTACAATTGTCAGATATGGCGGCTTTGATTGGGAAAACATCGGAAGACCTGTTTCAGTCGGAATGGGGACAACGTTATACACAGCAGGACAGGGAAGTTTTGAACGACGGCAAAATCATCAACAATAAGCTGGAGCTGCATACTTATGCTTCGGGAGAACTGGGCTGGTGTATCACGCATAAAATGCCGGTGCGCAATCCTTTGGGTGAAATTATTGCCATGCTTGGTGTGTCTGTGGATGTGGAAACCAATGACAGCAACCGCCCTGAGCTGAATAAAAAAGTCGCGCTGATTGAAAAATACATTGCCGGCCACTTCGACCAAAACATAAAAATGAAAGACTTGGAAGCCGTTTCACGTCTTTCCACCGCCCAAATCGAGCGTTATTTCAAAAAGATTTTCCACATCACACCTTCGCAATATATTCAAAAAATACGCATCGAAGCAGCCATGGCGATGTTGGAAACAGGCTTGTCGGTAACGGAAATTTCTGCCCGCTGCGGCTATTCAGATCACAGTGCATTTACGCGTCAGTTTAAGGCATTGGTAGGATTGGTACCATCTGAATTTAAGAAATCAAGATAACAGTAACCGTACGGAAATGCCTGTCTGAAAATAGTTTTCAGACAGGCATTTTTTGTTTTAAGTGTGTCTGAGTGTGCACATTTCCGCATAAAAAACGGGAAATTCATCAAGACGGCAGCAGCAGCGATTTTGTAAGGTTAACGGAAGTTTTTTAGCGATAGGATTTTGCTATGCCGCATACCGAATATACTTTTTCCGTGATTGACTCCCATACCGGCGGTGAGCCGACCCGTGTAGTGTATGACGGATTTCCCGAGCTTTCCGGCAACAGCCCGCAAGAGCAGTGCGCAGATTTTGCCAAACGTTTCGACCATTTGCGTCGTGCGCTGATTTTGGAGCCGCGTGGTTCGGAGGTTTTGGTAGGGGCGTTGTTGTGCAAGCCGAAATCCCCCGCCTCTAGCGCCGGTGTAATTTTCTTTAACAACAGCGGTTATTTGGGTATGTGCGGCCACGGCACCATCGGTTTGATTAAAACGCTGCAACACCTCAAACGCATTGATATCGGCACGCATACCATCGAAACGCCGGTGGGCGATGTGCGCTGTACGCTGCATGAAGACGGCTCGGTCAGCGTGCGCAACGTGCCGTCTTACCGCTACCGTAAAGATGTGTCGCTTGACGTTGAGGGCATTGGCAGCATCACCGGCGATATTGCTTGGGGCGGTAACTGGTTTTTCTTGGTGAATGACCACGGCTGCACCATCGCGCCCGACAATCTGGAGCAATTGACTGATATTTCATGGCGCATCCGCACCGCGCTGAATGCGCAGGGCATTACCGGCAAAGATGGGCAGGAAATAGACCACATCGAGCTGTTCGGGAAAACCGATAATGCAGACAGCCGCAGCTTTGTGCTCTGTCCCGGCAAAGCTTACGACCGCTCGCCTTGTGGCACGGGCACCAGCGCGAAGATGGCCTGTTTGGCTGCAGACGGCGTGTGGCCATCTGAAAAAGAGTGGGTGCAGGAAAGCATAATCGGCAGCCGCTTTGCTGCTTCTTATGAAACACTTTCAGACGACCTTCATTCGGAAGGTCTGATAATCCCCACCATCAAGGGAGAGGCACATATTCATGCGGCATCGGAAATTTTTGTAAACGCGGATGATCCGTTCCGCTACGGAATTGAAACATCATGAGCAGCCAAATTTTTTCTGCAGCCGTGGTTGGCGGCGGCATCGTCGGATTGAGCATCGCGCTGGAATTGCAGCGTTGCGGCGAAAGCGTACTGTTGTTAGAGCGGGACACTGTATGCGGAGGAGCATCTTATGGCAATGCCGGGCATATCGCCACCGAGCAGGTGTTTCCGATTGCATCGCCGGACGTGCTCAAGCAACTGCCGAAAATGCTGCTCGACCCGCTTGGACCGTTGCGGCTGGACTGGAAATACCTGCCTAAAATCACGCCGTGGCTGTTCAGCCTGCTGTACAACCTTACGCCCAAACGCTTCCAGCACAGCCACCGCGCCCTGATGGCACTAAACAGTCTTGCTTTGGCTGCATGGAGGAAGTTTGCACAAGAATGGAGAGTGGAACAACATATCCGTATCGACGGTTCGCTGTTGGTGTGCGAAACCGAAAACGGGCAATCAGCGTTACAGAAACACGGCAGGGTGTTGAATGAATTAGGTGTGGTCAACGAATGGCTTGACTATGCCGGTCTGCATGAACGCGAACCTGCGCTGGCCGATACGCAACGCGGTGCGCTGTTTTACCCTCATACCGGTCATGTGGTCGATTTGGCAGGTATGGCGGCTGATTTACAGCACGCTTTCATACAGGCGGGAGGTACGATCAGTGAACATACCGACGTTTCCGATATCCAATTATTTTCAGACGACCTGTTCCGCATCATAGGCGGTAGTAAGGCGTTTGAAGCCAAACATGTGGTGATTGCTGCCGGTGCGTTTTCTAAACCATGGTTGAAAAAACTGTGCGGCAGCGACGTACCGCTTGATACGGAACGCGGTTACCACCTGATGTTGCCGCAAAGCCTAAATATTTTGAACGTGCCGGTGAGCAGCTTTGAGCGCAAATTCATCATGACGCCCATGAACGCAGGCTTGCGCCTGGCCGGTACAGTGGAGTTTGCCGGGCTGGATGCACCGCCGAATATAGAACGGGCTCAGCAGCTCTTTCACTTGGCAGAATCTATGCTCAAAGGTCGTCTGAACCGGCAAGGTGCCGTGCCGTGGATGGGGTTCCGACCGTCGATTGCTGATTCTCTGCCGGTAATCGACCGAAAAGAAAACATTTTGCTGGCATTCGGGCATCAGCATTTAGGCTTAACCCAAGCACCGCTCACCGCAAAACTGGTGAAAGCCCTGTATTTTGGAGAACAGCCTGCAATAGATTTAAGCCCTTACCGTTTTAGCCGTTTCTGAAGCGAACAAACCGAATCACGATTCATTTCAAGAGGAGAAACATATGAATATCGAAGGTATTTTAGTTCCCATCGTTACCCCGTTTACCGCCGACAATCAAGTGGATACCACGCTGCTGGCCGAATTGGTGGACGCGTTTATTGCTAAAGGCGTGCGCGGCATCGTAGCCTGCGGCACCACGGGTGAGTATTACGCTTTGTCGGAAGCCGAGCGCGAAACCGTATTGACCACCATCGTGAAGGCCGCTGCCGGCCGTTGTACGCTGATTGCCGGTGTCAGCGATATGTCGAGCGAAGTGGCTGCACAACGCGCCGCCCGAGCTAAAGAATTAGGCTACGACGGGCTGATGTTGTCGGCGCCGCCATACAGCCTGCCGTCGCAGCAAGGCATTATCGAGCACTTTGAATATGTGGCGTCTAAAACCGACTTGCCGATTATTCTCTACAACTTTCCCGCGCGCATCGGCGTAGAACTCGAATTTGAAACTGTGGCGCATTTGGCGAAGCATCCCAACATCGTCGGTATCAAAGAAAGCACTGGCAATTTCTCTAACGCGCTGCGTATGATCCAGGCGAAATTCGACAATTTCCAAGTCGTGTGCGGCTGCGACGACCAACCTTTGGATTTCTTCTTCTGGGGCGTGAAAAGCTGGATTGCAGGTGCGGCCAATGTGTTCCCGGGTGAGCAGGTTGCCCTGTTTAACGCCGCCCAAGCCCAAGATTGGGATAAAGCCCGCCAGATTCTTACCGACCTTTATCCCGCCCTGCATTCGATGGAGTCGGGCGACTACAACCAAAAAGCTAAAATCGGCTGCTTAAACGGTACCAAACCCGCCGGCAAAGTGCGCCTGCCGCTGCACAATCTGACCATGCAGGATGCTGCTGAATTTACGGCTTTGTTGAAATAAAGGAGCTACCACATGAGAACCATTGAACAAATCTTCGAGGCCGCCAAAACAGGCAGCCTGTGGGCGGGAAATTTGATTCCGAACCACGCCGATTCGGGCAGAAAGCTGGAAAACCGCACGCCCATCGACAATTCACTCATCGGTTACATCGCCGACGGCAGTGAACAGGATATAGATGCCGCCGTGCGTGCCGCGCGTTCTGCGTTTTCAGACGACCTTTGGGCAGGCAAAAGCCCATCTGAAAAACGTGCCGTACTGCTGCGTTGGGCGCAGTTGATTGAAGAACACGCCGAAGAGCTCGCTGCGTTGGACTGTATCGACGCTGGCAAGCCCATCAGCGAGTGTATCAACACCGATATGCCCGCCACCATCGAAACCTTTTATTTCTATGCCGAATATGTGGATAAAGCCTTCGGTCGCGTTGCGCCAACCGGCAACGACGCACTGGGTTTGATTGTGTATGATCCGGTCGGCGTGGTCGGCGTAGTGTTGCCGTGGAACTTCCCCGCGCAGATGTTTGCATGGAAAGTGGCACCTGCTTTGGCGGCGGGCAATTCGGTGATTGTAAAACCTGCCGAACTGACTTCGCTGAGCGCCTACCGCATGGTGCAACTGGCGCATGAAGCGGGCGTGCCTGAAGCAGCGCTGACGCTGGTTTGCGGCTTGGGGGAAACGGTCGGCAAGGCTTTGGGTGTGCATCAAGATGTGGACATGGTGGCCTTTACCGGCTCGACCGAAGTCGGACGCTATTTCTTGGAATATTCGGCGCAAAGCAATTTGAAAGAAATCGTCTTGGAATGCGGCGGCAAAAGTCCGCAAATCGTGTTTGCCGATGCGGACATAGACAAAGCGGTACCGTCGATTTTAGCCGCCGCGTTCTGGAATATGGGCGAAAACTGCAGCTGCGGTTCGCGCCTAATTGTGGAAGCAAGTATCAAAGATGCCCTGCTGGCCAAACTTTCAGACGACCTCAAGCAAGGCTGGAAAGTCGGCGATCCACGCCTGCCTGAAACCAACCTCGGTCCGATGGTGGAAGAAGCTCATTTTGATAAGGTGTGCCGTTATTTCGATACCGCGCTGAAAGAGGGCGGCAAACTGATCACCGGCGGTCAAACCGGCGAAGGCTGGTATTTCGATCCGGCGATTATCGACGGTGTAACTGCGGATATGACGGTGTTTAAGGAAGAAATATTCGGCCCGGTGCTGGCGGTAACCACATTCAGCAGCGAAGAAGAAGCCGTCCGTTTGGCAAACCAATCGGATTACGGTCTGGCCGCTTCGTTCTACACATCCAATGTAAGCCGCGCCCACCGTGTTGCTCGCAAAATTCAGGCAGGTACGGTATCGGTAAACGGTTTTTCAGAAGGCAGTATTGCCACACCGTTTGGCGGTTATAAACAATCCGGTTTCGGCGGTCGCGACAAAGGTGTGGAAGCGTTTGAGCAATACACGCAGGCAAAAACCATTTGGTTTATGGAATAACACAAAATAAAGCTCAGGTCGTCTGAAACCGACAGGCTTGTAACCAACACAAACCTTTTTCCAGACGACCTCTAATAACTACACAAAACCGCAAAGGAGAAGAGATGGAAAAGATCGTCAGTACACTGGTGGATTATATCTGGGGCAACGGCTTGGTTTATCTGGCTTTAGCCGTCGGTTTATATTTCACTATTATTACTAGAGGAGTGCAGTTCCGCTATTTGCCTGAAATGATCCGCCTACTGAATGAAAAGCAGGAGTCCGGTGCGGGTATTTCTTCGTTTCAGGCATTCTGCATGTCGCTGTCGGGACGCATTGGTGTCGGCAACATCGCCGGCGTAGCGACCGCTATTGCCGCAGGCGGTCCGGGCTCTGTATTTTGGATGATTGTGATGGCTCTGTTGGGTGGTGCCAGCGCGTTTGTAGAATCCACTTTGGCGCAGATTTATAAAACCAAAGTCGGTACGGAATACCGCGGCGGCTCTCCTTATTACATCGAGCGCGGCTTAAAGATGAAAGCCTTTGCAGTGCTGGTAGCCGTAGTGATTTTCCTGAGCTACGGCGTGTTAGTGCCGGGCATTCAGGCCAATACCATTGCTACATCGTTTGAGAACGCCTTCGCACTGCCTGCATGGAGCACCGGTGCTGCAGTTTCCATGATATTGGCGTTTCTGATTTTCGGCGGCACCAAACGCATCGCCCGTGCTGCTGACCGCATTATCCCCCTAATGGCGTTAGGTTATGTAGGCTTGATGCTGATTGTGTTGATAAACCACGCATCTAAAATCCCCGAAACCTTAAGCCTGATCATCGGTAGCGCATTCGGTACGGACGCGGTATTCGGCGGAATTGTCGGTAGCGCGATTTCCTGGGGGGTGCGTCGCGCCGTGTTCTCAAACGTAGCCGGTGCAGGCGAAGCAACGTTCAGCTCGGCTGCCGCTGAAGTAAGCCATCCTGTGAAACAAGGTTTGGTGCAAGGCTTTTCGGTGTATATCGATACCGTGATTGTCTGCACCTCCACCGCTATCATGATTCTGATTACCGGTATGTATAACGTACATCCGGTCGGCATGAAAACGCCGCTTGTGGAAAATATTCCCGGCGTGGAAGCCGGCTCTGCTTACACGCAGGCTGCATTGGGTACTGTGTTCGGTAATTTCGGCGGCGCATTTGTGGCGGTAGGCATCTTCTTCTTTGCCTTTACCTGCCTGCTGGCTTATTACTACATCGCCGAAACTGCGCTGCTCTATCTCGACCAAAAGCTGAAATACCCGATACTCAGTATGATTCTGCGGTTGGTGTTTTTAGCGGTGGTGTTTACCGGCAGCGTACAGTCCGCCAGCCTGATGTGGGGCTTGGGTGATATAGGCTTCGGCAGCATGTGTTATCTCAACCTGATTGCTATCGTATTTCTCAGTAAACCCGCCTTACGTGCGCTGCATGATTACGACCGCCAGAAAAAAGCCGGCCTTGATCCGGCGTTCGACCCGCGTGTAGCCGGGATTGAGAATGCCGAATTCTGGATAGAACATATGCAACAACATGATAGGCGCTAAGTTTGCTCCGTTACGATAGATGAGCAAAGTAGTTGGAGGATCTAGGTTTTAAGTGCAACATCTGATTTAATTGAGCAAACCCGTTTAATAAGTACCTCATTTGGTGCCGAATAACACAACAGTTATGTAGGTGTGTTGTTCGGCACTACTGTATATGGTGTACCAGGACATGTCTAAATTTGCCTGAAATCCTTCCCTTTCAAAAAATACTGTCAAAGCGGCTCATTAGTATTTTCATTCGATTCCTGATCCCACTAATGTGCACTAGACTTCCTGCTTGGAAAATCTTTGCACTTCAAATCCAAATGTGTGAACTCTGCGTTCAGTCGGACAACTGCCGTTTCAAAAACCAATCGCCGAACGGCCAGTCCACGCTGTCGAGCAGGTTTTTGGTAATCAGC
>OMHC01000074.1_pt1 | contig 10346 bp, 10 predicted proteins | sample 1646141 | NCBI WGS metagenome assembly OMHC01 (sample SAMN03287617, study PRJEB25206) | human oral metagenome | biome: Human subgingival microbiome; feature: a sample from a patient with with chronic Periodontitis S01-06-R; material: Human subgingival plaque | host: Homo sapiens ...
CCTGCCCGGTGCGGCGCGCAAATGGACGGTGGGCGGCGGTGTCAATGTCCAAAGCAAATCCAGCCCGATTATGGTGGACGGAGAGAAACAATATTTGGGCGGTTACGCAGTCTGGCATGCAGCCGTACAATACGAACCCTCCAAACACGCCAAACTCAGCCTGAAAGTCGACAACCTGACCGACAAACGTTATTACGAAAGTTACGCCCACCGCGCTACCTACCAAGGACATTTCTACGGACAACCGCGCAATGTAACCTTGAACTTCAAGTGGAAGATGTAGCCATTTTATAAAGCGAGGTCGTCTGAAAATACAATCCGGCTTTCAGACGACCTCTTGCCCCTGCCGTCATGCCCGTTCATACCGACATGATGGCATCGGTATTTTCATTTGAACATCTGCAAACGGTCGTCTGAAACCCAGCAGGAAACAAAAGCGTCGGATAGCGTGTCTGATGCCGTTATCCCGCCGCTGCGGATTTTCAGACGACCTCCCGTTATTTGTACCAACATACCATCCATGAACATCCTCAAAAAATTCTTCCGACTCGCCCGCCCCTTTTGGACAGGGGCGCACGGGCGCATCCAATGGCTGATGCTCGCCGTCCTCATCGGCTTCACCCTTTGTTCCATCACCATCAGCGTTTGGATCGCCGCGTGGGACAAACGTTTCTACGACGCGCTCGCCGCGTTTGACGGCGCGTCCATGCCCGCGCTCATCGTCGAATACCTCGGCTACATGGCGATGATTATCGGCTGCATCGTCTGCGGCGACTGGCTGCAAAAACGCCTCATCTTCCGCTGGCGCACCCACCTGACCGAACAATTCCAGCAAAACTGGCTCGAAGGCCACAAACACTACCGCCTGCGCCTGACCGGCGAACCCGACAACCCCGACCAGCGCATCGCCGAAGACATCTACCTCCTCGCCGACAAAAGCATCGGACTGTTCCGCTCCTTCATCAATAATATTGCCAAATTCAGCGCGTTCGTCGCCGTATTATGGACGCTCTCCGGCGTGCAGACCTTCAACATCGGCGGGCGCGACATCACCATACACGGCTACCTCGTCTGGGTTGCCCTGATTTATTCCGTCATCAGCACCCTGATTGCCCACCTCGTCGGCCGCAAACTCAAAAACCTCAACATCGACCGCCAACACCGCGAAGCCGACTACCGCGCCGCCCTCCTGCGCGTGCGCGACCACGCCGAACAAATCGCCTTCTACAACGGCGGCGAAGCCGAAACAGGTCGTCTGAAACAACGTTACCTCCGCATCCGCGACAACTGGCGGCGGCTCACCAACTGCGAATTCCGCCAAGAAACCTTCTGGGCAACCTATGTGCGCATCAGCATCTTCATCCCTATCCTCGCCACCCTGCCCATGTACCTCGCCAAAACCATGACCTTCGGCGACATGATGCAGACCCGCACATCGTTTGCCCGCGTCCAAGACAGCTTCGGCTGGTTTACCGACTCCTACCGCCGCCTCATCGAATGGGCGGCAGTTGTCGAACGCCTCTCCGGTTTTCAGACGGCATTGGAACAAGTAGGACAAGAAGACATAAGCACCGCCCGTCCAGCACCCGCCCTGACTTTAAACAACCGCCGCCAAAGCGGTATCCTCGTCCTGCAAAACCTCACCGTCCACACCCAAACCGGCAGCCCCCTGCTCACCGACATCAACCTCGAAGCCCACGCCCCCGAATGGGTATTGCTCGAAGGCAGAAGCGGCATCGGCAAATCCACCCTGCTGCGCGCCCTCGCAGGCTTGTGGCCGTATTACCAAGGCAGCTTCGCCCTCGACGGCAGCCTCCTCTTCCTGCCCCAACGCCCCTACCTCCCCGCCGACACCCTGCGCCATACCGTCAGCTATCCCCACCCCGCCTGCCAAGACGACCAAATCATTCAGACGACCTTGGAACAAGTCGGGTTAGGCCGCCTGAAAAATAATTTAGACGAACCATACGAATGGCACGGCATCCTTTCCGGCGGTGAACAACAACGCCTCAGCCTCGCCCGCGCGCTGCTGCACAAACCGCGAATCCTGTTCCTCGACGAAGCTACCAACCAGCTCGACGGCGAATCCGCATTGGCGCTGATGCAGGTTCTCAAGCAAAACCTTCCCGACACCCTCGTCGTCGGTATCAGCCACCAACCCGAAATTCAAGCCTTGTTCGGACGTAAAGTTAATTTAAAACCACTCGACGAACTTGCAAACCGTTCAGATTAGTAATATAGTTCTTTCTGACTAGTTTCATAGTTCTTTAGGGTTACTTTTAAAACTCCTTGGATAGCCTCCGCCAGCTCCCGGCAGGAGGCGTTTTTTTGTCCGGCGTTTTTGTCTGTGCTTAACACATTGAATTTCAAAGCACTCAGCTAATATCAATGACACTAAAAAAGGTCGTCTGAAAACATTTCTGCTTTTCAGACGACCTCTTACCATATCCAAAATCAAATAGAGAAATCTTCGACCACCGGCGTATAAAGAATACGGTCCACCACATCCCGCGTCAGCTTTGGCGAGAACATTTCGATAAAATCGTAGGTATAACCGCGAAGATAAGTATCCGAGCGCACCGCCATCCAAATGGGCGAAGGCTCAAACAGATGCGCCGCATCGACCAATTCCAAATCCGAATCTTTCTCCGGATCAAATGCCATCTTCGCCATCAACCCGACCCCGAGCCCCAGTCGGACATAAGTCTTCAACACATCCGTATCCGCTGCCGACAAAACCACATCAGGATTATCCAAATGCGCCTTATTAAAAGCACGCGCAATACTGCCGCCCTGATTAAATGCAAATTCGTAAGTAATCAAAGGAAACGAAGCCAAGTCCTCGATACTTAAAGGATTCATACATTCCAACAAAGGATGTTCTTTCGGCACGATAACCGCATGGTTCCACTCATCACACGTCAACTTGCTCAATTCGGGATGATCGTCAATCCGCTCCGTCACAATCGCAATATCCGCCTCGCCATTGCTGACCATTTGCGCAATCGCCGCAGGACTCCCCTGTTTGATCGTCAGATTAACCCTCGGATAACGCTTCACAAAATCCGCCACAATCAAAGGCAGCGCATAGCGTGCCTGCGTATGCGTCGTCGCAATCGTCAGAGACCCGCTGTCGTGATCGGTAAACTCACTGCCAATATTCTTAATATTTTGGACATCGCGCAAAATCCGTTCCGAAATCTCAAGCACCGCCTTACCCGGCTGTGAAACAGACACCACACGCTTGCCGCTGCGTATAAAAATCTGCACACCCAGCTCTTCTTCCAAAAGGCGGATTTGCTTGGAAATACCCGGCTGCGAAGTAAAGAGCGCATCCGCAGCCTCAGACACATTCAGATTATGGCGGTACACCTCCAACGCATACCGCAATTGCTGTAATTTCATAGGTAGTCCGGTTGTATTGTATTTGTGTGTTTTATGCGACAAGCAGTACATAATTTAACATATTTTGCCGGATTTGTCGGACATCCAAAATACACACAAGGAAGTTTTTGTTTTCAATAAAACTATACATATAAACTATGAAAACCGTCTTTACAGCACGCAAACGCTTGTTGCGTTTCCGCAACTGCAAATAGAAACAGACCCGAATTTCCTGATAAATAAATGACACAAGATTGATTTTTAGGCATGATTCACCATTAGGAGGCAGGCAGTTTCATGGTTTTATAAAGGCATTGAGTATTGACAGTCTGCACCATGCTTCTTTATAGTGCAAACTGATATATCCGATTTGCCGCTGTTTTATGCTGCGGCCTGTATATTGGTAATTTGCTGCGGCTGCTTCCTGTATCCGCCGCATAACAATTTTGATGAGGGAATAAAATGACCAAACAGCTGAAATTAAGCGCATTGTTCGTTGCATTGGTTGCTTCAGGCACTGCAATGGCAAGTGAAGCGCACACCAAACACGGCTACACCGTAAGCAGCCAATCTCAAGAAATCGTCCGTAATAACTACGGCGAGTGCTGGAAAAACAGCTACTTCGACAAAGAAACCCAAGGTCGTGTCGAATGTGGTGACCGCGAAGCGGTAGCCGCAGTTCAACAAGCTCCCGAATACGTTGACGAAACTGTTTCCCTGTCTGCGAAAACTCTGTTCGGCTTCGACAAAGACATCCTGCGTCCTGAAGCTCAAGAAAACCTGAACAGCCTGGCCCAACGCCTGAGCAACGAAAACGTACAAACCGTACGTATCGAAGGTCACACCGACTTCATGGGTTCTGAAGAGTACAACCAAAACCTGTCTGAACGTCGTGCCAACGTAGTGGCCAACTACTTGGTAGGTCGTGGCGTTCCTTCCAGCAAAGTTTCCGCTACAGGTCTTGGCGAGTCTCAAGCTCAAATGACTGCTACTTGTGAAGCAGAAGTAGCAAAACTGGGCAAAAAAGTATCCAAAGCCAAAAAACGCGCTGCTTTGATCGCATGTATCGAGCCTGACCGTCGCGTTGATGTGAAAATCCGCAGCACTGTTACCAAACAAGTTGCCCCGGGTCAAACAATTGAAGGTCAAGGCGAACGTCCTGCAGTGGATGAAGGCTGGATTCCTTCTCCATACAACGGCGTACACGGCTACGCTAAGCCTTAATCGAAACATCCCAGAAACCCCGCTTCCCTGCGGGGTTTTTATTTTGTCGGATTAACGTTGATACAAAGGTCGTCTGAAAAATCGAGATTTGGCTTCTTTTCACTTTGCCACAACTTCCCCTTCAGACGACCTAGATTTTCCTCATGAATCCTTTTCTACCTCTTCTCTTCTCGATCAATCTATCTGATAGAAGCTGAAAATTTCGGTATCAACCCGCCATATATCGCCGTCACCATTTGACACAGATAATAACCAAATACAAAAAATTAAAAAGCGTACAAAAGCAAAAGGTCGTCTGAAACCAGAAAACCTGTTTTCAGACGACCTTTATTTGCAATACCGTTTACCGGAAGATTATTTCTTCGAGCCGACGAATGCGCCTACCGTATTGCCGCTAGAGAATCCGCCTGCAACTTCCGCTGCATTTTTGCCAAAGAAACCGCCTTTGACTTGGGTCGCACCGGATTGTTCAAACTTGTTGCCGCTAATTTGGGCATTAACAGCAATGTTGTCGCCAAATTTAGCATCACGAGAGATAGTGCCTGTTAATTTTTTACTGTCAAAATTGGCAGTCAACTCTGTGCGGGTAATATCGTAATTTGCGCCGCTATGCATAGAGGCAACGCTGGTGTTGTAATGAACTTGCCCTTTAGGCAGCTCGGCTGCGGGCGTAAAGTGTCCGCTGAAGAAAGCTTGTTTTTTGCCGTTAACTTCCAACACGCCGGCAGTAGCGTTTGCTGAAGCGGTATTGACCAAGAATTTCTGTACGGATTTCGGCTCGCCGGATGCAATTCCTGAAATAAAACCAGGGACTTTGCCTTTCCAATTATTCAAAGAAATACCGCCGCTTTGGGTCAGATCAAAATCCACTCCGTCAACGCGGATGTGTTTGATGTTGCTATTATCGATGGCAATGCTATTACCGCCAACTGTTTGCTGTGCAGCGGTAGGAACCGCCGGAGTAGCAGGAGTTTTAGGAGCAGTAGGCGTTTTACCCGTCTCAGGTTTTGCAGGAGTTGTCGTTGATGGGGGAGTTGCAGGCTTCTGCGACGTTGATGGGTTGCTTGGACCTGCGTTAGGCGTAGATTGTGAAGAAGGAGTGGAATTTCCACCACCGCCCCCACCTCCGCAGGCAGCCAAAGTTGCTGTACAAATCAATGCAAGTACTTTTTTCATGTCGTATCATCCTTTTTTAAATTGAATCTCGAAGTTTCTGTATTCGGGAACAAGTCTTGATTGTGCTTGCGATGCACCTGAATCAATGACTTAGACATTTTATACTAAAAAGGTAAGTCGACCCATATGTAATAGTTAATTCAAGTAAATTTACAAACAAAATATAACTAAATTATGACTAAGTTAACAATTTATTGGCAGGAAACACATAAAATCAACTCACTTTTTCAGACGACCTGCATTTTCCTCATGAATCCTTTATAATCTCTTCCTTTATAAATCAATATCTTTCGAAAGAAGCAAAATGCCCGATTTCCGTCAAGATTTCCTCAAGTTTGCGCTGGCACAGAATGTATTGAAATTCGGTGAATTCACAACCAAGGCAGGCCGTCAGTCGCCTTATTTTTTCAACGCCGGACTGTTTAACGACGGCGCATCGACGCTGCAACTGGCGAAGTTTTATGCGCAGGCGATTATCGAGAGCGGCGTAAAATTCGACATGCTGTTCGGCCCGGCTTACAAAGGCATTATTTTGGCGGCAGCGACTGCGATGATGCTGGCGGAAAAAGGCGTGAACGTGCCGTTTGCCTACAACCGCAAAGAAGCGAAAGACCACGGAGAAGGCGGCGTATTGGTCGGTGCGCCGCTCAAAGGCCGCGTATTGATTATCGACGACGTGATTTCTGCGGGAACATCTGTGCGCGAATCGGTCAAACTGATTGAAGCGGAAGGCGCAACGCCCGCCGCCGTCGCCATCGCACTCGACCGCATGGAAAAAGGTACGGGCGAATTGTCCGCCGTTCAGGAAGTGGAAAAACAATACGGCTTGCCCGTCGTCGCCATTGCCAATCTGAACGACCTGTTCACGCTCCTGCAAAACAATGCAGAATTCGGCGGCTTCCTCGAGCCGGTCAGAGCCTACCGCGAACGCTACGGCGTCGCCTAAAATACGATAAACAAAAGGTCGTCTGAAAACGGACAATCCCTTTTCAGACGACCCAACCCAATCAAACACACATTAAAACAACACATCCCACACTTTACACGGAAAACCCCTATGCCCGCCTGTATCTGCCCACACTGCAAAACCTCACTTTGGGTCAAAGACACCCAGCTCAACGTCGCACAAGGCTTTGTCGTTTGCAATAAATGCGAAGGCCTGTTCAAAGCCAAAGACAGCCTGGCGCCGTCTTCCGCCCCCGCCAATCCCGACACGCTGCCCAACGCCGTTACCGACGTCCGTCTCGTACACGACATGGGCGGCAACATCCGCAACCGCAAACAACTCTCCCGCCACGAAATCGCCAGCCTGCTCGACAGCGCCGAACGTGCCAAAAAAGCCAAAGAAGAGGCGGCACGGCGAGCCGAAGATGAAAAACGGCGGACTGAAGAATTTCAAGCCCTGATGGCGGCAGCCGCTGCCAAACCCGCCAAATCCGAAGAAGGCTTCAACTGGACGCTGGCGGTACTGGTTGCGCTGACCGTCCTCATCATGCAGCTTTTCTATCTGGTCTTGTTATGAACACATCTCCGGGCTTTGTTGCCGATTTTCGCGAAGCCGCGCCCTATATCCACTACCTGCGCGGCAAAACACTGGTTATCGGCATCACCGACAGCCTGCTCGAAGGCGACACCCTGAACCGGCTTGCCGCCGATTTCCACCTACTCGCCGGCTTGGGCGTGCGCCTCGTGTTAGTACACGGCACGCGCCATTTCCTCAACTGCCTCGCCGCCGACAGACAATTCGTTCCGCAATACCACCGCAACCGCCGCATTACCGACGACGCCACCCTGCGCGACGCCAAGCAGGCGGTCGGCATGATACGCAGCGACATCGAAGCCGCCCTGTGCAGCAGTGCATCCGCGCCCTTGCGCAACAAACCGATTCCCACCGCTTCAGGCAATTTCCTCACCGCCCGCCCACTCGGCGTCATTGACGGCATAGACATGGGCTATACCGGCATCGTCCGCAAAACCGATACCGACTCCATAAACCGCCGCCTCGACGACGGCGCCATTGTCCTCATCAGCCCGCTCGGACACTCCTACGGCGGCAAAACCTTCAACCTCAGCATGAGCGAAGCCGCAGAAGCCGTCGCTGTCGCCCTTCAAGCCGAAAAACTCGTGTACCTGACTGAAGAAGCCGGCATTTGCAACGCCGACGGCGTCCTCATGTCCACCCTATCCTCAGGCGAAGTCCGCCACCTGATAGAAACCGCGCACAACGTCCCCGTGCGCCTGCTCCAAGCCGCCGTCAACGCCGTCGAAAACGGCGTCAGCCGCGTTCAAATCCTCAGCGGACGCGAAGACGGTGGACTGTTGCGCGAACTCTTCACCCGCGAAGGCTGCGGCACCGCCATCGCCCGCGATTCCTTCATCTCCATCCGCCAAGCCCACAGCCGCGACATCCCCCGCATCATCGCCCTGATACGCCCGCTGGAAGAACAAGGCATCCTGTTGCACCGCAGCCGCGAATATCTCGAAAACCACATCTCTGGCTTCTCCGTCCTCGAACACGACCGCAACATCTACGGCTGCGTCGCCCTCAAAACTTTCGACAACCCCGAAATCGGCGAACTCGCCTGCCTCGTTGTCTCCCCCGAAGCCCGCGACGGCGGCTACGGCGAAATGCTGCTCGACCACCTCTTCCAAAAAGCCCGCGCCATGGGCATCCGCCGCCTGTTCGCCCTCTCCACCCACACAGGCGAATGGTTTGCCGAACGCGGTTTTCAGACGACCTCTCCCGACGCATTACCCGAAGAACGCCGCCGCGACTACCTCGCCAACGGCCGCAATTCGCAGGTGTTCGTCCGAGAATTAGCCTAAACGGGATTTAAACCCAAGGTCGTCTGAAACTGCCGACGACCTTGTTTAACGCGCCCAAACATCAAACATGACTTGAAAACAAGCCTGACGGTTTGCCGCCCTCTTTCATGAAGAGAAGACGACAAACCGTCAGGCTTACGTTTTGAAAAACTAAAAAGAAAACGCTGTTGCAGCAGGTTTTCAGGCGGCTTGATGTTCACAAAAAATCTATATTCCTCAACGGCCATTCCTCACTCAAAGGCGCGACAATTTCAAACGTCTGACCTTGATAGTCGAATTTGATTTTCCAAGCGTGGAGAAACATCCGCGATGCAGGCTTCCCGCCGTAGAGCGTATCGCCCAAAATCGGGCTGCCCAAGCTTTTCATGGCGACACGGAGTTGGTGGGTTTTGCCCGTATGTGGATGCAGGACGAACAGGCGTAGGCCGGGTTCTAAGCTGTGGCTGCCAAATTCGGTCACGGCGGGATTTCCCATGCCGTGCGTCAGTTTCCATGCGCCGCGCCGCGATTTTTCCATATCGCCTTTAATCCAACCTTGCTTCTTAGACGGCTTGTCCGTTGCCAGCGCCAAATAAGTTTTACGCATGGTTTTGGCGGCAAACTGCTGCGCCAACTCCGACGCGCTTTGCGGGTTCAGGGCAAACAGCAGCACGCCGCTGGTCAGCTTGTCCAAGCGGTGCAGCAGCCAAACCTGCTCAAGACCGAGCTGCGCCGCCAGCGTCTGCGTCAGGCTGACTGCGCCCTCTTCCTGATGCACGGATACGCCGCAAGGTTTGTTGACGGCAACAAAATCCGGATGTCTGAATAAGATTTCCCACATTTCAGACGACCTATTTCAACATAATGCCGTCGCCCGCCAAAGTGATGACGCCCAATACGCAAAACAGTACGCAGGCGGAAATCCGCACGGCTTTGGCGGGGATTTTTTTCATCAGCATATCGCCCAGATAAACCACGGGGACAGTTGCCAACATCAATCCGGCAACGCTGCCGAGTACGACCATGGATAAGGATTGGTATTTTGCCGCCAGCAAGACTGTGGCGATTTGGGTTTTGTCGCCGATTTCCGCCATAAAAAACAGAAAAACCGTCGCTCCAAACGCACCGTATTTGAGCCAACGGCTGTCGGGATTTTCATCTTTATCAGGCAGGAGCAGCCACAAGCCGACCGCGATGAAGCTGATGCCGACCGCCCATTTGACGGTATCGGGGGAAACGGTTTCCGCTAACCATACACCGACAAATGCGGAGACCAAATGATTCAGTAAAGTGGCAATGAAGATGCCGGAGACTACCGCGTTTTTCTGGGCGAAACGTGCGGCAAGGAAAAGAGCGAGCAGTTGCGTTTTATCGCCGATTTCGGCAATGGCAACGCCCAGTATTGAAGAGAAAAATGCTTCCATAAGATACTCAACCGAAGCGGGCAAAAAAAAAAGCGTTGCACATACCGCCCGCAAGGGTATGGACAACGCTTACGTCTTGCCTGTCTTCCGGTTTCCAGGAAGATGCCGCCACCATGACCGATTTTTGTCGAACTCAGTCAATTATGTTGATAACGGCTCTGATTGTCAGTGAAAATCAGATGGCTACTCCCGTAAGAGTGTGCGCATTATAAAGAGGTTGGCGCGTAAAGACAATCATAAAGGTCGTCTGAAACGGCTTTCATTTTCCAGAAGCTATTTTATAGTGGATTAACTTTAAACCAGGACGGCGTTACCTCGCCTTAGCTCAAAGAG
>OMHC01000079.1_pt1 | contig 10100 bp, 10 predicted proteins | sample 1646141 | NCBI WGS metagenome assembly OMHC01 (sample SAMN03287617, study PRJEB25206) | human oral metagenome | biome: Human subgingival microbiome; feature: a sample from a patient with with chronic Periodontitis S01-06-R; material: Human subgingival plaque | host: Homo sapiens ...
GGCGTGCGCTTGGAAGCGGAAGCCGTTATCGACGGCAAACCCGTCCACACCAAAATCAACAGCACATTTGCCCGCTTTTATACAGGCAAACCGGCCAGTGCCGGGGCATTCAAGGCTGATGCGCGTTTGATGAAATAAGCGAAGACGAAAAAATCAGGAGCTGCCCGCATTTCAAAAAGGCAGCTCCTTTATGATGCTTCCAGACAGGAGGCCGTCTGAAAAACCGTATGCTACCAACGCACCATCAGCGCCCGGTGATCCGAATGCCGCCAAGGCAAAGGTTCGGCACGCACCGGCTGTTTTGCCAGAACATGATCAAGATTTAGCCCGAACGGTAGCCAGGTTGGCGTCCAAAACCGTGTCTGCGCCCGTATGCCCGCCGTTTCGGTAAAACTGCGGAACACTGGCGAAAACGGGCTGCTGTTCAGATCGCCAACCACCAGCACATTTTCTTCCTTCCCGATGAATACGGCCGTCTGCGCCAAATATTCCCGCCGTTCCACCGCCAATGAGGCACTGACGGGCGGCGGCGGATGAAGGGCAAATAAGGCGGTATTGCCCGCTACCGCACGAATATACGGATAATCGCCGACAAACCTTACCTCACAGCCGGCCAGGGGCTTCTTGCTCCACACTGCCAGGGCAAACGGACTGTCCGACTCCCATTCGCAACCATAGGGATAACTGCGGCGCAAAGCCTGCCATCCGCTGTCGGCCAAATCGATTTCTGCCAAAGCCAGCACTTCCGGCGCGGTAGCCAAAATCTTTGCCGATTCTTCGGCCGCCTTGGGATTATCGAGATTCACGTTGTACCACAACAGGCTGTGATGTGTTTCAGACGGCCTCTCCCCTTCGAAAGGCTGCGCCAGCCACAGCAACAGCACAGATGCCGCACCCAGCCATAGCCAACGTTTCCAACCACTGTCCAACCAAGCCGCCAACACGAAAACAGCGGCATAATAAGGCACAAAATGGCTGAACAACTCAGCCAGCCAATACGATGCGCCAACATTGCCCGCCAATACCGCAATCACCGATAAAACCGCCAATATCCGCACCCTTTGAACGGTAAACTGCCGCCAACCGAATTTTTTATCCATATTTTTTCCAAACTGCAATCATGCAGCCATGTAACTATCGGTTTATCTATTATAAACTTCCGTCTTCAACCATATCGGAGCATACGGTATTGCTGCCGACCGCATCCATTTTTTACTCACCCATTTTACTTTACGGAAAATTCTATCATGAAAAACAACCGCCTTGCCTGCGCCGTTTTAGCCGCTTTGCTGTCTATCCAAACCCTGCCGGCATCTGCCGCCAAACCTGATACCGCTTCAACTGTAGGAACACCCTCACAGAACAATCCTGCTCCTGCAGATGCCGGACTTCCCGCCGACCTCGCCGAACAAATGGTTGTCGGCCCGGCAGTTATCGATTTGGGCAACCAGGCAAAACTGAAACTGCCCGCTAAAATGGTCTTTATCAAAAAAGAAGCCGCCAACACCATGATGGAGGAGGCCGGCAACGGTACAGACCCCAACCGTTACGGGCTGATTCTGCCGGAACCAGAGAATGATGAAAGCGATACTCCTCTCTGGCTGGTGGATCTGACCTTTACCGATTCCGGTTACATCAAAGACGACGATGCCAAAGAATGGGATGTCGAAGGCATGCTCAAGCAGCTGAAAGAAGGTTCTGAGGAGCAAAACAAAGAACGTGCCGCCCGCAACCTGCCTGAATTGGAAACGCGCGGCTGGGTGGAAAAACCGCAATATGATGCGGCTACCCATCGCCTGATTTGGTCGATTGACGTTTGGGAGAAAAACAAACCCGACCAAAATCCTGCCATCAACTACAACACTTACCAGCTCGGCCGCGAAGGCTTTATCCAACTGACCATGGTCACCGATTTGAACAGCGTAGACCAATACAAACCTATCGCACGGGAATTATTGGGCAATATCGAATTCAACGAAGGCAAGCGTTACAGCGATTTCAATGCCGCGACCGACAAAGTGGCGGAATACGGATTGGCTGCCTTAGTCGGCGGATTGGCTGCGAAAAAACTGGGCTTGTTGGCTCTTGCAGGCGCATTGCTCGCCAAATTCGGCAAATTGATTGCTGTCGGCGTGATTGGGGCAGGCGCGCTGTTTAAAGGCTTATGGCGCAAAAAAGATAAAAATCAAAGCGAAGAATAAGTTTCTGCGAAACTAAAAAAGGTCGTCTGAAAATTTTCAGACGACCTTTTTTACGCTTTAAGAACGTATCCGTTTCAACACTTCTTCCTTGCCGATTAATGCCAACACGGCATCGACGCTGGGTGTTTTCGCCGTGCCACAGACGGCGAGGCGTAGGGGCATGCCGAGTTTGCCCATTTTGATGCCTTCTTCGTCGCAGAAGGGTTTGAACAGGTCGTGGATGGCTTCGGCGTTCCAGTCTTCCAGCCCTTCGAGGCGTTCGGCAAAGCGCAGCATACGGGCGGCGGCTTCGTCATCCCAGTGTTTCTGTACGTCCGCTTCGGCAGGCGTTTGTTTGACGTAGAAGTAGAGGCACTCGTCGGCGAGGGTGTTCAGGTCTTGGGCGCGGTCTTTGACCAGTGCCAACACGTCTTCCAACGCGGGTTTTGCCGTGTCGTAAATGTCGCGCAGGGCGAGGCGGGGTTTGACGAGTTCGGCGAGTTTTTCGTTGGGCGTGATTTTGATGTGTTCGCCGTTAATCCAGTAGAGCTTTTTCAAGTCCATGCGGCTTGGAGACGGGGAAACGTCTTTCAAATCAAACCATTCGATGAATTGTTCCATCGTGAAGAACTCGTCGTCGCCGTGCGCCCAGCCCAAACGAGCCAGATAGTTGAGCATGGCTTCAGGCAGGATGCCCATCGCGCCGAAATCGGTGATGGCGACGGTATCACCGCTGCGTTTGGAGATTTTTTTGCCTTGTTCGTTGAGAATCATGGGCAGGTGGCCGTATTCGGGCAGGTTCGCGCCGATGGCTTTTAAGATGTTGATTTGTTTCGGGGTGTTGTTCACATGGTCGTCGCCGCGGATAACGTGGGTAACGCCCATGTCGTAGTCGTCCACGACGACGCAGAAGTTATAGGTCGGCGTGCCGTCGGCGCGGGCGATAATCAGGTCGTCGAGTGCTTCGTTGGGAATGGAGATTTCGCCTTTGACCAAGTCCGTCCATTTGGTGACGCCGTCCAAAGGCGTTTTGAAGCGGACGACGGGTTGCACGTCGGCAGGGATTTCGGGCAGGGTTTTGCCTGCTTCGGGGCGCCAGCGGCGGTCATAAGTCGCCGTGCCTTCTTTTTCGGCTTTCTCACGCATGGCTTCCAGCTCTTCTTTGCTGCAATAGCAGTAGTAGGCGGCGCCTTTTTCCAAGAGTTCGGCGATGACTTCTTTGTAGCGGTCGAAGCGGCGGGTTTGGTACACGACGTTGTCGGCGTTGTCGTAATCGAGACCGACCCATTTCATGCCGTCGAGGATGATGTTGACGGATTCGGCGGTGGAACGCGCCAAGTCGGTGTCTTCGATACGCAATAGGAACTCGCCTTTGTGATGGCGGGCAAACGCCCATGAAAACAAGGCGGTGCGCACGCCGCCGATGTGCAGGTAGCCGGTGGGGCTGGGGGCGAAACGGGTTTTGACGGTCATGATGGCTCCAGAATCTTTTAAAACGGGTATTTTACTGTTTTTAGACGGAATCGGACAATGAAAGGTCGTCTGAAACCTGAAAATTCGGTTTTCAGACGACCTTTTTTCCTTTATTCGTCTTCTGTTTTACTCATCGTCAGCCAGTCCCAAAAGTTTTCGCTCCATTTGCCGATGCGGTAGAGGAAGAGGGCGTAGCTTTCTTGAAGCAGGAATTTGTTTTTTTCCTTGCTTTGGTCGAACCGCGTGGTCGGCGTGGCGGAGATGTAGGCTTCGATGTCGAGGTCGGAGGCGATTTCGAGGGCGCGGGCGAGGTGGTAGGGATCGCTGACGATGATGATGCTTCCGATGCCCTCGGCGCGCAGTATCGGGCGGATGTTGCGGATGTTTTCGTAGGTGTTGCGCGAGGTGTTTTCAAAGAGGATGTTGTGCGCAGGTATGCCTTGTTTGAGGGCGTAGCGACGACCGACTTCGGCTTCGGTCATGTAGCCTTTTTTGGGTGTTCCGCCGGTGAAAACGATTTTTTCGACACGGTGGCTTTGGTAGAGGGTGATGGCGTGGTTGATGCGTTCGCGGAAGATGGGCGAAGGCCGTTTGTCCCACGCGGCGGCGCCGAGCACCAGGGCGGCATCGGCGCGGACATGACCGGGCAGGGGCTGCGAGCCGGTGTGGTACACCTGCCATGCGCCCTCGCCGAATATGCCGAGTACCAGCAGGATACTCAGACCTATGCCGCGAAAGAGGTAGTAGCGCAAGCCGTTGCGGCTGCGGAACAGGGAAATCATGTAGGGACGGCCTTCCCGCGCTTCAGTCCAACAGGGCTTCGATGTTTTCGAGCGGTCTGCCGATGGCGGCTTTGTCCTGTGTGGTCAGGATGGGGCGTTCGAGCAGGGCGGGGTGGGCGGCGATGGCTTCGAGCAGGGCTTGGTTGTCGAGGTCGGGCTTGTCCAAGCCGAGTTCTTTGTACAAGTCGTCTTTGACGCGCATCATGCCGCGTACGGACGCCAAGCCCAGCTTAGCGAAAATGTCTTTCAGTGTCGCCAAGTCGGGCGGGGTGTCGAGGTATTTGACGACTTCGGCTTTGATGCCGCGCGCTTCGAGCAGGTCGAAAGCGGCGCGCGATTTGCTGCAACGCGGATTGTGGTAGAGCGTGAATTCAGACGACATAGGGTTCTCCAATGTTTTTAGATTTTGCTGATGGGCTTTATTATCGGCTGCCTTGGCGATTTCCTCAACTTATCACCCAATAATCGTCATTTTTTACCGCTAAAATCCAACATCTTGATTTTCTCCATAGACAGCACGCTGAAAGGGGTTACAATGCCTGCATCTGATTGATGCAAAGGATGGAACTTATGAAAAAATTATTGCTTGCCTCTGTTTTGATGACCGCCGCCCTGTCTGCCCCTGCGTTTGCCGCCGACCCGCTGGCGGGCTGGAACGACAACAAACCGCAAAGCCTGCAATCGCTCAAAGCCCCCGTGCGCGTGGTGAACCTGTGGGCGACCTGGTGCGGTCCGTGCCGTAAGGAAATGCCCGCCATGTCCGCTTGGTACAAAGCGCAGAAAAAAGGCAGCGTCGATATGGTCGGTATCGCGTTGGATACTTCCGACAACATCGGCAAATTCCTGAAACAAACCCCCGTCAGCTATCATGTTTGGCGTTATACCGGCGCGGACAGCCGCAATTTCATGAAGTCTTACGGCAACAACGTCGGCGTATTGCCGTTCACCGTTGTCGAAGCCCCGAAATGCGGCTACAAACAAACCATCACCGGCGAAGTCAACGAAAAAAGCCTGACCGCCGCCGTCAATGCAGCTAAAGAAAAATGTAAATAAGCCAGGCTGAAGCCGAACTGAGAAAACAAAAAAGTCGTCTGAAAACCGAAATCTCTGGTTTTCAGACGACCTTTTTATCTTTTGAGGTTTACACGCCCTGTTTCAAGCTGGCTTCGATGAAGCCGTCCAAATCGCCGTCCAATACGGCTTTGGTGTTGCCGACTTCGTAGCCTGTGCGCAAGTCTTTGATGCGCGAGGAGTCCAAGACGTACGAGCGGATTTGGCTGCCCCAACCCACATCGGACTTGCCTTCTTCCAACGCCTGTTTCTCTTCGTTGCGTTTGCGCATTTCCAATTCATACAGTTTGGATTTCAGCATTTCCATCGCAGCGGCTTTGTTGGCGTGTTGCGAACGGTCGTTTTGACACTGCACCACAATCCCCGTCGGCTCGTGGGTAATGCGCACGGCGGAGTCGGTTTTATTGATGTGCTGACCGCCCGCGCCCGATGCGCGGTAAGTGTCGATACGCAAATCGGCGGGGTTGATTTCGATTTCGATGGAATCGTCGATTTCGGGGTACACGAACACGGATGAGAACGATGTATGGCGTTTGTTGTTCGAGTCAAACGGCGAGTAGCGCACCAAGCGGTGAACGCCGGTTTCCGTGCGCAGCAAGCCATAGGCGTATTCGCCTTCCACGCGGATGGTGGCACGGTTGATGCCCGCGATTTCGCCGTCGTCTTCTTCGAGGATTTCGATTTTGAAGCCTTTGCGTTCGGCGTAGCGGCTGTACATACGGAACAGCATGCCCGCCCAGTCTTCCGCTTCCGTACCGCCCGCGCCTGCGGTGATGTCGATAAAGCAGTTGTTCGGGTCGGCGGGCTGGTTGAACATCCGTTTGAACTCCAAATCCGCCATCTGTTTTTCCAGTCCCGCCACGTCTTCCTGCACGGCGGCGAAACCTTCTTCATCGTTTTCCTCGACGGTCATTTCAATCAGCATTCGGTTGTCTTCGATGCCCGACGCGATGTTGTCGAGCGTCAACACGATGCCTTCAAGGATTTTGCGCTCTTTGCCGATTTCTTGAGCGCGTTTCGGGTCGTTCCACAGCTCAGGGTCTTCGGAAAGGCCGATGACTTCTTCCAATCGGTCTTTCTTGCCCTGATAGTCCATATAGACGCGGATGTCTTCGCTGCGCTTTTCCAAATCGTTCAGGGTGTTGTTGAGCTGGTTGATTACTTCGGCTTCCATGATTCTTGTGTGCTTTCAAAATTTTAGGGGCGTATTGTAAGGGATTTGCGGGCTTTTTTCTATGATAAAGGTCGTCTGAAAACCTGAATCTCAAGTTTTCAGACGACCTTTGCGTTTGCATTATCCGCCAGCTATGTGGCGGATTCATATCCGGTCTGACCGGATTATTTATTCAGACGCTGCCATTGTGCGGGGGTGTAGGTTCGGGTAGTGGTTTTCTCGTTGCCACGACGGTCGGTTCGGGTTTCAGTTACCACGACCTTGTCCTCGTCAGAGGTATCGACTGAACGGGAGTAGAACGGCACCAGACTATACTCATCGTGGTTGTAACGGTAGCGTTCTTCGATACGGGTGCAGCAGTCGACTTCATTCGTCACAATCAGGGCTTTTTGTTTGTTGTCGACGCGGAACATCCCCATGTAATTCTTGGTCAATTCAGTCAGTGAATAACTTTGGCTAAAATCACCATACTCGCCTTGCTCGTAGATGTCGTATGTAGGAGAGTTTTTAGGGCCTTTATTGCCGGTTGCAACGGCAATATCCTTGCGTCCGTCAAAGGTAAAGTCTTTCATAATCAAAGGGCTTTTTGCCGCAGAGATTTTGCTGCCTTCGCCGCGTTCAAATATCAGGTCGTCACTCTTAAAAACATTCGTGGTTTCCTTCTTAGGGTGATACAAAAACACCGCGCCTTTGCCGCCGCAATGATTGTCTTTGCAGCCCTCGACAGAAATATGCGCCTGCCAGCCGTCGGGCAGATCGGTCACACGGAAAAATTCTTTTGCCTGAGCGCCGGCAGCGGCGAAAAGAGCAAATAGCATGAGGTATTTTTTCATCAAAGTTCCTTTACGTTTAACCCCGACCGGGTAATGAAATCAAAATTATGCAGAAGAGTAACCCTCTTCATGTCAGGCAGCAAGGGCAATTAAGCCAAACAGGTATTCTTTCATAATTTTCTTATCCTTGCTTTACAAAATGACAAAAGGTCGTCTGAAAGCAGGAAAGGTGTGCAGATAGGCGGGAAAGGTTCGTGCGTATGATGGTACGATTGGCGGCGTAGCTTATTCGGAAGTATTGCACATGGTATGTGAAGGTCGTCTGAAAATGAGTTTCAGACGACCTTTGGTTTGGTTGGAAAGGGGAGTTTAGAAAGGCTGCACACAGATTCCAGGTTTTGTGTGATTTGCTGGTGTGTGAATGTGAGACGCTGCCAAATTAGACAGCCCGCACCCTAAAACCCCGCCCGATCCAATTCTTCCAACAGTGCAGGCCGGCGCGGTTTGTCGCTATATCGTTCCCTGATTTCGTCGGCGAAGTCTTCCATTGCCTGCCGTTGTGCGGAATATTGGCGGCGGAGGATCTTTAATTGGTTCAAGAGCTGGCGGTATTGTTTACGGTTGCTTGCCTTATTGATTTCAGCCGCAAAGATTTTCAGGTAGCAAGCTACGATTTGGTCGTGATACGGCTCGGGAAAAGACGGGGCAAAACGTTCCATCATGTGCAACAAGGGGTGTTGCTGCAATAGGGCGAGCAACAGGTCGAATTCCTGTTCATGCTCCAATATTTCAGCCCGCAGCGAATATTGACCCGATAAGCGCGCAAGCAGGCGGTTGAATTCATGCGGCCATTCGGCAGCGGAAAACGTGGCTTTCCACGCTTCGTAATGCGGCAACGAAAGGCTGGTGGAAAACGCCAAATCCGCTGCGATTTCGCGTACATTTTTACCGGTTTCCTTCAATACATCGAAAAGTTGCAGCTTCCATTTGTGCGCTGTGCCGGGGGTTCCCTCAGCTTTGGCAATCTTGATTCCTTCACGCAAGAGGCGTTCCGCTTCCGCCCAATTTTGCTGCCCGACAGCTTGTTCTACCGCAATTTGTCTGAATTGCGGCAGGTGCAGATGTCGTCTGAAATAATCCTGCGCGGCAGCAGTATCGCCTTTCGCCTGCAATACCTGCCAACCCTCAAATGCCCAAAGTTCATGTTCCCAACCCGACTTGGTAATAGCCAAACGTTTAGCCACATAATCTTGCCACGCCTGCCATTCGCCGCGCAGCCGCCAGATTCGGGCGCGGATTTGGTAGATTTTATTGCCTGCCTCGGAGAAATCAAAATAGCGGCTGTCGTCCAAGCATTTGTCCAAAAAATTGATCAAACGCTTTGGGACGTTTTCCATGACCGCCTCTTCCAGCAGGTCGAGTACCATATACATAGCATCGCCCAACATACCGTCCGAATCGTCCGCCTTTTCAAAAGCATCCTGCAAACGCGGTATCAACAGAGGCAAAGCCTGTTGCAACGCCGCCGTCCCCTCCTGCGCCACATCTTCCAACCAGTTTTGCAGCCTGAAGCCCAAATCAGCGGCTTCGTAGTAATCATAATATCGGGTTCGGGAAAAGATTTGGGAGAGCTGCTGCCGATACGGATTGCCGCCCTGTTTAGGCTGCTGCGTGTCGGGTTCTGCCGACTGGTTATCCTGAGTTTGCTCGCGCACCGCATACCACAACGCCGCCATATGCTTGCATGCCCCGCCATAAGGACAATCGCAGCCCCCGTCCTTAATGTACAAATCACTATCCAGCTTCAGCCATACCGAATAGTTTTCCGAACCGCACACCTCCGCCCGATAACGCCCGGCGGAAGTTTTTTGGACATCGCGAACCTTGCCCTGCTGAAAATACAGCAGTCCGCGTTCGACGATATGGGGCGGAAATAGGCGGGGTAGGTAGATACCGGACATGGTTTGCTTCCAAGAAGTTGTTGAAACATGGGGAGTTTACTGGTTTGGACGACGTTTGGGGAGATGGTGGCGGGAAGATTTATTTTGCAAAGGGACAAAAGGTCGTCTGAAAATGGGTTTCAGACGACCTTTGGTTTGGGTAGGAAGGGAAGTAGTTTAGAAAGACCGCGTGCGTGCGTACCGCACGTACCGCACACACCCTACAGACTGACATGCCCAAATGAATCAGCAGCACGACCGTATCAAAACGAATCAGCAAATATTTGGCGCGACGACGGCATTCGCGCACCACCAGCCCACGCAGGGTTTCGGGCAGCGCGGGCGGGATTTGCCAACGCAGTTTGGGCTGGTGGACGGTTACGGCGGAAACGGTTTGGCGGAGGATATGCGGGGCGATGCCGCGCAGGATGGTTTCTACTTCGGGGAGTTCGGGCATGGTGGAGGCATGAAGGTAAAATATTAGGAGTAGGATTATTAAGAGGAAGACAGCCTGAAAACGAAATTCAAGCTGTCATTAAATTCTTACTATAAAGCTTAAATTTACGATTTATATTGATTCATTATTAAATCAGCCAAATGCCCACTAGCATTAATTAATCTAGCAAGAACTTTTAGTTGAGATTGACAATACTCGTCATTATGCTTTTGTGGGTAATTCATTGTATGATCAATTTCTCCCCACGTCT
>OMHC01000080.1_pt1 | contig 10098 bp, 5 predicted proteins | sample 1646141 | NCBI WGS metagenome assembly OMHC01 (sample SAMN03287617, study PRJEB25206) | human oral metagenome | biome: Human subgingival microbiome; feature: a sample from a patient with with chronic Periodontitis S01-06-R; material: Human subgingival plaque | host: Homo sapiens ...
TGTCGCCGCCGGTACCGACGGTATCGGGCAGCAGCAGGCGGTTGAGCCATGAGTGGATCACGCCATCGCCCGGACGCAGAGATACGCCGCCACGGGTAGAAATAAAGGCGGGAAGTTCTTTATGGGTTCTGACATCGACAGGTTTCGGATAAGCGGCAGTGTGACAGAAAGACTGCATTACCATGTCGGCGGAGAAGCCCAAACAAGCCAAGTCTTTCAACTCGTCGCGGGTCATCGGACCGGTGGTATCTTGTGAGCCGACCGTCGTCATGCGCGGTTCGCAATAAGTACCCGGGCGTACGCCTTGTCCTTCCGGCAGACCGCAGGCGCGACCAACCATTTTTTGCGCCAACGTGAAACCGGCTTTGCTTTCGGCAGGTGCTTGAGGCAGACGGAATTCGGTGGAAGCAGGCAGTTTCAGAGCTTCGCGCGCTTTGGCGGTCAGACCGCGGCCAATAATCAGGTTGATACGGCCGCCGGCTTGCACTTCGTCCAGCAATACTTGAGATTTCAGGCTGAACTCGGCAACGGTTTCGCCGTTTTTCACGATTTTGCCTTCATAAGGCAGAATATCGACGACATCGCCCATTTTCAGCGCGGAAACATCGACTTCAATCGGCAACGCACCGGAGTCTTCTTGAGTATTGAAGAAAATCGGCGCAATTTTTCCACCCAAGCATACGCCGCCGAAACGTTTGTTCGGTACGAACGGAATGTCTTCGCCGGTATGCCAAATGACGGAGTTGGTCGCGGATTTGCGTGAAGAACCGGTACCGACCACGTCGCCGACGTAGGCAACAGGATGACCTTTGGCTTTGAGTTCTTCCAACAATTTAATCGGACCGACTTCGCCCGGTTTGTCGGGCGTGATGCCGTCGCGCGGGTTTTTCAGCATGGCCAGCGCGTGCAGTGGAATATCGGGACGGCTCCATGCGTCGGGCGCGGGAGAGAGGTCGTCTGTATTGGTTTCGCCGTCAACTTTGAAGACGGTAACGGTAATTTTTTCGGGAACTTTGGCGCGTGAGGTAAACCATTCGGCATCTGCCCAAGATTGCAAAACTTCCTGCGCATATTTGTTGCCTTTTTCGGCTTTTTCCTGAACGTCGTGGAAAGAATCGAACATCAGAAGCGTATGTTTCAAACCTTTGGCAGCGATAGGCGCGAGTTTGTCGTTATCCAAGAGTTCGATTAAGGCATGAATGTTGTAACCGCCGAGCATTGTACCTAAAAGTTCGGTCGCATATTCGGGGGAAATCAGCGGGCTGGATGCACTGCCTTCGGCAACGGCAGCCAGGAATGAGGCTTTGACTTTGGCGGCATCGTCCACACCGGGCGGAACACGGTGGGCAAGCAGTTCGACCAAGAATTCACCTTCGCCTGCGGGCGGGTTTTTCAGCAGCTCGACCAAATCGGCGGTTTGCTGCGCGTTCAAAGGGAGGGGCGGGATACCGAGGGCAGCACGCTCGGCGGCGGCTTTGCGATAGGCTTCTAACATCTCTTTGTTCCTTTTTTCTGTTTTTCTTCTATCCGTTGCAAATGATTTGCAATCAAAGAATTGTAAACAATCCTTTTAGGTATCATAGACCAGTTTGGCAAAAATTGGAATATTTATGTTATCGGATGTAATAGGTGTTTGCTATTGAAACGAATTATCTTGAAAAATACGAAAAGGTCGTCTGAAAACAGGGTTTCAGACGACCTTTTATGTTTTATCGGAATGACCGGTTCGTTCTTTTACCGAGCGTTTGCCTGATATTCGCTTCCGTCTTCACGCAGGAGCTTGGGCTGCTCACCTTTCTCAATGACGTTTTTACCGATGACAACTTTGGTTACGCCTTTCAAATCAGGCAGTTGATACATGGTATCCAACAGGCAGCGTTCAACGATGGAGCGCAGGCCGCGCGCGCCGGTTTTGCGTTCCATTGCCTGACGGGCGATGCTGCGTAAGGCTTCTTCTTCAAATTCCAACTCGACATTTTCCATGCCGAACAGGGTTTGATATTGTTTTACCAAGGCATTTTTCGGCTCGGTCAAAATGTTGACCAATGCGTCTTCGTCCAATTCCGCCAGCGTGGCGATGACGGGCAGACGGCCGATTAACTCGGGAATTAAACCGAATTTAATCAAGTCTTCAGGCTCGACGATTTCAAACAATCCGGTAATGTCGGCATTTTCGTCCTTACTGTGAACGGACGCGCCAAAACCGATACCACCTTTTTCAGTACGCTGACGGATAACTTTTTCCAAGCCTGCAAACGCGCCGCCGCAGATAAACAGGATGTTGGTCGTATCGACGTTGATAAATTCCTGATTCGGATGCTTGCGGCCGCCTTGGGGCGGAACGCTGGCAACCGTACCTTCAATCAGTTTCAGCAAGGCTTGTTGTACACCTTCGCCGGATACGTCGCGGGTAATCGACGGGTTGTCGCTTTTACGGGAGATTTTGTCGATTTCGTCGATATAGACGATGCCGCGCTGGGCTTTTTCAACATCAAAATCGCATTTGCCCAAAAGCTTGGTAATGATTTGTTCGACGTCTTCACCGACATAACCCGCTTCAGTCAGCGTGGTCGCGTCCGCCATCACGAACGGTACGTCCAATTTGCGCGCTAAAGACTGCGCCAACAGCGTTTTACCCGAACCGGTCGGACCGATAAGCAGGATGTTGGATTTCGACAATTCGACGTTGCCGTTGGCTTTGGGATGGCGCAGGCGTTTGTAATGGTTGTACACCGACACCGCCAAGGCTTTCTTGGCCTGTTCCTGACCGATAACGTGATCGTTGAGATTGGCGACGATTTCGGCAGGCGTGGGCAGCTTGTTGTTCGGATGGGACGCATCCGTTGCAGATTTGTCTGCGGAGAGGTCGTCTGAACTTTGCAGCATTACGCCGCAAGTTTCTACACATTCGTTACAGATAAAAGCGTTTTCGCCTTCAATCAGGTTTTTGACTTCATGCTCGGATTTTCCGCAAAACGAGCAGGAGCGTTTTTCTTCAGTCATAATTTATCTTCTGTTTTCAAGCAATATCGGCAAACCGTTATCCGAATGTTGTGGGAACGGTTTTCGGCAAAGTCGGTAAGTATAATCAGTATCTTAAGGTTTATCAAATACCGTATGGCAAGCTGTTTGGCGTAAGGTTTTCAGACAACCCTCCGACGCGTGGCAACACGCCACAATTTCCCATCCTTAAGATTGTTTCCAATTTGGGAAAAAGATGCAAACAAACGCAAAAAAGCCATATTAAACTTTACATTTTGTTGTATTTTAAGCAAAATATCCCCTTTAATAATTCAATTGTCTTAAATTCTACTGGTTGAAGTATGTCGGTTATGAAATTTTATAAAACACTGAGTGCCGCCTGTTTGGGTATGGCGTTGACTGTCGCCGCCGCCCCTGCCGCTGCAGACGATATGGACGTTTTGGGTCAATTTTTGGAACAAAATTTTCCAACCCAAAATGACCCGATGGAAGCTTTCGCATTAAGCCACGCACAAAAAATCGAGGCTCAGGCGATGATGGCGGGGCCGCTTTTGACATCGCAGGCTGCTTTGATTTTCAACAACAAAACAGGTGAAATCCTGTATCAGAAAAACGCAGATCGCGTGATGCCGATTGCGTCCATTTCCAAACTGATGAGCGCGATGGTCGTTTTGGACGCACGGTTGGATATGAACGAGCGCATTACCATTACTCCTGATGAAATCGACCGCCTGAAAGGCACAGGCAGCCGCCTTGCCGTCGGCACGACGCTGACGCGCGGCGAATTGCTGCACCTGAGCCTGATGAGCAGCGAAAACCGCGCAACACACGCGCTGGGCCGTACCTATCCGGGCGGTATGTCGGCGTTTGTTGCCGCCATGAATGCCAAAGCGCAAAGCCTGGGCATGCACAGCAGCCGTTTCTACGAACCTACCGGCCTGAATTTCCAAAACGTATCAACCGCCAACGATTTGAACCGCATGGTCGCCGCAGCGAGCAAATATCCGCTTATCCGCAAAAACACGACCTCCAACTACGGCTCGGTTTGGACGGCAAACGGCCGACAAAACTATAAAAACTCCAACGCCCTCGTCCGCGAAGGCAGCTGGAACATCGAGCTTCAGAAAACCGGTTATATCCGCGAAGCAGGACGTTCGATGGTGGTTAAGGCAAACGTCCAAAACCAACCGATTACCATCGTATTGCTGAACTCGCCGACTTCGACAACCCGAGTCAACGACGCGCGTAAGATCGAATCTTGGATGTTGCAGCGCCGCTCTTAAAATATTTGTTATGCCGTCTGAAAATCAGGCGGCATTTTTTATATGATGTGCAGAAATACCGCATGCAATCCGCTTGAAGAATCTTGATTTTAACAATATTAGGAGATGCAAATGCCGAACAAACAAATATACAAAAAACAGTTGATGCAGCTGGGAGCCATTATGGCTTTGACCGGCTGTACTTCCGTTGCCGATATGGTGGGATACGATACGGCATCGCTCAACGAGGCCGCCGCCAAAAACTATTCGCAAGTGGTACAGCAAGCGCAGTCGCAACGCGTTTTGGACAACACTTCCCACATTTCGCGCCGTATCAAAGCCGTATTCGAACGCCTGAAACCCTATGCCAACCAGGCCAACCAAACTGGCACACCTTTCAATTGGCAGATGAATGTTTTCCGCGGCAACGAATTGAATGCTTGGGCAATGCCCGGAGGCAAAATGGCGATGTACACCGGCATGGTTGAGCGTTTGAAATTGACGGACGACGAAATCGCCGCCGTTATCGGTCACGAGATGACCCACGCCCTGCTGGAACATGGCAAAAAAGCGATTGGCGGCCAAGTGCTGACAGGATTGGGCGGTTCTATTTTAGCGGGCGCATCAGGGGTCGATGCCAATATCGTTGGATTGGGCACGGATTTACTTGCTTCCAAGCCCTTTTCGCGCCATCAGGAAAGCGAAGCGGACGCAGGTGGCGTACGTTTGATGGCTCAGGCGGGCTACAATCCGGAGGCTGCCATCAGCGTTTGGGAAAAAATGAGCAAACTTGAAGGCAGCTCGTCCATTGCGATTTTGTCCACCCATCCGACCAATCAGACGCGCATCAACGCCATCCGTAGAATGCTGCCTGAACTCATGCCGATTTATCAGAAAAATAAACGATAAATTTTTTTGAATAAACTTTCTGCAACCCGGCATCGTTTTTTCAAATCAACCTGCAACCCCTTGCTTTAAATTTTCCTAAAAACAATTTAAATCAAAGTATTGCGCGAGTTTCAATCAAGATTTTTCAGACGACCCTTCCGCCCCACCCAGCGCAGGTCGTCTGAAAAATTGTCAACATTTTCACCCAAATTACCAAGCAACCCAGACCCATTCGGCGTATAATACAGCCTTTCCCAACCGCATTTGAGAGCTGAATCATGTCTGTTGTTTTGCCCTTGCGCGGCGTTACCGCCCTTTCCGATTTCCGTGTTGAAAAACTCTTGCAAAAAGCGGCCGCACTTGGTCTGCCCGAAGTGAAACTGAAAAGCGAATTTTGGTATTTTGTCGGCAGCGAGAAAGCACTGGATGCCGCGACTGTCGAAAAACTGCAAGCCTTGTTGGCGGCGCAAAGCGTTAAAGAAACGCCCGAAGCGCGCGAGGGCTTGCATTTATTTTTGGTAACACCCCGTTTGGGTACGATTTCGCCGTGGGCTTCCAAGGCGACCAATATCGCGGAAAACTGCGGTTTGGAAGGCATAGAGCGCATCGAGCGCGGCATGGCGGTGTGGCTGGAGGGTTGTCTGAATGATGAACAGAAACAGCAATGGGCGGCTTTGCTGCACGACCGCATGACCGAATCCGTGCTGCCCGATTTTCAGACGGCCTCCAAATTATTCCACCATCTCGAATCCGAAACCTTCTCCAGCGTCGATGTTTTGGGCGGCGGTAAAGAGGCTTTGGTCAAAGCCAATACCGAAATGGGTTTGGCACTCTCCGCCGACGAAATCGATTATCTGGTTGAAAACTATCAGGCTTTGCAGCGCAATCCGTCCGATGTGGAATTGATGATGTTCGCGCAGGCAAACAGCGAACACTGCCGCCACAAAATCTTCAACGCCGATTTCATCCTCAACGGCGAAAAACAGCCGAAATCCCTCTTCGGCATGATTCGCGACACGCACAACGCGCATCCCGAAGGCACGGTCGTCGCCTATAAAGACAACTCATCCGTGATCGAAGGCGCGAAAATCGAGCGTTTCTATCCGAATGCGGCGGAAAACCAAGGCTACCGCTTCCATGAGGAAGACACGCATATCATCATGAAAGTGGAAACGCACAACCATCCGACCGCCATTGCGCCGTTTGCAGGCGCGGCAACGGGCGCGGGCGGCGAAATCCGCGACGAAGGCGCGACGGGCAAAGGTTCGCGTCCGAAAGCGGGCTTGACCGGCTTTACCGTGTCCAACCTCAACATCCCCGACCTCAAACAGCCTTGGGAACAAGACTACGGCAAGCCGGAACACATTTCCTCGCCGCTGGACATCATGATTGAAGGCCCCATCGGCGGCGCGGCGTTCAACAACGAATTTGGCCGCCCGAACCTCTTGGGCTACTTCCGCACTTTTGAAGAGAAGTTTGACGGTCAGGTTCGCGGCTACCACAAACCGATTATGATCGCCGGCGGCTTGGGCAGCATTCAGGCGCAGCAGACGCATAAAGACGAAATCCCCGAAGGTGCGTTGCTGATTCAACTGGGCGGCCCGGGTATGCTTATCGGCTTGGGCGGCGGCGCGGCTTCTTCGATGAACACCGGCACAAACGACGCGTCTTTGGACTTCAACTCCGTACAACGCGGCAACCCCGAAATCGAACGCCGCGCGCAAGAAGTCATCGACCGCTGCTGGCAGCTTGGCGACCAAAACCCGATTATCTCCATCCACGACGTTGGCGCGGGTGGTCTGTCTAACGCCTTCCCCGAACTCGTCAACGATGCCGGACGCGGCGCGGTATTCAAGCTGCGCGAAGTGCCGCTGGAAGAACACGGCCTCAACCCATTGCAAATCTGGTGCAACGAATCGCAAGAGCGTTATGTGTTGTCGATTTTGGAAAAAGATTTGGACACCTTCCGCGCCATCTGCGAACGCGAACACTGCCCGTTTGCCGTAGTCGGCACGGCGACCGACGACGGCCATTTGAAAGTGCGCGACGATTTGTTCTCCAACAATCCCGTCGATTTGCCGCTGAACGTCTTGCTCGGCAAACCGCCCAAAACCACGCGTAGCGACCAAACCGTGAGGTCGTCTGAAAAACCGTTTAACGCGGGCAATATCGACATCACCGAAGCCGCCTACCGCATTTTGCGCCTGCCTACCGTAGCCGCTAAAAACTTCCTGATTACCATCGGCGACCGCAGCGTCGGCGGCATGACCCACCGCGACCAAATGGTCGGCAAATACCAAACCCCCGTAGCCGACTGCGCCGTGACCATGATGGGCTTCAACACCTATCGCGGCGAAGCGATGAGCATGGGCGAAAAACCGACCGTCGCCCTGTTTGACGCGCCCGCCTCGGGCAGAATGTGCGTCGGCGAAGCCATCACCAACATCGCGGCAGTCAACATCGGCGACATCGGCAATATCAAGCTCTCCGCCAACTGGATGGCGGCGTGCGGCAACGAGGGCGAAGACGAAAAACTCTACCGCACCGTCGAAGCGGTTTCTAAAGCCTGTCAGGCATTGGACTTGAGCATCCCCGTGGGCAAAGACAGCCTGTCGATGAAAACCGTGTGGCAGGACGGCGAAGAGAAAAAATCCGTCGTCTCGCCGTTGAGCCTGATTATTTCCGCGTTCGCGCCGGTAAAAGACGTACGCAAAACTGTTACCCCTGAATTGAAAAACGTCGAAGACAGCGTATTGCTATTTGTCGATTTAGGCTTCGGTAAAGCGCGTATGGGCGGCTCGGCGTTCGGTCAGGTCTATAACAATATGAGCGGCGAAGCGCCTGATTTGGACGATACAGATCATCTGAAAGCGTTTTACAACGTGATTCAACAGCTTGTCGCCGAAGACAAACTCTTGGCGTATCACGACCGCAGCGACGGCGGCTTGTTTGCGGCGCTGGTGGAAATGGCGTTTGCGGCACGGTGCGGGTTGAATGTTGATTTGACTTCACTGGTTGCCAACCAAGCCGACGTCAACGAAGCCAGCATCCGCGCATTGTTCAATGAAGAACTGGGCGCAGTGATCCAAATTGCCAAACAAGATGTTGCGGCAGCAGAAGCCTTGTTCAAAGCGGCAGCGCTGCCCTTGCATACCGTTGGCACCATCGGTTCTGACGAAAAAATCGTTATCCGTAATCAGGCAGGCATCGTGTTGGAACAAACCCGCGCCGACCTGCAACGCGCATGGCAGGAAACCAGCCACGCCATCCAACGCCTGCGCGACAATCCCGCCTGCGCCGACAGCGAGTTCGCCCTGATTGGCGACAACGAACGCAGCGCATTGTTTGCCGACCTGAAATTCGACGTGAACGAAGACATCGCCGCGCCGTTCGTCAACAGCGGCGCAAAACCCAAAATCGCCATCCTGCGCGAACAGGGCGTGAACGGGCAAATCGAAATGGCCGCCGCCTTCACCCGCGCCGGATTCGATGCCTACGACGTGCATATGTCCGACCTGATGGCAGGCCGCGTCCACCTTGCCGACTTCAAAATGCTGGCGGCGTGCGGGGGCTTCAGCTACGGCGACGTACTCGGCGCGGGCGAAGGTTGGGCGAAATCCATCCTGTTCCACCCCGCCTTGCGCGACCAGTTCGCCGCCTTCTTCGCCGACCCGAACACGCTGACATTGGGCGTGTGCAACGGCTGCCAAATGGTCAGCAACCTCGCCGAAATCATTCCCGGCACGGCAGGCTGGCCGAAGTTCAAACGCAACCTGAGCGAACAGTTCGAAGCGCGCCTGAGCATGGTTCACGTCCCCAAATCAGCCTCCCTGATCCTGAACGAAATGCAAGGCTCCAGCCTGCCCGTCGTCGTCAGCCACGGCGAAGGCCGCGCCGACTTCGCGCTTCACGGCGGCAAAATTTCAGACGGCCTCGGCATCGCGCTGCAATACGTCGACGGACAAAACCAAGTTACCCAAACCTACCCGCTCAACCCCAACGGCTCGCCGCAAAGCATCGCCGGCGTTACCAACGCCGACGGCCGCGTCACCATCATGATGCCCCACCCCGAACGCGTGTACCGCGCCGCACAAATGAGCTGGAAACCGGAAGACTGGACGGAACTGTCCGGCTGGTACCGCCTCTTCGCCGGAGCAAGGAAGGCGTTGGGTTAACCGGCAGGCTGATTTGATTCGGCTTTAAAGAAAAGGTCGTCTGAAAACGATTTAGCGGATTCTGCTATATTCGTTTTCAGACGACCTTTAAATTTTCTTTTATGTTGACTACCGTTATTCCTGCCTGTACGGAGATAACGGCTCAGATCCGTCTTGTTTTTCTAATTTTTCAAAATAGCCTAATTGTTTTAAGATTTTGGTCAAACGAAGTAATGAAAACTCAAGATATTCTTGTTTTTCTTCGTTTTTCAATCCTTTTTTTAGCTCTCCTAACAAAAAATCATCCTGACTACTGGTAATACTGAAAAATTCTTCGCTTAATAACACCCCTTTTTCTGCATACATTAAAGCCGCACATAACAACCTGGTCATATCAACAAGACGGTGTACCGGTATCTCCTCAGATTGACGCGACCACTTTTCACCAGTATGTCGCCATACTTTAACCGAAATATCAGGCTTATCTTCATTAGGACTATTCCATTGTGCCAAGCCAACAGACAGACCTTTCGCATCTGTACTTTTAAAATAATGTCCATCTACTTTATCGTAGTTTTCCCATTTAATAATAGGGCGGTGGTTCAAATGAGTAGGTATATCCATTAGTGCCCCCATAGCAGGTTGATTTATGAATTTGTATTATACTAAAGTAATTTTATTACTACAACGACTACTAACCTAATTAGTAAATAAGTTATTAAAAATATTAAATTATTTTTTTCAGGTGAGCTTTTATAGTGGTTTAAAGAGAGACAGGACACCTTGACCACCGTCATTCCCGCGCAGGCGGG
>OMHC01000085.1_pt1 | contig 9774 bp, 6 predicted proteins | sample 1646141 | NCBI WGS metagenome assembly OMHC01 (sample SAMN03287617, study PRJEB25206) | human oral metagenome | biome: Human subgingival microbiome; feature: a sample from a patient with with chronic Periodontitis S01-06-R; material: Human subgingival plaque | host: Homo sapiens ...
CTTTGAGCTAAGGCGAGGCAACGCCGTACTGGTTTAAAGTTAATCCACTATAAGTTTTGGGTTTTCAGACGACGTCTGAGGTCGTCTGAAAGTTTGAAACAATGGTTTGAGAACGGCAAAAAACGCGTGCGCGCATACCGCATACACCCTACACCTCGGTTTTAAAGTTTGTGCCGCACGCAGTTAGTAGAGATTCAGGCTACGGTTTACTGCGCCACATCAATGGAAATACGATCAAAAAGAACGGTATTTCCAACAGTGTTCAACTGGTAGCGTGGGCTATGCCCGCGAAAATATAAAAGGTCGTCTGAAACCTGTACGCAGGCTTTCAGACGACCTTTGCTTTTCCAAAAAACAACCCGTGGGCAAAGCCCACGCTACGGCTGGTTGTGTTTTAAATATGGTATTTATTCATTAATTTCACCGTCAGGTAGTCCAAACCACCTTAAGGGAATCGTGTTAAATTGGTAATGACAGTTAACACAGATAATATAATCTAAAACATCTTTATATTCTGGCTTTGTAAACCAATCATTCAAAACATAGACATATTCAACCCGCCAACCTAAAGAGTGAACCAATTTTGTATATTGTTTTCTCTTAAAGTCGCAAGTTTGTAATTTCTCATCTACGGAACTAGGGGTTTGTTGAAATTTGATTTCAATGATAAATAAGGTATCACGGATGATGATAAATAACCCATTGTCGGGCAGTAATCTTTTAGACAGATGGTCTTTCCAATTAATATTGTATTCCGGTCTTTCCAAAAATCGGTAAAACTCATATTTTTTGAAACAATAAGCCTTCAATTCTCCATTAAACCAAACTTCATAACCAGCATTATCATCTGTTTTTCTTAAGTCGTACCCGGGAATTTCTTCAAACAGCTGTCGTAAGTCTGTGCGTTCTTCGAATCTGAGTCCTGTTTGTGTTTTTGCACCGCCGATTCCACCAATAATCATTTTTCTAACCTTTTCTTTGCTAATTCAAAAAAATCTTCTTCTAGTTCGCAACCGCAAAATTTCCGACCATGTTTTAAGGCGGCGACTCCTGTTGTGCCGCTGCCCATGAAAGGGTCAAAAATTAAATCTCCAATGTTTGAAGCTGACAGTATGCAGCGTTCAAGCAAGGCGAGTGGTTTTTGTGTCGGATGTTTGCCGAATGTTTTTTCGGCTTTATTTGGAGGAGGGAATGTCCAAACACATTTCATCTGTTTGCCATCGTTTTGTGTTTTCATGGTTTCATAATGAAACGTGTGTTTGGCTTTTTTATTTTTCTTTGCCCATAAGATTGTTTCTGTTGAATGGGTAAAGAAACGACAGGACAAATTAGGGGGAGGATTGGGTTTTTCCCAAGTAATATTGTTCAAAATATGGTAGCCGATGGTTTGCATCAGGTAGCCGATTAAATAGATATTATGGAATGTGCCGCAAACCCAAATTGTGCCGTTTGGTTTTAATAAGGCGTAACACAGTCGGAGCCATTCTTCGTAGAATTCCAAATCTGCCGCCATTCCTTTGGATTTATCCCAGTTGCCCTTATTGACGGAAACCATTTGTCCGTTTTGACAACTGAAGCCGTTATTGGAAAGAAAATAAGGTGGGTCTGCGAAAATCATATCAAAACAGCCGTTTGGATGTTTTTCCAATATCTTCCGCATGACGTTAAGGGAATTTTCGTTGTAGAGGACAAGGTCGTCTGAAACGATTTTTTTCAACCGGTTTTGATAAATGGCGGCTTCTTCAGCCAGTTTGTCGAAATCACTCATAAATTGCCAGCAATTCTCCAACCTTCTTACGGCTGCTGCCCTTTGCAGCGATATTGCGTTGTACTTCAACTGTTTTCAGAATGGCAGAAGAATAAATATCCCTTGTGAATTCAGTATCATGATTTGAAATCAAAACACCTTGAGAGTTAGGTGCAATTTGTTGGGCTGACTGGGAAAGGCGGATTTGATCGTCTAAATTGAAACCTTCTTTGGCATAAGTGGTAAATGAAGCGGTTGGGCTTAAAGGCGCATAAGGAGGATCACAATAAACAGTATCCGTATTGTCTGCTAGAGATAGGGTCGTCTGAAAATCTCCGCACATTAATTCAACTCTGTCAGATTTTTGAATGAAACCTTCCATTTCTTGTTGGGGAAAGTAGGGCGATTTGTAGCGTCCGAACGGCACATTGAATGCCCCTTTGCTGTTGTAACGGCATAAACCGTTAAAAGCATGGCGGTTCAGATAGATAAATAGAGCGGAACGTTCGTGCAGATTTTTGCTAGAGTTGAATTGTTCCCGCAATTCATAAAATTTTGAATCGCTATTGTTTTCGGAAGTAAAGAAAGAGCGGACATAGTCGATGAATCCGGATTTTTCTTCTTTTAGGATACGGAATAAGCCGATTACGTCAGCGTTAATATCATTGAGCAGATAATGTTCGAAATCCAATGCAAGAGACAAAGCGGCAGAACCGCAAAAGGGTTCAATTAGACGTTTTCGTGCAGAAGAAGGGAGGTTGTGTTCGATAAAGGGGACAAGTTTATGTTTGCCGCCTGCCCATTTTAGGAAGGGTTTTGAAGCCATTAGGATGCAGAGTATAAGCGTGGTTGATTGGCTTGGAATTGTGCCAAAACATCGTGAGGAATACAATGGATTGTTAGACTTATCAACTCAATCTACCTTAAAAAGGTCGTCTGAAAACCCTGTTTCCAAGTTTTCAGACGACCTTTCCTAATTATAGCAATCAATGCCGAATCGGCTTTACACCACGATGTTCACCAGTCTGCCAGGTACAACGATGATTTTCTTCGCAGGCTTGCCTTCCATGAATTTCACCGCGCCTTCGGTGGCGAGTGCGGCGGCTTCGAGGTCGGCTTTGGAGGCGTCGGCAGCGACGGTGATTTTGCCGCGCAGTTTGCCGTTGACTTGAACCATGACTTCGATTTCGGATTTGACCAAGGCGGCTTCATCGACGGTCGGCCAGCCTGCTTCCCACAGTTTCGCGCTGTTCAATTCGCTCCACAGGGTTTCGCAGATGTGCGGCACGATGGGCCACAACAGGCGTACGGCGGTTTCCAATACTTCTTGGGCGACGGCGCGGCCTTGTTCGCCGCCGGTGTCGGTTTTGTCGTATTGGTTGAGCAACTCCATCACGGCGGCGATGGCGGTGTTGAACTGCTGGCGGCGACCGTAGTCGTCGCTGACTTTGGCGGTGGTGGCGTGCAGTTTGTAGCGCAGGTCTTTGAGTTCTTTAGACAAGCCGTCTTGGTTGCCTGTGAACGCTTTGACTGCTTCGCCTTGCTTCAGGTATTCGTAAACGGTACGCCACAGACGACGCAGGAAGCGGTGCGCGCCTTCGACGCCGCTGTCGCTCCATTCGAGGGACTGTTCGGGCGGTGCGGCGAACATCATGAACAGGCGGGCGGTGTCCGCGCCGTAGGCGTTAATCAGTTCTTGCGGATCGACGCCGTTGTTTTTGGACTTGGACATTTTTTCCGTGCCGCTGATGACGACGGGCAGGCCGTCGGCTTTCAGAACGGCGGAAACGGGGCGGCCTTTGTCGTCGAAAGTCAGTTCGACATCGGCGGGGTTGATCCAGTCTTTACTGCCGTTGGCGTTTTCGCGGTAGTAGGTTTCGCAGACGACCATGCCTTGCGTGAGCAGGCGTTCAAACGGTTCGTCCACGCTGACTAAACCTTCGTCGCGCATCAGTTTGGTGAAGAAGCGCGCGTACAAGAGGTGCAAAATCGCGTGTTCGATGCCGCCGATGTATTGGTCGACCGCGCCCCAGTATTTTGCGGCTTCAGCCGATACCATGCCTTCTGCGAACTTGGGCGACATGTAGCGGAAGAAATACCAGCTCGATTCCATGAAGGTGTCCATGGTGTCGGTTTCGCGTTTTGCCGCGCCGCCGCAGCATGGGCAGGTGGTTTCGTAAAACTCGGGCATTTTTGCCAAAGGCGAACCCATGCCGTCGGGTACGACGTTTTCGGGTAAAACGACGGGCAGTTGGTCGGCTGGGACGGGTACGTCGCCGCATGTTTCGCAATGGACGATGGGAATCGGGCAGCCCCAGTAGCGTTGGCGCGAAATACCCCAGTCGCGCAGGCGGTATTGGGTTTTCGGTTCGCCTGCGTTTTGGCTTTGCAGCTTGGCGGCGATGGCGTCGAAGGCCGTCTGAAAATTCATGCCGTCCAAGTCGCCGCTGTTGACCAATACGCCGTTTTCTTTGTCGGCATACCATTCTTGCCATTGGTTTGCGTCGAATGCGTTGTCGCCGACGGCAATCACTTGTTTTTTAGGCAGGTTGTATTTGGTGGCGAACTCGAAATCGCGTTCGTCGTGTGCCGGAACAGCCATCACCGCGCCGTCGCCGTAGCCCCACAATACATAGTTGGCAATCCACACTTCCAGCTTGTCGCCGTTGAGCGGGTTGACGACGTAGCGGCCGGTCGGCACGCCTTTTTTCTCCATCGTCGCCATATCGGCTTCGGCAACCGAGCCGGCTTTGCATTCGGCGATAAACTCTTGCAATTCGGGTTTGTCGGCGGCTGCGGCGGTTGCCAGCGGATGCTCGGCGGCAACGGCAACATAAGTCGCGCCCATCAGCGTGTCGGGACGGGTGGTATAAACTTGCAGGAATTTCGCGTAATCGCCTTCCAAGCCTTGTTTGCTGTCGTCTGAAACGGCGAAGCGCACGGTCATACCGCGTGATTTACCGATCCAGTTGCGTTGCATGGTTTTGACTTGTTCCGGCCAGTGTTCCAGCTTGTCCAAATCGTTGAGCAGCTCTTCGGCGTAATCCGTGATTTTGAAGTAATACATCGGGATTTCGCGTTTTTCGATCAATGCACCCGAACGCCAGCCGCGCCCGTCGATGACTTGCTCGTTGGCAAGGACGGTTTGGTCGACGGGGTCCCAGTTCACCGTGCCGTTTTTACGATAGACGATGCCTTTTTCAAACAGCTTGGTAAACAGCCATTGTTCCCAGCGGTAGTATTCGGGTTTGCAGGTGGCAACTTCGCGCTCCCAGTCAATCGCAAAACCCAGGCTTTTGAGCTGGGTTTTCATGTATTCGATGTTGTCGTACGTCCAAGCGGCGGGGGCGACGTTGTTTTTCATCGCCGCGTTTTCCGCCGGCATGCCGAACGCGTCCCAACCCATAGGCTGCATGACGTTGAAGCCGTTTAAGCGTTTGAAGCGGCTCAACACGTCGCCGATGGTGTAGTTGCGCACATGCCCCATGTGCAGCTTGCCGCTGGGATAGGGGAACATGGAGAGGCAGTAGTATTTGGGTTTGGAAGCGTCTTCGGAGACGTTGAAAATACGGGCGTCGTCCCATTTTTTCTGCGCCGCAGGCTCGATGGCGGCGGGCTGGTAATGTTCTTGCATGGTCATTCTGTTTTTCGCTTGAAAACGTTAGGAAAAATAAAGGAGGGATTATAGCAGGTTGTCGTTAGGTCGGTTTGACAAAGGTCGTCTGAAAACAGAACGGTATTTTTCAGACGACCTTGTATTCAGACTCTTGAGTTTTCCCCACCCCACCCATATATCCGGTCTAGTTTTTACACATATCAACAACCATCACTATCATGAGCAACCAAGATTTTTATGCAACACTCGGCGTGGCGCGCGGTGCGAGCGACGACGAAATCAAAAAAGCCTACCGCAAGCTGGCGATGAAATACCATCCCGACCGCAATCCCGGCGACAAAGAGGCGGAAGAAAAATTTAAAGAAGTTCAAAAAGCCTACGACACCTTGTCCGACAAAGAAAAACGCGCCATGTACGACCAATACGGCCATGCCGCGTTCGAACAGGGCATGGGCGGCGGCGCGGGCGGATTCGGCGGTTTTGGTGGGTTCGGCGGTGCGCAGGGCTTCGACTTTTCCGACATCTTCAGCCAAATGTTCGGCGGAGGCGGGGGCGGCGGCCGTCAGCCAAACTATCAAGGCGCGGATTTGCAGGTCGGCGTGGAAATCACGTTGGAAGATGCCGCCAAAGGCATCAAAAAACGCATCAACATCCCGACTTACGAAGAATGCGATGTCTGCCACGGCAGCGGCGCAAAACCCGGTACGTCCGCATCGACTTGTTCGACCTGTCACGGTTCCGGTACGGTACACGTCCGCCAAGCCATTTTCCAAATGCAGCAAACCTGTCCGACCTGCCACGGCACAGGCAAAGAAATCAAAGACCCGTGCGTCAAATGTCGTGGCGAAGGCCGCACCAAAACCAGCAAAACCGTTGAAGTCAACATTCCCGCCGGCATCGATGACGGCCAACGCATCCGCTTGAGCGGCGAAGGCGAACCGGGTACACACGGCGCGCCCGCAGGCGATTTGTACGTCAACGTCCGCGTCAAAGAACACAAAATCTTCGAGCGCAACGGCTTGGATCTGCATTGCGAGCTGCCCATCAGCTTCGCTGTCGCAGCCTTGGGGGGCGAAGTCGAAGTTCCGACCTTGGACGGCAAAGTCAAACTGAACATCCCGAAAGAAACGCAAACCGGCCGCCGTATGCGCGTCAAAGGCAAAGGCATCAAATCCCTGCGCTCCAGCGCGACGGGCGATTTGTACTGCCACGTTGTGGTGGAAACTCCGGTCAACCTGACCGACCGCCAGAAAGAGTTGCTGGAAGAATTCGAAAAAATCTCCACCGGCCTCGACCGCAGCCAAACCCCGCGCAAAAAATCGTTCTGGGACAAAGTCGGCGAACTGTTTGACTGATTCGGATTTGAAAACAGTAAAAGGTCGTCTGAAAGCTGATATTGTCGGCTTTCAGACGACCTTTTCATCTGTCTGCAAGGCTTTCCCGCTATAATTCCCGCTTTCGCTATTTTCAGACGATCTCTTTTCTATGAAATCCTACCCCGATTCCTATCTCCATTTCGAAAACCTCGACGCCCCCGAAACGCAAAACTTCGCCGCTGAATCGCATGCCGAAACGCGCAAGCGTTTTTTGAACAACGATAAAGCGCGCGCGCTGTCGGACGGGATTTTGGCGCAGATGCAGGACACGCGGCAGATTCCGTTTTGTCAGGAACACCGCGCGCGGATGTACCATTTCCATCAGGATGCGGAATATCCGAAGGGCGTGTACCGCGTGTGTACGGCGGCGACTTACCGTTCGGGCTATCCCGAGTGGAAAATCCTGTTTTCGGTGGCGGATTTCGACGAGTTGCTCGGCGACGATGTGTATCTGGGCGGGGTGTCGCACTTGGTGGAGCAGCCCAACCGCGCGCTGTTGACTTTAAGCAAATCGGGCGGCGATACGGCTTATACGCTGGAAGTGGATTTGGAAGCGGGCGGGCTGGTCGAGGACGGCTTTCATTTTCCGGCGGGGAAAAACCATGTGTCGTGGCGCGATGAAAACAGCGTGTGGGTGTGTCCGGCCTGGGACGAGCGGCAGTTGACCGAATCGGGCTATCCGCGCGAGGTGTGGCTGGTGGAGCGCGGCAAGAGTTTTGAGGAAAGCCTGCCGGTTTACCAAATTGATAGAGGCGCGATGATGGTGAACGCGTGGCGTTACCTCGATCCGCAGGGTTCGCCGATTGATTTGATTGAAGCGTCGGACGGTTTTTACACCAAGACGTATTTGCAGGTGTCGTCCGAAGGCGAGGCGAAACCGTTGAACCTGCCCGCAGATTGCGACGTGGTCGGCTATCTGGCGGGGCATCTTTTGCTGACGCTGCGCAAGGACTGGAACCGCGCGAACCAAAGCTATCCGAGCGGCGCGCTGGTGGCGGTGAAGCTGAATCGGGGCGAACTCGGGGCGGCGCAGCTTTTGTTTGCGCCCGATGAAACGCAGGCATTGGAAAGCGTGGAAACGACCAAACGTTTTGTGGTGGCGAGCCTGCTGGAAAACGTACAGGGTCGTCTGAAAGCGTGGCGTTTTACTGATGGCAAATGGCAGGAAGCTGAGTTGCCGCGCCTGCCTTCGGGTGCGTTGGAAATGACCGACCAGCCTTGGGGCGGCGACGTGGTTTACCTTGCCGCCAGCGATTTCACCACGCCGCTGACGCTGTTTGCGCTGGATTTGAACGTGATGGAACTGACCGTCATGCGCCGCCAGCCGCAGCAGTTTGTTTCAGACGGCATCGAAGTGCGGCAGTTTTGGGCGGTTTCGTCCGACGGCGAACGCATCCCTTATTTCCATGTCGGCAAAAACGCCGCGCCTGACACGCCGACGCTGGTCTATGCCTACGGCGGCTTCGGCGTACCCGAGCTGCCGCATTATCTGGGCAGTATTGGCAAATACTGGCTGGAAGAGGGCAACGCCTTCGTGTTGGCAAACATACGCGGCGGCGGCGAGTTCGGTCCGCGCTGGCATCAGGCGGCGCAGGGAATCAGCAAACACAAAAGCGTTGATGATTTGCTTGCCGTCGTGCGCGATTTGTCCGAACGCGGCATGAGTTCGCCCAAACACATCGGGTTGCAGGGCGGCAGCAACGGCGGCCTGATTACCGCCGCCGCCTTCGTGCGCGAACCGCAAAGCATAGGCGCGCTGGTGTGTGAAGTGCCGCTGACCGACATGATCCGCTATCCGCTGCTCTCCGCCGGCGCAAGCTGGACGGACGAATACGGCAACCCGCAGAAATACGAAGTCTGTAAACGCTGGCTGGGCGAATTGTCGCCGTATCACAACCTTTCAGACGACGTGCCATACCCGCCCGCACTCATCACCACCAGCCTCAGCGACGACCGCGTCCATCCCGCCCACGCGCTCAAGTTCTACGCCAAACTGCGCGAAACCTCCGCGCAATCGTGGCTCTACGCCCCGGACGGCGGCGGCCATACCGGCAACGGTACGCAACGCGAATCCGCCGACGAACTCGCCTGCGTGTTGCTGTTTTTGAAAGAATTTTTGGGGTAAGGGCGGGTAGCGACACTGCTGCCGCGAATGAAAAAAGGTCGTCTGAAACTGCTTTTTCAGACGACCTTTTTTAATGGTTGTTTCAAATCAAAACATCTATGCCGCCGGCCCCATCAGCACTTCTTCGCATCCGAAGGCAAAAATCCGTAATGCCGCCTGAATGCTTCGTTGAACCGTCCCGCGTGGCGGTAGCCGCAAAAGTGCATGGCGGCTTCGTCGGCGAGCAGGCCGAAGCCGTCCGATTCGAACGGGCGTTGCAGCAGGGGGCAGGCCGCAGCCGTCAGTGCCGCCGCGTTTTGCGCCAGCCGTTGCAGGGCGAATCGTTCTATCGTTTGCGGCGAAAACAGGCGTTCGTCCAGCAAACCTTCGTCGTGCCAGCGGCGCAGTTTTTCCAGCGAAAAATCCAAATGCAACGCGCACATGCCGCCGTTATCGGGCAGCAGGGTTTCGGACACGTCCGCCAGTTCGCCGCGCACCAGCCAGATTTCGCCGGCAGACGGGCGGTATTCCCTGCCGCCCATTTGTAACCGGTTCTGCCCCGACACCATGATGAACAGGGCGCAGTTGTGGCTGAAATTGTGGATTTCGGTGGGAAACGCACCCGTTCCGCCGCCGCGCATCCGCGACAGGGTAATGCCCGAGTCGAAGCGGTTGATGCACATTTCCAGATGTAAACCGGGCTGTTTTGCCTGCGCCATGAGCGCGCTGTCGGAACAGCCGTCCAACGCCCAGCCGGATTTATCGGAGCGGACATAGGTTTGGTACTGGCGGTAGATGGCGGCGGTGTTCATGCTTGGATGGGAACGGGTTGTCTGATAAGTGGATTAAATAGGAATTATTGCCAATAATCAAGCGTAGGGATTGGTTGAAACGGGAAAGGTCGTCTGAAAGCGTGTTTCAGACGACCTTT
>OMHC01000086.1_pt1 | contig 9772 bp, 9 predicted proteins | sample 1646141 | NCBI WGS metagenome assembly OMHC01 (sample SAMN03287617, study PRJEB25206) | human oral metagenome | biome: Human subgingival microbiome; feature: a sample from a patient with with chronic Periodontitis S01-06-R; material: Human subgingival plaque | host: Homo sapiens ...
TTGAGCTAAGGCGAGGCAACGCCGTACTGGTTTAAAGTTAATCCACTATATTTCCTAAAACGCGTTTCCAACATCCGCAAACCAGCCGCCCTCATCAAACACGCACGCCGCACCAAACATCAAAAATATCGCCCCCCTTCAAAAATCCGATTTCCATCCGGTTCGGTCATAGAGCTTCAATCCATACCATCCGTCAAAATTATGATTAATATTCTTTTTATAAATTATATTTTGCAAATCATTATCAATTAATATTAGAATACGCACTCTCAAATTAACGTAACCCGTCAAAACCCATCGAGAGGAAGAATATGAAATCCCCCCAGTCCCCCGCTTTCCGTTTCAGCATCATGGTGCTGGCACTGTCTTCAGGCTTTGCCCACGCTGAAAATATCAAGCCCGAAGCGACAGCCGAATTGAAAGAAGTCGTCGTTACCGGTACTGCCGTACCGACCCGCGTCACCCGCAACCAGCTTGACCGCGAAACTTCGACCGATTTGAAACAAGTGATGAAAGACCAAATCGGCATGGATGTCGGCGGCGGCAACGGCGTGGCGCAGTTTTACAGCATCCGCGGCGTTGGCGAAGACAAGATTAATTTGGAAGTGGACGGTACCAGCCAATCCACCAAAATCTTCCACCACCAAAGCCGCTTCCAGCTTGACCCTGCTTTGGTGAAAAGCATCAACGTCGAAAAAGGCACAGGCGCGGCGAGCGCGGGCTTGGGCGCGGTTGGCGGTACCATCCGCGTAACGACGGTTGACGCGAAAGACCTGCTGACGGACGGCAAACCTTTCGGTTTCAAACTCGGCGCGGGCTTGAGCAGCAATAAAGGCTCAACCGGCAACGCGGCGGTTTACGGCTATCAAAACGGCTTCGATGCCCTGTTTGCAGGCAACTTCCTCAACAACCGCGACTACAAAGACGGCAACGGCAATGTCAACCGCGGCAGTCGTCTGAAACAGCACAGCTACCTCGCCAAACTCGGCTACGACTTCAACGACGACCACGGCATCCGCCTGACCTACCGTCAGGAATACCAAAAAGGCAACCGCACCGACAAAGCCGAGTTCCAAAACGTTGACAGCTACATCGGCGTGGACGGCACTTATCAAAAAGAGCAATCCTACAATCTGGAATACCGCGGCCGCAACGTCGGCTTCCTCGACAAAATCGACGCCAACGTCTTCCAAATCAACACCGACGACACCAAGCCGCCTAAAGGCGCACCTTCCCCGAAAGCCCAAGCTTCCGGCACGGCGCAAGGCGGCGTTCCTATCGGCAAACTTGAGTTAAGCAAAATCAAAGCGACCGGCGCCAACCTGAACCTCGCCAGCTCCTTCGGCGACGGACACATGGTGAAATACGGCGTCAACTACCGCCACGAAACCTCCGAGCCGTCCGACAAAGGCGCATGGCTGAAGATTCTCGGACTGTATGACCGCGACAAAGAGAAAAAGGCCGAATACGGCGTGTACGCGGAAGGTATTTGGAACTTGAACCCCGTTACCCTGACCACCGGACTGCGTTACGACCACTTCAAATACAACGCCGCCAGCAAACAAAGCGCGTCGCACGGACAGCTCAACCCCAGCATCGGCGCGATTTGGGACATCAACGACAACTTCTCCCTCTTGGCAAACCTCAATCAGGCAAGCCGCGCGCCCCGCCTGAACGAAGCCCTGTTGGCTAACGAACGCGCAGGCGCTGCCGCCGATTTGGACAGCAACCTCAAAGCCGAAACCGCCCGCCGCGCCGAATTGGGCTTCAAATGGCGCAACGATAATTTCAACGTCAGCGGCAGCGTGTTCCACCAACGCATTAAAGACCTCATCGTCTATCGTTGGGCAAAAATCAACAACAACACCGCCTCCATCACCGAACGCGGCAAGATTTACAACGGCGGCACGCTCAAAACCTACGGCTACGAACTTGACGCGTCCTACCGCTGGGGCGGTCTGACCGCACGCGCCGGCGTGTCCTACGTCAAACCCCGTCTGAACGGCGAAATGTACTACGGCGAAAGCCCGATTCAAGCAGAAGACCACGAAAGCTCGTTCACCTTCTGGAACACCGGCCGCCAATGGCTGACCGGCCTGTCTTATCAGTTTGAAAACCCCAAACTCGAAATCGGCTGGCGCGGCCGCTACGCCCAAAGCGTGAAATACACCGACGTCGCCCGCGGACAAGGCACGATACACGGCAAGAAATCAGGCTACGGTGTACACGACATCTACGCCAACTGGCAGCCGCTGAAAAAAGACAACCTGAACGTCAACTTCGCCGTCAACAACATCGGCAACAAGCAATACCGTTCGCACAGCCAACGCTTCCCCGACGGCAACGGACGCACTCCCTTCTACGAACGCGGCCGCGAGTTCGCCTTGGGCGTGAATTACCGCTTCTGATAGAAACGTTGACAAAAGGTCGTCTGAAACCTGATTTTTGGGTTTCAGACGACCTTTTCGTTATGGAGAACAAGCAATGGACTGCGAACACTGCCCGAAATCCGTTAAAATACCGCATCCTTATTTTCAGACGACCTCAAACCATGTTGGTACTCGGAATCGAATCATCCTGTGATGAAACGGGCGTTGCGCTTTACGACACCGAACGCGGCCTGTTGGCGCACCATCTTCACACCCAAATGGCGATGCACGCCGAATACGGCGGCGTTGTCCCCGAACTTGCCAGCCGCGACCACATCCGCCGCGTCGTGCCGCTGACGCAGGGCTGTTTGCAGGAAGCGGGCGTTTCCTATGACGACATCGATGCCGTCGCCTACACCCAAGGGCCGGGTTTGGGCGGCGCGCTTCTGGCGGGTTCGGGCTATGCCAACGCCTTGGCGTTTGCCTTGAACAAACCCGTCATTCCCGTCCACCATCTCGAAGGTCATTTGCTCTCCCCGCTTTTGGCGGACGACAAACCCGAATTTCCGTTCGTCGCCCTGCTGGTTTCGGGCGGACATACGCAGTTTATGGCGGTACGCGGCATTGGTGACTACACGCTGCTGGGCGAAAGCGTCGATGACGCGGCGGGCGAGGCGTTCGACAAAACCGCCAAACTCTTAGGGCTGCCCTACCCCGGCGGCGCGAAGCTGTCCGAACTCGCAAAGCTGGGCAAACCCGATGCCTTTGCGTTCCCGCGCCCCATGCTCCATTCGCACGATTTGCAGATGAGCTTCTCCGGTTTGAAAACCGCCGTGCTGACCGCCGTCGAAAAAGTCCGCGCCGAAAACGATGGCGAAATCCCCGAGCAAACGCGCAACGACATCTGCCGCGCGTTTCAAGACGCGGTGATCGACGTCCTCGCCGCCAAAGCCAAAAAAGCCTTGTTGGATACCGGTTTCAGAACTTTGGTCGTCGCGGGCGGCGTCGGTGCGAACTGGAAGCTGCGCGACGAATTTTCCCGCTTGAGCGTCAAAAAGCCGTCTGAAAAAGGCAAACCCAAGCCTAAGGAAGAAAAAATCAAAGTCTGTTTCCCACCCATGGAATACTGCACCGACAACGGCGCGATGATTGCCTTCGCCGGCGCGATGAGGTTGCAGGAGCGGCAACCCGCGGGGGCGTTCAACGTCAAACCGCGCTGGCCGCTGTCGGATATTGTGAAATAGTGTGTAACAAAGACAAAAGGTCGTCTGAAAACGGTTTTCAGACGACCTTTTTGCATGGCTTTAAGTAGAACGATCAACAGCAGATTCAACCGTTCCAATAATACCGGACAATGTGGAAGAACACGGGTGCGGCGAAGCAGATGGAATCTACGCGGTCGAGCATACCGCCGTGGCCGCGTATCATGTTGCCCCAGTCCTTGACGCCGTAGTCGCGTTTGATGGCGGACATCACCAGCCCGCCGAAGAAACCCATCAGGCAGATGACAAAACCGATAGCGGCGGCTTGTCCGTAGCTAAACGGCGTTATCGGCGACAGCAGCGCAGCGAGCGCGGTGGCAGACAAAATGCCGCCGACCGTGCCGGATATGGTTTTAGACGGAGAAAGCGACGGCATGATTTTGGCACCGCCGACCAGTTTGCCCCAAACGTATTGCAGCACGTCCGAAGCCTGCACCACGAAAATCAGGAACATCAGCAGCAGGATATTGCCGCTGCTGTCGAAATCGTCCAAGTTCAGGAACATCAGGGCGGGAACGTGTGAAAGGCAGAAGATGCAGATCATCGACATCCACTGCGTTTTGGCGGCGCGTTCGAGGAAATGGGCGGTTTGCCCGCTCAGGCTGGCGATAATCGGCAATACCAAAAAGCCGTACACGGGGATGAAAATGCTGAACATGCCGTACCAGCCGTCATAGACGAAATAATATTGCACCGGCAGTAGCAGGTAGAAACACACCACCATGCTGTAATAATCGCTGCGGCGGCGATAGACGAGGGTCATAAATTCGCGCAAAGCGGCAAACGAAATCAGAAAAAACAGCGCCACCGTCCCCGTTTTGCCGAACCAAAATGCGACCAGCAGCACCAGCGTCATCAGCCACCAAGCGTAGATGCGGGCGTTGAGGTTGGAGATGGTGGCATTGTCTGCGCCGTTTTTGCGTTTCAGCCATTGCCCGATGACGCTGGCGAAAATCAATATGGCAAATACGCCGGTAAAGATATAGCCTGCCTGCGGGGTCAGATGGGCGGCGGTTTGTTCGGTAATGATTTGGCTGGACGTGTTAACAAAGCTCACGATGCAGCTCCTTTGTTTTGGTGAGACTCGTTGCACTCGTTTTGGCGAAACCCACTTCGTTCATTTTGGCGAAACTCGTTGCACTCGTTTTCAGACGACCTCAACGCCAGCAAAGCTTCGCGGGTGCGTGTCAGGAAAGTGTCTTTGTCTTCATCTTCGTGCAGGGTCAGCGGTTCGCCGATGTGGACTTCGCACAACAACGGCACGGGCAGCACTTTGCCTTTGGGCAGGACGCGGTTGATGTTGTCTATCCATATCGGCACAAACTCAGTATCCGGCTTGCTTTTCGCCAGATGGTAAATACCTGATTTGAAGGGGAGTAGGATTTCGTTTTCGTCCGTATTGCGTGTGCCTTCGGGGAAGATAATCAGCGAATCGCCCGCTTGGAGCGCGTGGTTCATCTGTTCGGTAATCGACTGCGGATTGTCGCTGTGGCGCGGAATCAAGAGCGCGTTGAAGACGTTTTGGATGATGAAACGCTTGAGTTTGTTGGTCAGCCAGTAATCCGAGCCGGCAACGGGACGCGTCGAAAGCCGCCAGCGGCGCGGCAGGGAAATCCACACCAGCAAAAAATCGCCGTGGCTGCCGTGATTGGCGTAATACACTTTCCGCTGCGGATTGAACGCCAGCTCGCGCGGACTTTTGGGGCGGACGCCGGTGAGGAAGGATACCGACAGGCATAATGCTTGGTCGGTCAGCCATGCAAGTTGTTTTTTAAGAAAATTTTTCATAACATCAGAGGATTTGGATAAGGAAAACTGCCGCTTGCGCAGCGGTCAGGTAAAGGCTTTTGCGCCACAAGGCAATCGCGCCCGCCACACGTTCCGGCAGGGAGGGGTCGTCTGAAACGCGGCGCAAGCCGGTTTGCCGTAAGACTTGGTCGAAGGCTTCAGGGCTGTAGCGACTATCGGCAAAATCTTGGAACACGCGGCAGTCGAATTCGATGCGGATGTGGTAGTACAACAGTATCGCCGCCAAGACAAGCTGCACCGCCGACCACACGCCGCCGCGTTGCGCGGACAAAGCGAATAGCAAGGCATTGAACACGGCGGTATAGCGGGCGGTGGCAAGCAGGCGGGCGGTAATCAGGCTGTCAGTGGAATTGTCCATTCACCTTCCTTTTGGGTATGGAAACCGTCATTCGGGGCATATCATGTCCAAGGGTCGTCTGAATTTGTTATCGGGATGGCACAGGCTTACCTAAAAACAAATTCTTTTCTGCAATCAAAATATAAATGGCTACTGCAGACAAAATGGCCGTCTGAATAACCTTGCTGTCGGGGTGGGTGGCGAAAATCTCGTTACCCAGATTGGCGCACAGGTGGAATATCGTCGCCACGGCAATGCTGCGCCCGCTTTTGGCGTACAACCAGTTCATCAATAGTACGAAGACAAACATGCTGACCACGAAATTAACCGTGTAAAGTGCGCCTTCGGAAACGATTTGGCTGTGATAATAGCCTTTGATGAAGGCAAGCGGCATGTGCCAAAACGCCCAATACACGGTAAATAGCAAGGATGCGACAAACAGGCTTCTGCGTGCCGTGAGCGCGTCGGTGCCATAGCTGTGCCACGCCAATTCTTCGGCAACAGGCGCAATAAGGAGCATGAACCATGGCGACAGCAAGGCGGACGTAAATGACGGATGTCCCGAAATGTGAAACTGCGCCCAACTGTGTCCGAAAGCAATGGAGATCAGTTGCGCCAGCACCAAGGTAACCGGACCGAGCAGCGCGGCAGCGAACAGGTATCGCTTGGGAAAACCTGTCAGGCGGAACAGGCGGTGTTTCGCGTCCATCCACAATTTGGGCTGTTTGTACAACAAAAACGCCGCCACGAGCATAGGGGCGAACAGCCCGGCCAATCCTAACGCGGCCTGTGCCCACTGGTACTCAACAGCATCAGGGCGGTGGCTGATGTAGGCGGCAGCAAACCATAATGTCCACGGAATCAGCAGGGATAAAGTGTAAAACGTAACGGGGCGGTAGCTTTTAGTCATAAGATTCCCTCCTTACTTTGGTTCGGCACAGATGAGTCGTCGTATCGTGAATTTACTTTAAACTAGGACTGCATTGCCTTGCACAAGCTCAATAGAGAATGATTTGCTCAGCTTGGGCTTTTCATCTACTTATCTTAGCTATCTCGATTAGCGTCGCAAAAACTCGCTTCGCTCGTTTTGGCGAAACTCACTGCGTTCATTTTAGCTTCGCAGAAACTCGCTTCGCTCGTTTTCAGACGACCTGCCGCCGCTTCTACCGCCTTTGCCGTTTCCGGCGGCAGCACCATCTGCGGGCGAGCCTGTTTCAGTTCCGCCGTTGCCTGCGCCAAATCCCGGCAGCCGCCGTAAACCAGCAGCCAAGTAAGCACCACCGCCGCGCTGCGTCCGTAGCCCAGCGCGCAACAGGTCAGGACCTTACCGTGTTGCCGCCGCAATGTTTCCAGCAGCAAAGCCGCCTGCACCAAATCGTTTTCAGACGGCGCAACCATGTCCAATAGCGGCAGAACGCGGTACGAGCCGCGATAACGGGGGCGGGGATATTCGGCGCATACGTCCAATACGGCAGGGAGGTCGTCTGAAATTGCCAGGGGTTGCGGAGATTTAGCTTGTGAAGCGGATTTTTGTGGCAAAAAATGGTAGATGCAAGGCAAAAAGCGCAGCAAGGTTGAACACCTTGCGAGCATTTTTAACGCAGCAGATGCCGTTTTTTTCCCAAAAACTCCGCCACAATGCTGAATCTCCGCAACCCCTGAGATACTGCCAATCCACACACCATCGCGCACCTGCGCCGTCTTCGCCTTTCTGCACAGCCAATACGCCATGTTCAGCCGCACGCCCACCAGATAAGGCAGCAGTAAAACCGTTGTCGCCGCCGACAGCCTGCCGTCTGCCTGTTTTTGGAACACCGCCGCATTGCCGGTCAGATAGGCGAAAGCGACCACCGATAGCGACACGCTGCCCCACAACATCCACAACCACGCGCCGCCGAACAAGGAAGGCAGAGCCGACAATACCGCGCCCGCCAGATACAGCATGGCGATTTTGATTTCGCGGGAACGTGTTGCGGGGGAAGTTTTGGCTTCGCGGAAACTTGCTTCGCTCGTTTTCAGACGGCCTTGAGTACCAAAAGGCCGTCTGAAAGGCGATACTCCGTGTTGCGGTATTGCCCACAACACCAGCCAGCCCAGCAGCGCGCCGGTCGGTACGTCGATAAAATGGTGTTGGTAAGTTGTCAGCACCGACAAAGCAATCAGGCTTTGCCACAGCAAAATCGGCAAACGGATTTTGGGAAACCGCGTCCAATAAAACGCGCCGACAATGATAGACAGCGCGATATGCAGCGACGGCGATTGGTTGTACGGCAAATCAAATGCGACCAATGAATCAAACATCACGCCCCACAGCCCGTCGGTAGGCGGCTTCGGCCAGCCGAAATGCAGCGGGAACAACATAAAGCAAGTAGTGGCGACAATTTGCGCTGATACCAGCCGTGCGACATAGCGGTTTTGTTCACGCGCATTTCGGCAAAGGAAAAACGCCGCTGCATACATCAGATTCAGCGACCAATAAGGCAAAATCGTCCATTCCCAAAACGGAATGTTGCGCTCCCACGCAAAAGCGACTTCCGGCACATAGGCCAGCGATGCCGCGTAATGGTTGGACAGGCCGTAGCTGGCATAAAAAAGCATGCCGACCAAAGCGAGTTTGAGTAGAGAAGTTTTCAGCGTAGGTTTCATGTTTTATCTAGTGCATTCCACTTCATCGCCATAATGGTCGGAATTCAGGCAGGATAAAACGTTTTCTTTTGGATGGTAGCGGAATTCCTGCCACGGCCCCTCAGACGAAACGGCGCGCCAGTGATGCCGCGAAGATTGGTATTGCTTCAACGTCCCGTTTGCGCCTTTGACACAAAAATTCTGCGCCCTACCCGCTGCCAACATACCGTGCCGTTTATCGGTTGGTGTGGTAAATAAGGGAATAAGTTTAGACACATCGGCATTTCGGGCAAACTTCATTTTGACATGACCGTATCCTTCACCGGATTCGATGATTAAGGCGGACAAGGGCTGTCCAAAAGCAACAGAATTTTTCAATTCAATAGTTAATGCTTCACCATCCGACTCTGTCTGCCTGCTCCGGCTGCGGGCAACGGAGGCGCGGTATTGTGCAGGCAGTTTGCCGATTGCGGCCTTTTCATCAGGCAAGGCATCGAAATCAACAGCGCAGCCTTTCTTCATAGATTCCAACAACGGCGTCCAGTCAGCCACAACGGCATAGCAGGCGGATGAAAATACGGAAAGAATTAGTAATGTAAGTAATTTTTTCATTATGAAACTTCACCTTATTAAAATTTGTACAAGCGTAATAACTTTTCCCGAAAATTTCTTTGTATAGCTTTGCATATGGGCATATTGTATATTTCTTCGGAACGGATAAAATATGTCCTGCTTTCAAAACAAAGCAAGGATGGCGCCGGATAGTCCACGCCACACATCACTCTTTTTTACTTTATGGAGTAATACCAGATGAAACTCTTATCTGCCGCTGTTGTAGCCGTTCTGACCGCCGGTGTTTCCATGACTGCCGCCGCCGCTCCTGCAGGCTATGTTCCTTACAAATGCGACAACGGTAAAAAACTGAATGTCGTTTATGAATTCGACCGTAAAGGCAATGCAGTAGGCGCTTCTGCAAATGCAGCCGGCAAACAAATCAGCCTGCGCGTTGACAAACGCCGCTCTGACAGCACCGGCACTACCTTCACCAACAAACGCGGTTTCTCTATGTCTGCCGGTTACATCGACCGCAACACCCACACCACTTCCGAAGTCGTGGGCGTCAGCGATGCACAAAACCGCTTCATCGTGAAAAACTGCGAACCTGTCAACATCGATCGTTAATTTAAAGCAACGATTTAAGTTTCTTCGAGGTCGTCTGAAAACCGAAACAAGGTTTCAGACGACCTTTCGTTTTATCTGTTTCCAGACAAATTTTGAAACTGTTGCACATATGCACAACTGCCGTTCCCCGCACATATAGTGGATTAACTTTAAACCAGTACGGCGTTACCTCGCCTTAGCTCAAAGAG
>OMHC01000087.1_pt1 | contig 9755 bp, 13 predicted proteins | sample 1646141 | NCBI WGS metagenome assembly OMHC01 (sample SAMN03287617, study PRJEB25206) | human oral metagenome | biome: Human subgingival microbiome; feature: a sample from a patient with with chronic Periodontitis S01-06-R; material: Human subgingival plaque | host: Homo sapiens ...
TTCAAAATACGCGACACATACGTCGGGTCGTAGCCGCGTTCGTCGCACCAAGATTTAATGGTCTCCCCACGCTTACGGAAACCTTCTTTTACTTTTTCTGCATTCACGGAATATCTCCTATTTCATCTCGTGATAGAATGTTAAATATTTAAAGATTTAAACAATCTTGCTTAAATGTTGGATAAATAATAACTGGAATATTTCTATTAAGCAAGATTATTTCTAGGATATTTTCAGGATTAATTCTATGAGTTTGATTTTTACAAGAAATATTCGTGAGTTATTGAGTGAAAAAGACCTCACTATTGCAGAATTTGCGGATGCTATCGGCGAGAAAGTGTCCCGAATAAATGATGTTTTGAGTGGGAAGCAACGTCCCCCATTTGATATAGTAGAAAAAATCCTGACAACTTTTGATGTTGATGCGCGTTGGCTGATTACAGGTAGGAATAATTCCAGAATTGAGCCGGCTGACATCAGGAATTATTCTGAATCACTCGACTACGACTACGTTCCAATGTTTGATGTGGAAGTATCCGCAGGTAACGGCGCGGCTGCCTATGGCGTGACCGACCCGGCCATGCACTTGGCCTTTAGAAAAGACTGGCTCAAATCACGCGGCCTGTTTGCCAAAGACCTCAACTGCGTGGTGGCACGAGGCGACAGCATGGAGCCCACCATCAACAGCAAAGACACGCTGCTGGTCGACACCAGTAAAAACAACCCGCGCGACGGTCAGATTTACGTTATTCGCAGCGGCGACGTGTTATGGGTAAAGCGTGTCCAACGCCAAATCGACGGCAGTCTGCTCTTAATCTCCGACAACTCGACCTATCCGCCTATGCCGCTGATGCTGTCTGACCATCCGGACATACAGGTTATTGGCCAAGTGGTTCAGATTTCAAAAGACCTGAACTAGCCACAATCAAAAAGGGAAATAGAATGAAAATACTCGCTTTATTAATTGCCGCTACCTGTGCTTTATCTGCGTGTAGCGGCCAATCTGAAGAGCAACCGGCACCTGCCCAGCCTCAAGAGCAAGTTCAATCCGAATTGAAAACCATGTCGGCAAGCTATGCCGAATATCAAGCAGCAGCCAATAAAGGGCTTGCCGACCAAAAAACCGGGCTATCCCTGCCTGAACATGTATCCCCAACCGATAATGCAGAAGGGAAGAATCTGCTGCATGATTTTTCAGACGGCCTCACATTAACCGTTGATACCGATAAAGCCGACAAAATTACTGCCGTCCGAGTAGTCTGGAACACAGATGCAGTGCCTCAAAAAGCGGAAAAACTGTCCAAAGCTGCCGCAGCATTGATTGCGGCAACCGCCCCGGAAGACCGCACACTGCTGCGTGATACCGGCGACCAAATCAAAATAGCGATTGACAACCATAATGCGAAAAAAGACCCAACCCGTGAATGGGCGCGTGGTGGGATTGCTTATGAAGTCACTGTTACCAATTTACCGAGCGTGGTTTTGACGGCGAAACCTGAGTAACCTGCATTACAGCCACAATTAGGAGCAGACGGAGATGATGTTTGTAGAGCCTGCAGAGAATAAATAACTGATAAAACAAAGGCCATCTGAAAAGATTTTAGATGGCTTCAAAGGGAACCTGAAAGGGAAGTATGAAAACTGTAATTATTAGAAATGAAGCCGATATTTATCAGATTTTAGAAAATTACCTCAAGGATGATAAATATTTTTCCAATAGAAAGATTAAGGTAAAATCTCTCCCAAAGCTGGAATTAAAATTAGAAGGAGAAGAGTTTCACTCTAGTATCACACCAACTATCATGAAGGCATTCATTGAGTTACAAAGTGGCCTTAACCGAGCTTATGCTGTAGCCAAATATGGTGAAGCTAATGCCAATCGATTGACACAAGAAGAAAAGAAAGAACTGGAATTTATTGTCAGAGTTGAAAAAGGCAGTTCTCTTTTTTCATTAGATTTTACAGCGGGCTTTACCAAGCTATTAGAACAAGGAATGTCACAGATGAACGGGACACAAATGACTGTTACATTGATTTCTATGGCGGCGATGTGGTTTGGTTCTAGTGCTTTCAAGAATTACTTGGACTACCGTAAAGAGCGACGAACAGCAGAAGCCAAAGAAACACAAGATATTGAACTGATACAACAGTTAAAATTCGCTTCAAAACAAGAAACCGAGAGAGCGCGTATCTTGGCACAAGTTGCGGCTAAAGAACCATTGGTTCAATCTGTCAAAGAATTATCAGATGAGTCAAAAGCTGAAGCAGTCAAGCGTTTAGCGCAAGCAGAGCAAATTTATCTTGATAATGATACCAAACTTACAGGAGAGCAGGCTGAGGCACTTGCTAAAAATGCGCGTAAAAAACCAATAGAAGCAAGAATGGACGGCATATATCGTATTTTGGCAGTCGATTCTAGTCTTCCTGATGAGTTTAAAGTAACCATTCAAGCCAAAGGAAGCGGTATTAAATTTACAGCTGTTGTTCAAGAAGACTCTTTTGAACAAAAATATAAGAAAATTTTACAGCAAAATGAGTGGGCTAAAAGCCCATTATTTCTACAAGTAAATGCAGTAAAAAGAATTTCTGATGATTCGGTAATACATGCTACTATAACAAAAGCAGAAAATTTGCCAGATGAAGAGGAAGACTAAGTTTTAACTCGCATTAAAGGCTTATTCAGACAGCCTTACCTAAAATCCCTGTACCTATCAATAGATACAGGGATTTTTTATGTCCACCAAATTCAATCAATTCATTGAGCGTGTCCTCTCTCATGAGGGCGGTTACGTCAACCATCCAAAAGACCCCGGCGGCGAAACCAACTGGGGCATCACCAAGCGTACCGCAATGGCAAACGGCTTTAACGGTTCCATGCGCGCCATGACCCGCGAACAGGCTATCGGCATTTACCGAAAGGCGTTTTGGGAGCGTTACCACGCCGACCAAATGCCCGAAGCGGTCGCTTTCCAATTTTTTGATGCCTGCGTCAACCACGGTTACGGCAATGCCGCCCGTATGCTCCAACGCGCCGCAGGCGTGCCGGACGACGGCGTTATCGGCGAAATCAGTCTCAAAGCCATCAATTCCCTCCCCGAAAACGACCTTTTATTGCGGTTCAACGCCGAGCGTCTGGTCTTTTATACCAAGCTCGGTACGTTCACGTCTTTCGGTAAAGGTTGGGTCCGCCGCGTCGCGCAAAACCTGATCCACGCATCAGCGGACAACATTGATTAAAAAAGGAGCAATCATGTCAAAAAAGTCTTTACTCGCCCTAATGGCCGCCGTGATGTCTCCCAGTTTCAGCGTCGATCTGGGCATTCGTTCAGCTATACCTTCTCAGGGATGCCGGACGATGCCTCACCGTCCAAGCGGGGTAGCGGCAGCGAAACGCGCCGCGAAAAAAAACCGTCAAAAATGACCGGCTTTTTCCGATGGCTGGGCGGTTTAGTCTCCAATCCCGCAACCGGAAAAATCAGCCATACCAAATTATGGGCAAACGTTGCCGCCGCAGCGATGACCTATAAATTCTCGCTCTCACCAGATGCCCCCGAATGGCTTTGGTGGGCATACGGCGCGATGGTCGGCGGCTACGCCCTAATCAAACGCGGTATTGCCGCCGTACCGCAGTTGGCGGAAATCAAAAAATCCGCGAATCCGGAAGAATGGAGCGGCAATGATTGATTTTTTATACAAAAACAAATCGGCATTGGCATGGCGTGCATTGATTGTTTTGGGCATCTGGCTAAGCGGCTATCACTATGCCTCCGACAAAGCCGATGCCAAGCAAACCGCCCTGATTACCGCCTATCAAAATTCATCAATGGCGGCAGCCAAACAATACGCCGACGAGCTTAAAAAAGCGCAGGCGGAAACGAAGCGTTGGCATGACTTCGCGCAGCGTCAAAGCATCGAGCTGGCATCCGCCCTGAGCGAACTGGATAAAAACAAAAACACTTTACAGGAGCAAACGCATGACGCGATTAAAAAAGACGGCAATGGTTTTAACGGTATCGGCTCTAACAGCCTGCACCTCTACAACCGTGCCTTCGGATACCCCGATTAAAACCGTACCGACAGTGGATTTGCCGCCTGTATCTACCGGGCTGCTGGTCAAATACGAACGCCCCGAGCGTCCGACCGGCGGCTCACCCGAACAACTCTTAAACCATGCCGTACGTTACGGCGAATACTGCCAAAAATTGGAAGTCCAAGTCTCCGGGTGGCAGGACTGGTACACGAAAGGCCGCCTGAAAAATGACTGATTTTGCCGACCGCGCATCAGAGCGTGAAGCCATATTTTTGGAAGAGTCCCTAGCGAAACATCAAATCACACCGGAACGCGCCGACAGCCTGAGCCATTGTGAAGATTGCGGCAGCCCGATACCGGAAGCAAGGCGAAAAGCAGTCAAAGGCTGCACCCGCTGCATCGTTTGCCAAGAATATTTCGAACACGGATGGCCTTAAAAATGGAAAAAACCTTTATACACATCGAATTTTGGCAGTTGGTCGGATTTCTTCTCTCCTTCCTCGGCATCTGTTTTACCTTCGGCAAAATGCTGCTGGCGCAATTCCGCGAGCAGCAGGACGAACGCCAAAAACAGCAGGAACGCCTGCAAGGCAAAGTCGAAATCATGGAAAACAAACTGGCGGAATTCAACGCCGGCCTACCTCTGACCTATGTTTTGCGGGAAGACTACATCCGCAATCAGGTCGTCCTCGAAGCCAAGCTCGACAATGTTGCCGAAAAACTCACTGAAATATACAAGATGGAAAGCGTAAAGAAATGATTAGCCAAGAATTGATTGCCAAACAACGCCGCGAGGGGATGCGTTGGAACATCATCAACACCCTTAATAAAGCCCGCCCGCACACCACCAGCGAGACCTTTCTGCTGGACATCATGAACGCGATTTACCCGCAGACCACCGCCACCGAACTACGCCAGCAGCTCGACTACCTTGCCGACCGCAAAATGGTCGAACTGAATAAAGCACCGCACGGCTTGTGGTTTGCCGACCTGACCAGTTTGGGTGTCGATATTGCCGAATACACAGTCGAGTGCCGCGCCGGTATCGCCCGCCCCGAAAAAGTGTGGAGCTGATATGGCAAAACGCAGCGTCATCGACCAGCTCCCTGAAGCCGTCCGACACGAGTTTGAGCGCAAGCTCGTCGAAAACGGCTTCGCCGACTATCAGGCATTATCCGAATGGTTGCAGCAGCAGGGCTACGAAATCAGCCGCTCCGCCGCCCATCGGTACGGCCAAAAAGTACAGCGTCGGTTTGCCGCCATCAAAAACAGCACAGAAGCGGCACGCCTGATTGCCGAAGGCGCGGCAGACGAAGGGGATACCCGCTCCGAAGCCTTAATGGCGATGTTGCAGACAGAGTTGTTTGAGGCATTGGTGCAGATTGGCGAGATGCCCGAAGACGAGTTAAACGCGCTTGACCGTTTCGGGATTATGAGTGAGGGCGCGCGCAAAATCAGCGGTCTGATTACCGCCGGAACGCGCCTTAAAGAATATCAGGCAAAAGTTAAAGCCAAAGTCGAAGCCGCCGCCGAAAACGTGGCCAAGCAGGCAAAAAAAGGCGGGCTGTCCGACGCGGCTGCCGAAGCCATCCGCAAACAGATTTTAGGTATCGCATCATGACATTGCCCAAAACCGAAGACCGCACGCCATCGGCATTGCTTCCTTATCAGCAGCGTTGGTGCGCCGATAACTCTCCCGTCAAACTCTGCGAAAAATCCCGACGCATCGGTCTGAGCTGGGGCGAGGCTGCCGATACCGCCTTACTTGCCGCCTCATCTGGCGGCATGGACGCATGGTACATAGGCTACAACAAAGATATGGCTTTGGAGTTTATCCGCGATTGTGCCAACTGGGCCAAGTTCTACGGTTTGGCGGCAGGCGAAATTGAAGAGACCGAAGAGGTGTTCGTCGAGGGGGACGACAAAAAATCCGTCCTCGCCTTCGTCATCCGTTTCGCGTCCGGCTGGCGCGTTACCGCCTTATCCAGCCGCCCCTCAAACCTTCGCGGTAAGCAGGGGCGCGTCATCATTGACGAGGCGGCGTTCCACGAGCAGCTCGGCGAGCTGCTCAAAGCGGCAATGGCATTACTGATGTGGGGCGGTCAGGTACACATCATCTCTACCCATGACGGTGTGGACAATCCGTTCAACGAGCTGATTACCGACATCCGTGCGGGCAAAAAGCCGTACTCCATCCACCGCATTACTTTCGACGAGGCCGTTTCAGACGGCCTCTACCGCCGCATCTGCCTGCGTTTGGGTAAAGAGTGGACGAAAGAGGGAGAGGAGGCATGGTGCAAAGAGATTCGTGATTTCTACGGCGACGATGCATCCGAAGAGTTGGACTGCATCCCTAAAAACGGCGGCGGCAAATGGCTCAACCGAGCCTTGATTGAGAGCCGTATGAGTCCTTATACGCCGGTTATCAGATACGACCAAAGCGATGAGTTCGGCCTCTTGCCCGAGCCGCGCCGCGCCGCCGAAGTAGCGGACTGGATAGCCGACACCATGCAACCGCTGCTCGACGGTTTGGATAAAACCCGGGTTTCCTTTGTGGGTGAAGACTTTGCCCGCAGCGGAGACCGTACCGTCATCGTCCCTTTATTGCAGCAGACTAATTTAAGCCTTAAGCCGCCGTTCGTGTTGGAGTTGGGCAATATGCCGTTTGCTCAACAAGAGCAAATCATGAAACACCTGTTGCACGGTTTACCCAATCTGCGCGGAGCGGCATTGGACGCGCGCGGCAACGGTCAGTCAATCGCCGAAGCCATGCGCGACGAATTTGGCGCGGAGGTATGCGAGTCGGTCATGCTCTCGGAAAACTGGTACCGCACCCATACCGCTCCGTTCAAAGCCGCCCTCGAAGACGGCACGTTGGACGCAATCCCCAAAGACGAAGACATCCTGACCGACATGCGCGCCTTCGAGCTGGTCAGAGGCGTGCCGCGCATCCCCGATGTACGCACCAAAGGTCAAGACGGCAAAAAACGCCACGGCGACGCGGCGATTGCCTTTGTTCTTGCCCATTACGCCAGCCGCGAGCTGAATACCGGACCGATACGCGTAGCCAGCCGCCGAATCCGCCGAAAAAGCGCATTAACCAAAGGTTATTAAGGTATTTAAAGAGTACATATCATGCCCAAACCCCACCTCAAACTCAAAACCAGTCAAGGCATCATGACCTTCAAGCCACAGGATTTATCTGCCCATCTCGCCGTTTCCCGCCAGTTTTTTAGCGGTTTTAACGGCTGGCTGCCTAATCCCGACCCCGTTTTGCGCAAAATGGGCAGGCAAATCTCCGTTTACCGCGAGCTGATGCGCGACCCCTTGGTCGGCTCGCTGGTGCGTCGCCGAAAAGCCGCCGTCGCCCGCCTCGAATGGCGGCTTGAGGGCGACGATACGCCTAAAAATGTCCGGGATTTTATCGATAGCTGGCTGGCTGAAACCGATGTTTACCGCCTGATTAAAGACGTTTTAAACGCCGTTTTTTACGGCTACCAGCCCATCGAGCTGATTTGGCGTACCGATTCTGCATGGCTGCCTGACAAAATCATCGCCAAGCCGCAAGAGTGGTTCGCCTTCAACGACGAAGGCGAGCTGCGTTACATCCAAAACGGGCTGACCGATACCGTTCCTCCGCCTTATAAGTTTCTTTGCCCGACACATGAGGCAGATTATCTAAACCCCTACGGCTTAGGCGATTTGGGCTTGGTTTTTTGGCTGGTCACCTTCAAACGCGGCGGCCTTAAATTTTGGATGCAGTTCACCGAGAAATACGGTGCGCCTTGGCTGATTGGTAAAGAGCCGCGTTCCAATACCCCGCAGGATACCGACAAGCTGCTGGACGCGCTCGAAGCTCTAATCGGCAACAGCGTCGGCACCATCCCCAACGATTCCAGCGTCGAAATCCACGAGGCAAGCGGCAAGGCATCATCTATTGATGCCTACGACAAGCTTATCCGTTATTGCCGTTCCGAAATCAGCATTGCTCTGCTCGGACAAGACCAAACCACCGAAAAAGACAGTACCCACGCCAGCGCGACCGCTGGTTTGGAGGTAACGGACGACATCCGTGACGGCGATACCCGTATTGTTGAGGCGGCATTAAATCAGTTGATAAAGTGGGTGGTGGAGATTAATTTCGGGGAAGTATCTGCGCCGAAATTCGTGCTGTTTGAAAACGAGGAGAGTGGCACAAAAGAGCGGGCCGAGAGAGATAAGATGATGGTGGATGCCGGTGCCAAGTTCACCAACCAATACTGGCAGCGCACATACGGCCTTGAGGACGGTGACTTGGCGGACGAAGTCCAACCAACCCAAGAGGGTAGATCTGCCGATTTCGCCGAGGTCGATTTGACGGATGCAGGTTTGGTCATCGACGGACTCGCCCCCGATACAGGCATCCTGAATAAACAAGGCGAACGGCTGACTGCCGTTCTAGTGGCTGAATTAAGGCAGGGCGAAACCGCCGAGAACCTGCTTGACCGTCTGTCCGCCACCTATCCGAATATGGACGATACCGCCTTACAAAACGAGTTGGCACGCCTGATTTTCCTTTCCGACTTGGTCGGCAGGATTGAAGTGGTACAGGAGCTTAAATCATGAACCCCCAAGATATTAAAGCCGTCTTCGGCATGACGCCGGATGCCGCCGTCGCCTATCTAAAGCAAAAAGGCAATGCCGTATCTTGGGATTGGCAGGATATGTTGGACGACGCGCACGCCACTGCCTTTACGGTGGCCAAAACCGCCAAAATGGATGTACTCTCCGACATCTATTCCGCCGTCGTCGATGCCGCTGAACAAGGGCGGACGCTGGAAGAGTTCAGCCGCGAACTCGCCCCCGTCTTGCAACGCAAAGGCTGGTGGGGCAGGCAGGAAGTTAAAAATCCTGAAGGCGAAACCCAAAGCGTACAGCTCGGCAGCCCCCACCGCCTGAAAACCATTTATCTGACCAATATGCAGTCAGCCTACATGGCGGGTCGCTACGCCGAAATGATGGACTCCATCGATACGCACCCTTATTGGCAGTACGTTGCCATCAACGACAGTCGCACCCGCGAAACCCACCGTATGATGCACAACCGTGTCTATGCCGCAGATGACCCTGTTTGGGATACCTTATATCCGCCGCTTGATTTCCGCTGTCGGTGCCGCGTCAAACCCTTGTCGCGCAGTGCGGGAGAAGGGCGCGTCCAACCCCGTCCGACGCTTGAAACCATTACCGTCGATATAGGTTCAAATCCCTATACCGGCGAGGAGCGTTACGCACAGCGTACCGGCATCCGTATCAATAACAAATTTATCGCACCAAATGCAGGCTTCAATGCCAACCAAGGCAAATCAATGCTGTCCCGCATGGCGCAAATCGCCGTAGACAAAGCACAGGCAACCCATCCGGACATCGCGCGGATTGCCATCAAGACCATGATGACTAACCAAAAATTCAAAAACGCCCTAACCCCCGAATCGTTGGCATGGGTGCGTGAATTATTGAAGGGCTGACCATGCTTGAAATTAAATTAGACGCAGAGCGGCTCGACCACGGTTTAAGTACACTGCTCAACAACGCCACCAATACCCGCGCCATGATGCGGGGCATCGCCACCGAGTTGTTGTCCATGACCGAAGAAAATTTCGAATCCGAAGGTTGGGGCGGACAGCGATGGAAACAAAGCCGGCGCGCCGCAGACGAGGGAGGCAAGACCCTGCAAAAAAGCGGGCAA
>OMHC01000096.1_pt1 | contig 9343 bp, 7 predicted proteins | sample 1646141 | NCBI WGS metagenome assembly OMHC01 (sample SAMN03287617, study PRJEB25206) | human oral metagenome | biome: Human subgingival microbiome; feature: a sample from a patient with with chronic Periodontitis S01-06-R; material: Human subgingival plaque | host: Homo sapiens ...
CCTCACCTTTTTGCACCACCCTGGAAACGAAATTGCCGATGCAGGCGGGCAATAATCTAAAAAAGGGTTTAAAAAATGCCGTCGGGATGATAAACTATGTTATCAGTAGGATTTGTAAAAAAGAAACACAGAAATTACAAACCTGTTAATTTCTCGTTCGTTTCATCACTTAATTCATCGGATTACTTGGCAGACTGCGACTTTAGAAGATATCATAACGTAATATATCGTAATATACGGTTAAGCATGTAGCAGTTCTAGCAGGGTTGTCATTTTACACAGGGGACAAGTTTTGAAAAACCATCATAAAATCAAATTAATCGCGGCATCTGTGGCCTTGGCAGTGTCGTTTGGTGCGAGCGCAGGGCTTGGCGGGCTGAATGTCCAATCCCATCTGGGCGAGCCGTTTTCAGGCAGTATCACCGTAACCGGTGACGAGGCTCAGGCGCTGTTGAAAGGCGGAAAAGCGACTGTTTCCAATAGCAATTTGCGTACCAGTGTCCGTAAGTCGGGCGACAAGGCAGTCGTCACTATCCACTCAAGCAAAGCGATTAAAGACCCTGTGTTGATTTTCCAAGTCGGCGCAGGTTCGCAATCACGCGAATACACAGCCATCATTGATCCCGCAGGCTATTCCGGTAAAACGGATGGTTCAAGCCGTGCGCGCAGCGGTGGCGAATCTTCATCCAATTCTTCTGCTGACAACAATTCATACCATTCTCAATTTGACCGTCAGGCGGCGCGTGACCGCATCAACCGCGCGATACAAAACGGAAATCAAAATGAAACCGTTCGCAAGGAAGCTGTACGAAAAGATAAAAACAACACGAATAAACCGGTACAGACACAGGCACAGCCGTCAAAACAACAGCAACAATCTTCTGTAGGCGCCAATGGAACCGAGATTCGTTATGGCAAGCAGCATCTGGTTCGTCAGGGTGAGACTCTGACCGAAATTGCCACCAAAATCCGTCCGCAAGGCATGACCGTCGAACAAACGATACAGGCATTGGTCAATGCCAACCCCGGCGTGTTCATCGGTAAAGATGCCGACCGTATGCTTGCGGGCAAGGTGTTGTACATTCCGATGCACGGCGATATGAAATCGACGGCATCCAAACCCGCACAAGTCAAACCTCCGGTTCAGGAAGGCAATAAGCCTCAAGCCCAAGGGTCGTCTGAAAAAGCCGGTACCGCAACGCCTCCTAAAGAGACTCCGGTAGAAAACACCAAAGTAGAAAATAAAAAAGAAGATAAAAAAGCTGAGTCGGTACAAGAAGCCAAGCCCGAAACCAAACCGGCTGTAACGACGGCAGGTACTCCGGAACAAAATAAAGCTGAAACAGGTGCAGCATCTGCCGAGCAAGTAAATGTCCTGCCTGAGCCGAATGCGTCGTCTGCAACAGCAAACACAGAACCACAAGAAATTTCTCAGGCACAAGCTGATGTTGAAGCGCGCATTGCCTCGGCAGTTGCCACAGAAAAACAACAAGAAGAAGCGTCAGCGGAAGACAGCGGATTATGGCGCTGGCTGTTGATCGGCGGTGCGGCAGCGGCAGGTTTGTTGCTGTTGCTGTTCTTGTTGGGCAAGCGGAAGAATTCAGCTGTTGCGCCTGTGGTAGGTGCGATAGATCAGGACGATCAGGATGAGGACGATCTCGATATCAGTATCGAAGATCATGTATTCCCTGCTGCCACTGCGCCGCAACCGCAACCGCAACCACAAGTTGTAGCAGAAACTTCCAAACCTGAAGAAGACGGTTTGGAAATTGAAGATGATTTCGATGATGAAGTATTCTTCAATGAGCCGGCTCCTGTTGCCGAACCTGCTCAAGAAAACGTCGATCTGGATTTGAACGAACTGGATAATACTCAAGCCAGCATCGTGTCCGGCGCCGTTACCATCGACGAAGAAACCGAAAAACGCCGTGATATCGATTGGGATACTGTCGAATCTACCGAAAGCGTATATGAGCCGGAACCGGAAAATCCATATCAACACGTTGCGGTTGTAATGGAAGACAGAACTGCTGAAGTAGAAACAGAGCCTCAGCATGAGGAAGAGACCCCATCAGTTTCTTCTTTTGCAGCAACACCTGTTTCATCTGTTTCAGACGACCTGCCGGAAGCTCAACCGGAAGCACCGGAAGAAGAGCCAATCCCATTCGAAGTGGAGATTGAAGAGCCTAAGTCGGAAACAATTGACGTAGTAGAAACAGAAGAAGCCGAAACCAAATCCGAAGAATCGGAAGAGGGTTGGGATTTCTTTGCGGAAGAGCCGAAAACAGTTAAAGCCATCGAGCCTTTCCCTGAATTAGGTGCGCAAGAAGAAACGTCGTCTGAAGTTGAAGCAGCAGACAAACAGGCAGATAGCTCAGAAGAAGCACTGGATTTCGTTGTTGAAGAAACAGAACAGCCACAGCCCGAAGCCGATACTCAACCGTTTGAGATTAAGCAAGACGAACCTTTGGCATTCCAAGATGGCGAAGATTTCAGTATTGAAAATACTCAAGAAGCCAGCGCTGATGAAACCATCGAATGGGAAAATCTGGGTGTGGAAGATACTGCCGACAGCAGTAATGAACATTCCGGTTTTGAATCAGGCTTCATCTCCGAGTCCGTCGGTATGACGGCTCCGCTGGAAGCTAAATATGACCTGGCTAAAATGTATGTCGAAATCGGCGATCCCGATGCTGCCCGCGAGACGTTGACTGAATTGCTGGAAGACGCAAGCGGTGAGATCCGTAATAAAGCCCAAGCATTGATGAACGAATTGAATGCCTAATATTGGCAAGTAAATCGAAATTGAACAATGCTAAAATAAAAGATGCCGTGAAAACGGCATCTTTTATTATTTTCAGACGACATATGACTTCATACACCGAATCATTATCCACAAAAACCATACAAAGATGGGCATTAACCCTGTCTTATGACGGCAGCCGATTTTACGGTTGGCAAAAACAAGCCGACGGTTTACCCACTGTCCAGACGGTATTGGAAAGCGCACTCAGTCAAATTGCAGGCGAGACCATCCGAACCATTGTTGCCGGACGAACCGATACAGGCGTACACGCGACTGCGCAAGTTATTCATTTTGATACCAAAGTAGCCCGTCCCGAGCAGGCTTGGGTGCGGGGCGTCAATGCGTATCTTCCTGAAGGTGTGGCTGTATTGTTCGCGCAGCAGGTTGCCCCACATTTTCACGCCCGCTTTGACGCATACGGTAGAAGGTATCGTTACCTTTTGGAATCATCTCCCGTCCGCTCCCCGATATTGCAAGGGAAGATAGGGTGGACGCACCTCAAACTCGATCCTGAAAAAATGCAGCAGGCGGCATTATTATTAGAAGGCGAACATGATTTCTCCAGCTTTCGTGCTGCCGAATGCCAAGCAAAATCACCCGTTAAGACCCTGTATAGTGCAAAAATCAGCGGTACACCGCAATTCTTAAAACTAGACTTACACGGCAATGCCTTTTTGCATCATATGGTGCGTAATATCATGGGTGCATTGGTTTATGTTGGTAGTGGCAGGCTTAGCGTTTCCGGATTTCAGGAATTAATCGAAGAGCGCAGCCGATTAAAAGCCCCCCCGACTTTTATGCCTGATGGGCTGTATCTGACCAGAGTGGATTATCCGTCCGAGTTCGGTATCATTCGTCCTGAAATGCCGGCATGGCTGTGAGGTCGTCTGAAAACAAAGTGTCCGCTTATAGGGAATCTTTTTTAGTAATGTCCCGTTTGTGGATAAAGCACACACTACATGAGTAAGGTATAGCAATCCGATACAACATAGATATTCTGACCAGTCCTTTGGAAAATTTGGTTTCCTAGCTTTGTATGTGCAAATTGTAAAAGGTCGTCTGAAAACGCTACACAGATTTCAGACGACCTTTTCTTTGGAGGAGCAGCATAGGTAATGCTGATGCTACGTCAGTGAAATCGTAAATCAAAAGAGGAGAATGCATACTTCCATCTTAAAAGAGTGGGTATTTCCAATGTGCATGACTGGCTAAGCCTATAAATTGCACGCTTTAAGAGAGTACATACTGATTCTCTCTTAATTTACTCGTTTACCCGAGTTAGCCAAAAAACAACAGCCAATCTCCAAAAACGACCGTTTAGGAAAAGTGTGTTGTAAAAATGCAAACAGCGGGCAATTCAATATTACATCATGATTTATAAGGAAAATATTGCGAATGCCTTGTTGTAATGCGGGTGCTGTGAGGTAAGACGGTCAGCAGGGGTAGTGAATAAAGTTTGTTTTTTTAGAGAGGAACAATTATAGTGAGAGTCATGGAATCGCTGATTCCAGCGATAATGTAAAGCCTAAGCGGATTCTATCCGGGTCTGCTTAAGTTATTTCTTCACGATAGAAAAGGAATACAGCAATGAAAAAATCTCTGATTGCTCTGACTTTGGCAGCTTTGCCTGTTGCAGCTATGGCTGACGTGACTCTGTACGGTCAAGTTAAAGCCGGTGTTGAAGTTTCTCGTACTAAAGAAACTGTTAATCACGTAAGCACCAAAAACAAAACTGCAACTGAAATTGCTGACTTTGGTTCCCGTATCGGTTTCAAAGGTCACGAACACCTGAGCAACAACCTGAATGCTATCTGGCAAGTAGAGCAAAATACTTCTGTTGCCGGTACTGACAAAGGTTGGGGTACTCGTGAATCCTTCATCGGTTTGGAAGGCGGCTTCGGTAAAGTTCGCGCAGGTAAATTGAACACTGCTCTGAAAGATAACAGCGACAGCGTAGATCCTTGGGAATCTAGCGACGCGAATGCATCAGTTTTGCAATTCGGTAAACTGAAACGTGTTGACGAGCGTAAAGTATCTGTACGTTACGACTCTCCAGTATTTGCTGGTTTCAGCGCAAGCGCTCAATACCAACCACGCGACAATGCTAACCCTGAGGACAAACATGTTCATGACGTGAAAACCCGTCACTCTTTTGACTTGGGTCTGAACTATGAAAACTCCGGTTTCTTCGGTCGCTACGCTGGTACTTTTGCAAAACGTAAAGTTTTGAGCGACGATCATCTGGAACTGTTCAACAGCAACACTACTTTGGGTTCTGGTGTTTACAAAGACTACCAAGCACACCGTCTGGTAGGTGGTTACGATGCTAACAACGTACTGGTTTCTGTTGCCGGTCAATACGAAGGCTTTAAAGCTGACGTAGCTGACGCTAAGAAAAACGAACGTACTGAAGTTGCTGTAACTGGCGGCTACCGTATGGGTAACGTAATGCCTCGTCTGTCTTACGCTCACGGCTTCAAAGCTAAAGAAAACGGCGTGAAACAAGGTAACAGCCAATACAACCAAGTGATTGTTGGTGCTGATTACGACTTCTCTAAACGTACTTCTGCTCTTGTTTCTGCCGGCTGGTTGAAAGAAGGCAAAGGTGGCGACAAAACTCAATCTACCGCCGGTCTGGTTGGTCTGCGTCACAAATTCTAATCTAGTACGATTAGTTTAAATAAAGAGCCTGCTTTATGCAGGCTCTTTTGTTTTTTGAATGATGTGTGTTTGGTTGGATGTGTATCGGTTTTGTATTAATAGACAAAGGTCGTCTGAAAAACCGATTCGGATTTTCAGACGACCTTTGTTTGAATCGAAAGCTTGTTTATTCGATGACTTCTTCGGTTGTCGTGCTGCGGTAGGTAGAGCCGTTGAACGTCGGCACGGGCGGGGGCAGCAGGTTGTTGAGGGTCAGGGCGGCGGGGTTCAGGGTAGGGTAGCCGCTGAAGGTTACGGTGTAGCCACCGTTGGCAGTGCTGTGGATTTTGGCATGTGCGCCCAAGGGGAAGGTGCTTTTATTGGTGATGTGTCCGAAGGGGAAGCCTGTCAGGACGGGGACTTTGGCGGTGCGTGAGACGTGGTTGACGACGGCTGAGAAGTCGTAGCTTGAGTCGTACACGTCGCGGATGGTGCCCATACGGAAGTCGCCGAAGATGATGGCGCGTTGTTTTTGCAGGATGCCTGCAAGATAAAGCGTGTTCAACATGCGTTCGATGCGGTAGGGTTGTTCGCTGACGTCTTCGACGAACAGGATGCCGCCTTGGATATCGGGCATATAGGGCGAGCCTGCGAGGGAGGCGAGGACGCTGAGGTTGCCGCCCCACAAAGTACCTTCGACGTTGACGTTGGCACGTTGGATGGCAGGAACGTCGATGATGTTGACGTTGTTGGTGGTGCCGCGGATGAACGAATCCATGGTGAAGACGCTGGGTTCGGGTTTGCCGAATTCGCTGTAAACCATAGGGCCGGCGAAGCTTGCCATATTGCCTTTGGCGAGCAGGGCGAGTTGGATGGCGCAAACGTCGCTGAAGCCGAAGAATAAAGTACCGCGTTCGCGCATTCTGGCGCCGAGTGAAGCGAAGTCGATTTGCGGCAGGATGCGTGCCGCGCCGTAGCCGCCGCGCAAGCCCATGAGGACTTTGGGTGTTTCAACGCGGCCGGTGGCGACCTCTTGGAAGTCGGCGGCACGTTGGGCGTCGGAGCCGGCGAAGCGTTGATAGCGCCGGCTGCCTGCTTGTTGGTTGGTCACGGTAAAACCTGCGTTATAGAGGCGGGTCAAGCCTGCGTTGACGCGGTTGGGGTCTTCGGCAAAGCCGGAAGGGGCGACGACGCGGAGGAGGTTGTCGCCGGAGCGTGGGGGATGGCTGGTTTTGGGCTGCACGGGTTGGGCTTTCGCTGTGTTACCGGTTTGAGTAGACGGAGTGACGGTAGTGCCGGTGCCGCAGGCTTGCAGCAGTCCGGCTCCGGCTGCGGCGGAGCAGGCGCGGAGGAAATGGCGGCGGGAGGTTTGCCAGGTCATATGGTTTCCTTTGGTTGGGTTTCAGACGACCTTTTTGGCAGGGGTCGTCTGAAAATCGGTTGATATGCGGTATCCGATACGCCTATTGAGGTCGTCTGAACGTTACGCCAGCAGGGCTTTGACTTGTTCCGTCCAGTTGTCCGGCAGGGTCATGCCGTGTTCGCGGACGGGGGCTGCCCAAATTGGGGCGGGAAAGTTGGCATCGTTTTCAAAGCGGGCGATGACGTGCCAATGCAGATGGGGAACGACGTTGCCCAGGCTGGCAAGGTTGATTTTAGCGGGACGGAACACTTGGCGCATGGCGGCTTCGACTTTATACACCATTTCCATGATTTCGGCACGTTCGGCGGCTGAAAGGTCGGTCATCTCGGCGATGTGGTCGTTCCAGATGACGCGGCAGAATGCCGGGGCTGCGGCTTCGTTGTGGACGGCGATGACGCGCAGGTTTGGGGTTTGCAGCAAAATGTCTTCGTTGTCTGCGGTGCAGATGGGGCAGGTCATGGGTTTTTCTTTCTGAGTCTGAATAGGAATCGGATGATTTCAATCAGGATTTTTAGAACGAGGTAAATGGCAGTTAGTAGTATGAATGCGTAAAACCACGGTTCAGGTATAAACCACCAAAATAAATAGGAGGGCGTGATTAAGTCGGCACACTCTTCGGCACTCTTAACGTGATCACACAAGCCAAAGCGAAAAAAATCATTGACATCATGAAAGGGCGAATAGGCGAACATAAATGCTATGGGCGTCACACAAATCAATGCAATGATGGCAATCCAAAAGAATGGTTTGAGATGTTTGAGTGCAGTCATGGATGAAATGTTATAAAAATTTTGCCGCGCCTCGGTTGGCGAGCTCGTCGGCTTTTTCGTTTTCAGGGTGTCCGGCATGGCCTTTTACCCACGTCCAGCGGACATCGTGCTGTTGAACCAGACTATCCAGCTCTTTCCATAAATCATCGTTTTTAACCGGTTTTTTGGCGGCGGTTTTCCAGCCGTTTTTTTTCCAGCCGTGTATCCAGCTTTCCATGCCGTTTTTGACGTATTGCGAGTCGGTGCAGATGATGACTTGGCAGCGGCGTTTTAGGGATTTCAGGCCTTCAATGACGGCGGTCAGCTCCATGCGGTTGTTGGTGGTTTCCGCTTCGCCGCCGAACAGTTCTTTTTCATGTGCGCCGTAACGCATGAACACGCCCCAGCCGCCGGCACCGGGATTGCCTTTGCATGCGCCGTCGGTGTAGAGATAGACGGGTTTGTCCATAAAATACCTTTGTGTGAAGAGCCATTATCATAACACAAGGCGGGAGGTCGTCTGAAAGCGGGGTTTGGGAATGGTTTTTTAAGTGGATGAATGGATGCCGCGCTGATTGTCGATAATAGGAAGCAGGTCGTCTGAAACCGTTTCAGACGACCTGCTTGACTATGGGCGAGGTGTTAACTGCCTGCGCCGACGGTGTAAACCTTACCGATGCTGTCGGGGTCTTGCAGGACGGCGGTGACGGCGGCGGCGAGTCCGTTTCGGCTCATGTAGTTTTTAGGGATGCTGTCGGGGTGGTCGGTCAGGATGTGGTGGCTGTCTTCGCTGTTGTCCAAGCCGCAGGGGCGGAGGATGGTCCAGTTCAGGCTGCTTTGTTTGAGGTAGATTTCGGCTTCGGTTTTTGCGCGGACGGCTTCGCCGAGGGCTTGTTTGAAGGGTTCGCTCATCATGTCCCATTGTTCGCCGCAGCCCATGCTGGTAATCAGGATGAAACGGGCTTGCGGGTTGGCGGCTTGGGCGGCGGCGATGATGTTGATATTGCCCAGTGCGTCGCTGCGTATGCCTTGTTCGTTTTTGCCGCCGACGAAGCTGATGACGCTGTCGGGGCGGTATTGTGCGAACACTTTGTCGAGCGCGTCGGCATCGAGCGCGTCGGCGGTGGCTGTCTGAATGCGGTGTTCGCTAAAGAACGAATCTTCAGACGGCTTTCTTAATACGGCGACGGTGTCGGCGGGATGGGTGAGTGTGCGGATGAATGCTCGGCCAGACGGGCCGTTGGCACCGAAGATGAGTTGCATGGGGTCTCCTTTGTGTGTCGGGTGGTTCGGGATTTCAATAATTTGTGAGTGGTTTGGGGTAAGGCTTGTTGATTTTCAGACGACCTTTTTGTGTTTGATGTTGTGCTGTCGTGGGCATAGCCCACGCTACGTTCCGACTATTGTGAAACTGAAACCCAAAAGCATACTCTGCACGGTTTGTGCTGTGCCCTCTCCCTAACCCTCTCCCACGGGGAGAGGGGATGGGTTGGCAGGGAGAATCCAAGCGACAGAGAAGCCAAAAATGGTTGGATTTCAGTCGTAGCGTGGGCTTTGCCCGCAGAATTGACTTACTGGTTTGTGCTTTGCCCTCTCCCTAGCCCTCTCCCACGGGGAGAGGGATGGGTTGGCAGGGAAACTCCAAGTGGCAGAGAAGCCAAAAATGCTTGAATCTCAGTATCCTCAATCCCCTCTCCCCGTGGGAGAGGGTTAGGGAGAGGGTGG
>OMHC01000099.1_pt1 | contig 9242 bp, 10 predicted proteins | sample 1646141 | NCBI WGS metagenome assembly OMHC01 (sample SAMN03287617, study PRJEB25206) | human oral metagenome | biome: Human subgingival microbiome; feature: a sample from a patient with with chronic Periodontitis S01-06-R; material: Human subgingival plaque | host: Homo sapiens ...
CGGTGGCTCTGCTGGTGGTGGTGGTTCTGCTGGTGGCGGTGGCTCGTCGGGTGGCAGCGGCTCGTCGGGTGGCAGCGGTTCGTCGGGCGGTGGCGGTCAGTTATGTGGAGGCGGTGGGTTTGTTTCTCATGGTGGTTTCCCCAATCTTTATTCTTGTTTAAATGATAGGAAATATAACTCCAAAACAGGGCATTATGAGTACGGTCCTAAATTTGCTTATCCTGTTGATGGGAAATGTAGTGATGGATTTGAAAAGACTAACACTGGTTCGGGTTCTTTTTCTGTTATTTGTACGGTTAAGTCTCCTAAGACTAATTTTGGCGGCGCGTCTGTTGGTTCCTTGGGCGGAAATTCTTCAACATCATCGAATAATTCAACCTCTTCAAGTTCATCAGGTTCGGGGGCGGTTGGTGGTTCTTCAGGAGGTCGCGGTGGATCTGCTGGTGGTGGTAGTTCTGTTGGTGGCGGTGTCTCTGGTGTTGGCGGTGGTTCTGCTGGTGGTGGTGGTTCTGCTGGTGGCGGTGGCTCTGCTGGTGGTAGTGGCTCTGCTGGTGGTAGTGGAAGTGGTTCCTCAAGTAATAAAGCAAGTGGCGCGGGTGCGTCCGCCGGCGGGAATGGCGCAAACGACGGAGGTCGTGCGCCGTCCGCCGGCGGTGGCACTGCGCAAAATTCATCTGATTCAAATTCGAATAAAACAGATTCATCAAATTCAAATAAAACCGATTCTTCAAATTCAGGTCAGGGCAATTCAAAAACGGGTGGTTCTGATGATAATGGGGATGGTTCAGGAAGTGAACAATATGGGCTTCCTGATGTTCCTGATGTGCCTGATGGCGGTGGCGAACCTGATTGGAATGGAATTAAGTCAGATGGAAATTTTGGGACATTTTCGCCATCTTCTGCTTTTGCTACTGGCGGTCAGTGTCCTCAAGATATTTTGCTTGATTTTGGGCAGTTCGGTCGTCATTCATTCTCGTGGTCGCCTATATGTGAAGCTGCCCAAAGGTTGAGATATGTATTTATAACGCTCGCCTATTTTATGGCGGCAATGATGGTTTATAAGACGGTCAATTCTATGAGGGGTTAAAAATGCCAGCTCTTGCAGCTTTTTTGGGTGGTTTGTTTAGGGTGCTTTTTCAGTATTTGGGACGCCTCTTTTTGGCGTTTCTGCCAAGCCTGAAAAATCTATTTTTTCAGCTTCTCTTAGGGCTTGGTGTGACGCTAGTTTCGTATGAAGGGCTATCGGTGGCTACTGAAGGCATTTTGAACTACGTCGCCGATAACTATTTCAGAATGCCCGCCGATTTGATTGGCTTGCTCGGATTGGCTGGCATACCCGAAGCCATGAATATTATTTTCGGCGGTTTTGCCTTTTCATTTGGTATTTGGTCGTCTTACCGTGCTTTTAAATTTATAAAATAAGGATTAGTTATGATTACTTTGATTACAGGTGTGCCGGGTTCGGGTAAAACTTTGTCTGTGGTTTCAGATTTGGCAAAAAAGGTCAAAAAAGAATGGGCGGGTCGTAAGATTTTCACGCATGGCATTCCAGAATTGACGATTCCTACTGAAAAAATTCCTGAAGGTCATACTATAAATGACATGAATGTTTGGCTTCAGTATCCTGAAAATAATGGCTCTGTCGTCATTATTGACGAAGCGCAAAACATTTTCCCGCCGCGTTCTTCGGGTTCTAAAACGCCTGAGCTTGTCGAATGGCTCCATGTTCATAGGCATTCAGGTGTCGATATTATTCTAATCACGCAAATGCCGGGTCGTATTGATAAGCAGGTTAGAGATTTGGTCGGCGCGCATTACCATATTCATAAAACGCCTTTGGGTGTTCGTATGCGATATTTTTGGGACTATTGTGATAACAGTCCAAAATCAGGCATGAAAAATGCCCGTCCTGAAGTCTATAAGTTCGATAAAAAAGCGTTCGGTCTTTATAAGTCTGCTGAGATACATACCAAAGTCAAAACGCCTAAGAGTCGTGTTTTATGGGTTATTCCGGTTGCCTTGGTTGTATTTGGTTTCACTGCCTATATGGGTTATTCTCTTTTGTCGGGTTTAGGGTCGTCTGAAAAAGCTGATTCTGAAAATTCATCTGTATCGTCTGTTGTTGACGTTAAATCTGATGATCTAAAAAAAACCGTAAAAGATAAATCTGTTGTTGCCGGTCAGGAAATAGGCGGGCAGATAGCACCTAGTCAAAATAAAAATCTGACTGAAGAGATGTTAAAGCCTAAGATTGATGGTTTGGTTGAGTCAAAGCCGTTGTATGATTCGATTAGACAGGTAAGGCAGCTTGAATATCCTGTTGCGTGTATATCTGGCGGAAAATCGGGTTGTTCCTGCTATTCGTCTCAAGGCACGGTAATTAAAGAGATAGACAAAAAAACCTGTAACGATTATGCAAAAAACGGCATGCCGTTTAATCCATATAAAGAACCTAATAGGGATGTTGTTCAAAATGGAAATGTTCAGCCAATGAATGATAACTCCCCTCAGGTGGTTAGTCTTGGCGGCAAAAGTCCTCAAAATCTGATGTATGATGGCTATGTTGAAGCGGGTCAACAGTTTGCAGCGCGTGGCGGTGTGGTTGGTTCAAGTAATTGATTAAAATTGAACGGTGTATTTTTTCATTATTATCAGCTTGTTAAATTTTGCCCGGCTAAATTTTCGTTAACATAAAAGGTCGTCTGAAATTCAGACGACCTTTGTTTTTATCGAATTATGATTTTATCGTATTGATCAGGGTCTATAAATTGGCTTTCAAGTTCTATTAAATACGGATTTTCCCAATCACAGCAATCTGATTCGTCTTCGGCTTCGGGATTTATGTTTTCCCACCATATTTGGCAAGGTAATCCGTTTACAGTTCCTTTTGCTGTATATGCAATATCTTTCCAAGTTCCTGTTGCTGAGTTATTAAAATATGCTTGTTCATTCAAAATTAAATTAAGTTCCATTTCAAATTTCCTTTATTTTGGATTTTACCCATTTTGAAAAGTCCTGTATTTTTTCGGCTTTTTCCAATAGGTCTTTTTCTGTTTCGGTGTTGAAAGAAACGCGTTTTGCGATTCTTTTTGCTTCGTATTTTGTGTTTGCTTTTTTCTTTGGGTCTGACATTTTGTCCTTCGTTTTGTGTTTCGATGTTGTTATTATATCGTAGCTACGATAAAAGTCAACAAAAAACATATATTAAAAATCAATAACTTATTATATTTAGGAATTGAAATTTTGGGTGTCAAGGGGGAAGGTTTGTAAAGATTGGGCGCGCTTTTTGCCCAATCTTTATGAATACCCCCTTGATTCCCAAAAGTTCAAGAAACACGCTTGTGGTAGGTGGGCAGGAAGGGTTTTATTTCCTGCCCGCCTGCCACGTGGCGAACGTCCCCGAAGGGTCGCCGAAGGCAATCTATGGGGTGTGTAATTTAATAAACTGGACGAAATAGTACATTATGCGAACTAATAGACAGCAAAAAAGCTGAAATGCTGCCTTGTGTTCAAAAACAATCAATATATACGGTATAGGCCTATTTTTAACACATTTTTACAAAGGTCATCCTATGCCTATTACAACTCTTGGAATCGTGGGAACCAAAGGTGGAACAGGAAAAACAACTGTTACTGCAAATATCGGCGGTATGCTTGCCGATATGGGGTTTCGTGTATTAATGATTGATGCCGACCCTCAGGCTTCCTTAAGCAAATATTATCCACTTCATTACACCGCACCAAACGGTATCGTCGAGCTTTTGTTAGGTGAAAACTCTGAAGATATCATTACATCGACTATCTCAAATACGGTTTATCCGAACCTTGACATCGTCTTATCCAATAATTTGTCGGATGATGTACGCATCAATGTCCAAGGCCGTATCGACCGTGCCGTTTTGCTGCGTTCAAAACTGGTACATCCCTATATTCAATCCAACTACGACATCGTTATTATCGATACCCAAGGTGCCGTCGGTCCGGTACAGGATGCGGTCGTCTATGCTTCGACCATGCTGATCAGCCCGATTAACCCAAGTGCACTGAGCACGCGGGAATTCTTAAAAGGAACATTGGGTTTGCTGGATCGATTAAGTCTCGGCTCTGCGATTAATTTGGATGTTCCGCCGCTGCGTGCTTTGATTTATGCGCAAGACCGGTCACGCAATGCCCGACTGATTGCAGATGAAATCAAAGACGAATTCAATACTTCCATTGACGGTAAAAACCAGCTGTTGAATACCGTTATTCCTTATGCAAAAGCATATTTGGAGGCTTCTACTTTCCGGATTCCGGTACATGTCCACGAACGCGAACATGCCGGTAAATCCGAGTCCGCCCTGTCAGTTATGACTTCTCTTGTCTATGAGCTGTTTCCGCCAATCCGCGACAAACAGCTGAAAGGTACTTTCTTCAATAATATGGCTGATTTGTATCCTGAACAGCCTGTTGAAGCTGATACTGAAAACAAAGGGGAATGATGATGACTGCCAATCAAAACCAACCTGTGAAACCGGTCAAAAGACTGACTGAAGGGCTGGTTAGTTCCAGCCTGCTCGTCTCCAATCCATCGCAAACCAGTATGGATTTGGCTAAAACACCGTCTAACAATATTCCCGGCATGTTTTTAAATATTGCCGTCGGCGATATCGATTTCTTCGATAAAAATCCGCGCCGCCAACATGATGAGGAATTGTATGCCCAGATTAAGGCATCTATCCGCGCATCCGGTGTCCAGCATCCTGTCCATATTACGCGCAGACCTAATGAAAGCCGTTATATTTTGGCTCAGGGCGGTAATACGCGCCTTAAAATCGTCAAAGAACTCTATGCGGAAACCGGAGATTCGCGCTTTGCGAGCATTCCTTGCATCTATATCGAATACACCAATGATGAAGACATCCAGATTGCCCATCTGATTGAGAACGAACAGCGCGCCGACATGGTGTTCTGGGATAAGGCCTGCGCTTATGCGGACATCCGCGATATGCTGCAGGCCAAATCGGCGGATAAACTGGGATTGCGTAAATTGATTGAGGGGTTCGATTCAAAAGGTTTGGCCGTCTCATTAAGGCCATTATCGCTGTATTTCTTCGCTGCAGACAATTTGTGCGTCCTCGGCAAATTCTGCAATGCTCTCTCTTTGTCAAAAACCGAAGTATTACGCAAACAATACAATGACTTGCTGGAGCAGCTGCCTGACGTTTCAGAACCTGAACCGACGTTTGCCCTCTTCTGGGAAAATACTCTGGAGACATGGTGCGCCGAGCATACTGAAGAGGCGGAACTTGATGTTCCGGCTCTTCAGGAATACCTGCAACAGCAGTTTGAAACTGCATACGACATCGAATCTGGAGCAGAAAAAAATAGTGCGCCAGCACGGCCGACCGAGCGGGCGGCATTACATAATGATGATACTGGTTCAGCATCTGCAGTCAAACAGCAGTCAACCGGTGAGCATCCTACCGACGATGAGATTCAGAGCGACAGCGTGACTCGGGCTGCGGTCAATCCGCAGTCCGGGGCAATTACCCCAGAGTCCGAGGAAAACGAATTTACGAATACGTCCCCTGCTCTTCAGCAAGCCGTATTCCCTTCTTTAACTGTTGAGACTCAAGACGGCCGTCAGGCATTACAGAAATTGCATGAAACCGTAATTAAGCTGGCAAATGCAGCGAATATCCGTGATTTTCTGGTATTTGACGACAAAATGCCCTATGGCTACATGATGGATCTGCCTGATTTCTCAAAGCCGGAATGGATCGGATTGCAGCTGATAGACGGCAGTTTGAATGCACGTCACCCAAGTGCCGCAGTTATCTTCGGATATTTGTGGCAAACAAGTGGCCAAGAGGAACTGTTCCAGTCTCCTCATATGCTGCAGAAATACAATCCATTCCTGTCCAACGAGCGCAAATACCCTGTTTTGGCCGAAGCATACCGTAATCCTGAACTCTACAGCCAAATTACCGAACATGCTTTGGGTGGGGATAAATACTTTCAGAACCTCAATCTGAATGTCTACTACCTGATGACCATGGATGAGGAACTTGGTCCGTTGTTGTTTGATTATCTGCAAGCAGTGATTTACGTCAACCATTCAGATGCGCTTCAGTGGCCGCTGTTTAGAGTGATGTAAGGGAGGTAGCGATGTTTGCCGAAAAAAGAGGTACTAAAAGCCATGGCCGGTTCCGCCCTCACACTCCGGTTGCTGATACTTACCGGCTCCATTTGAACGGAAAGAATCCCCTGCTGTACAGCCAAATTATCAATATCCTGGCATCCGGCCTGCCTGATAAACAGGAGCGAATCAAAAACTCGGTCATGTTGTGCAAATATGCGGAAGTTTTTGAATATCTGCGCAAGCTGACACCCGAGCAGGTTGGAACGATTGCGGAAAGGCTGGGCGGCGTACTGGAGGTTCGAGTTGATTTAAATACCCTGCAGGAAATCATGTGGATCGAACGTGAACAGAATGCGAAGCGGAACAATCAATTGGAACAATGCGAGTGGATGATTGCCCATGGGGCGAGCAATATCATGATTCTGAATATGTGCGCCATGCTGACTTCGGCCGACATCAAAAAAATGCGGCTGGAAATGGAGCAGCCGGTTGTGTGCGGCCGCCGTAAAACATTGGAATTAGAAGAGCAGCTGACGGTAGCGGCCTATTGGTCGGATTTATGCCGCCAGGAAAAAGATACTTTTGTGCGCTATCAGAAATTATGCCGGGAATTTCCCGACTACGCGCTGTCACAAATGAATACCGCTATTTCGGAGTATGCAAAATGAGCAAAACTCTCAGCCTTTTCGAATATCCGGAACTGGCGGCTGTCGGCCAAATCGAAACAGCCAATTCGGTTTTAGGTTCACTTATGGAAGAGCCTATCCTGTATGTACCCGCTTACAGTAAATTGGCGGGAGATACCTATGCCGGTTATTTCCTGTCTTGGTTTTTGCGGAATTGTCCTTACGGCCAGTCGATCAAAATAAGAGATGAGGACATGCTGGAAGCTTTGGGGCTGACTGTTTCCCGATGGCATTCGGTACGCCGTCTGCTGAAACAGCTTAAATTCCTGAATTCGGCACGTTCAGACGGCCATACGGTATACAGCCTGAACGAATCAGACTTCTCTGAAGCATTGCGCGAACAGGATAACCGGCACCAAGGAGACCGTGCTTATGGCGAAATGCCGTCGGTACCGCTAGACCGTTTGTGTACGGCAGCAATGCTGCGTTCAGGTCTTAAAATTAACGATGTACTGTTTTATTTTGCAGTACAGGCACAACAACGGTATCTGACACCGGACAAACGCGGTGAATACAGCGAGTGGATCCCCTATAACGAAGAACAGGCTAACGCACTGGCTATGCTGTCTCATGAGGATCAGCAACGATCGATGAAGGCCTTAGACAAAGCCGGTCTGATAGAAAGCGGTCGGCATCCTTTATTCAATATCACTGTATTCCGCCTGAATTATCAGGCCATGGCCAATCTGTCATGGCAGTATCTACATGGTGCGGGAAATGGAGGGATATGATGAACGATATGCTTCCTCCCAAAGAGTTCAACCAAGCGTTATCCACTTGTTGGCGGCGTTTGCAATCAGGCCGCCGAATTGTGGTTCACCGCAGCCTGATTGAGATTACCGGCAACCTCAAAACCGCTACCTACCTGTCACAGCTGCTGTATTGGCTGCGTGTCGGCATTAATGTCGAGATTCGTAACGGCTGGATTTTTAAATCCATTGCCGAAACAGAAGAAGAAACCGGTTTGACCAAACGCGAACAGGGATTGTGCAAAGACAAGCTGGCCGAACTGAACCTGATAGAAACTGCCCGGATCGGCCAAGGCGCAAGATTGGCTGTGCGCGTTAATCTGGATGCACTGTCCAACGCCATTTGCGACCATTTCGGATTAGACAGCTTTACCCAATTGACCATCGAAGAATGGCGCAAACAGGAGTTGGGTTTTATCCGAGACTATTTCAGTGATTCGATTGTATATCACTTGGACTTGGTATGGCTGACAGGCGATATCCACGCCGCCGTGATTCTTTCGAACGCCCTTCATCAGAGTGCACGAAGAGCCACGCTGCACAATCCCTTCGTGCAACAGCGGCTGTATTATTCCGCAACCATTAAAGAATGGGAAGACGCCACCATGCTCGGATATAAACCGCAGCAGAGAACGCGGATTATGCTGAAAAATGCGGGATTGCTGATCGAAAAGCACTATGAGCAAAGTGCGCGTATCTTCAGCCATATCGACGGCGTTAAGCTGATGGCCATGCTGGATAAAAAAATCAGTCTTGCCCAAAAGCCCGAAATGCGGCTTTTCGTATTGAAGAAGCAGTCTCAGATATCCGGAAGTGACATTTTGGAAAACTCTGAAGATACCGAATACGTACAAGCTGGAAGCGGCCAAGATTTGAGAAGTAACAAATTGGCAAACTCAGAAGTCACAAAAGGAGAAAGTCAGAAGTTTAGAAGTTACAAAAGGAGAAAGTCAGAAGTTTAGAAGTTACAAAAGGAGAAAGTCAGAAATAACAAATTGGCGAAATATATATAGAGATAATTACAAACATCATCCTTTGGATGATATTACAACTACAACACCAACGGATACGGCAAATTCGGCAGATTCAGATGTGGTGGTTGTGAATGATTCTGTTCTCTCCAGTACGAAGGACGACAGCAGGCGTTTTGACGGATTGGTTTACCCAAGCCTGCTGTCAAAAATGACTGAAAACTGCCGGAAAGTATTCACACGGTACTATCCCGACGGCGGTCAGGAACAGTACCAGGAGATTCTGGATGAAATTGCAGGACAGACCAAACCTGTCAGCAGCCCTTTGGGATTGTTGACTCATCTGTGTAAACAAGCTGCAGCTACAGATGGGCTGATTTGCAATTTTGCTCCGATAGTTAAGAAACAACGCGAAGAAAGCCTGAAACTTAGAGCTGCTATGGCTGTTCAAAACGAAAAAACAGAGGGAGTACCTAGCCAAAATTCAAAGGAGGCAATCAAAAACGGCCTGAATAAATTGCTTAAACAGATCTGCAAAAAGAATCCTACACGGTAATTTCCGGTGTAAACGGTGGTTCTATGCCATCGTTTACGGGGGGAACAGATTGTGTAATTAGATTCAATACCCTAAAAGGCTTTTAAGGGTAAGGGGGAATAACTGTATCCCCCGGATACACCCTGAAAACACAATGGGGACTGTATCCCCCGGATA
>OMHC01000112.1_pt1 | contig 8747 bp, 8 predicted proteins | sample 1646141 | NCBI WGS metagenome assembly OMHC01 (sample SAMN03287617, study PRJEB25206) | human oral metagenome | biome: Human subgingival microbiome; feature: a sample from a patient with with chronic Periodontitis S01-06-R; material: Human subgingival plaque | host: Homo sapiens ...
TCGCCGTTGGAAGGCGGGCGCCATCTGCGTTTGGGCGCGTTGGACGGGTTTTACCGCAATATGGACGGCGCGTGGCGGAGTGAAAACCCGCTTGCCGATTATTGGCTGGAAATGGAAACCCTGTTTTTGCAATGGTTGCCTTATGCAAGGCTGCCGGATATTTGGAACGATTGGGCTTTTGGTTGGGACATCAGAGCTAAACAATATTTGCCGATAGAAGGCTGGCGCGAAGAATGGGCGGTGTTTGGCGTAATGTTTGACGATTCGATTCTTTTTGCCGATACCGCTGCCCCCGACAGCCCTGCTTATTGGCTGATGACCGGTTACGGTACGGTGGAAAACCGCCGCCTTGTCGCGCCGTCCGTGGCTGCTCTGATGCAGACTTTATTGGCAATTTATGATTTTGAACAGAAATGGCAGGCAGAGGGCAGAACGGTTTATGATGAAGAAGGCTGTTGTACGGCTGCAGAATTGAGTGCCGCATTGCACGATTTGCTGTACCGCGAACTGCAGCCCGAATGTGCGGCGGGATTTGGAAAAGCGTTTTGGGGTAATGACGGTTTGAGGCCGTCTGAAAACAGTTAGGACGTTTTTTCAGACAGCCTTTTGGAATGACCGACTACGCTGCAATCTTGTTTATCATTTATATTTTGAAAATTTAGAGAAAATAATGAAATCAGTTGTACTTTTGGGTTCTGTTTTACTGTTGTCAGCGTGTGGCTCGATGCAGAGTCAGGTTGTGAAGAAAAACGTTTCTTTCGATCCGGGCAGTCAGGCACAAATCCGCTCGTATGGTTCATACGGTTCGGATTTGATCCGCATATATCCTGAAACGGACTGCGCAAAATGGGAGGGAACAAAACGGAACGCGGTAAACCGTCGTTTTGTCAACGGATTGCCGCGTAAGGTTAGGAATATTTCGATAGGTATTCCGCCTACCGAGTTGAGCCGCAAAACGGAAAAAGACACCGGATTCATTTTCCGTGATTCTTATCGCGAGATGGTCGTATCGGGGAATCAGCCTGTGGTTTTGGACGGCGCATTTTCGTCTCAAACGAGAAATCACCATTATAGTTGCCGAGTCGCCGCTTCTTTCACACCTAAGGCAGGCGAGGCTTATGAAGTCCGCTACCTGTCAGAGGAAGAGGGATGCGATATTGAGGTTTACCATATCGGTCATGAGGAAAAAGACGGTGTCCGCCAAACCAAAAAACTTACTGCAAACTATTGCGCAAGGCCGGGAACAAGCTTTTAAAGATGTGGTACGAGAAATTTAACTTTCTCAGCCGCGAAGCTCCCGCATCCGATGAGGATTTGTCGTGTTTTTTTCGGGCGGCGGACAAGTATATCGGCGATGAAGGTATTCGTGCTTTGGCGCAGGCTTTTCCCGAAGCGGGCGTGGTGGAGAAATTTGCCGCCACCTGCCTGCGGCTGCCCGATTATTTTTATATTCCCAAAGAGATGGAACAGCTTTGGCGTTATGCCGTAAGTGGCGAAATCGAAGGAAACGGGCGGGAATTCGGCTATTTTTCGCCGAAAGACGTGGTGGAATTTTATTTTAGTTACGAATTTTGGTGTTACGCCCCACATTTCCTGCCGGTTGCCTTTGACGGCGGTGGTATATTTTATGCTTATGATTTCCGCCAGCCTGACGATTTGCGGATTGTGTTGGCGGATTCGGGTTTTTATGGAGAAAAAGAAGGCGAATATACGCCTGCGGGTAAAACGTTGGCAGAAGTTTTAAGTCGGGAGCCTGATTGATTCGTTGCTTGCGACCAAACCAAAACAAAACTAAGGAGACTGAAAAATGAAGATTACTTCGCTGGATCATTTGGTTTTAACCGTTGCCGATATTTCCCGCAGCATTGATTTTTATACCCGTATTTTGGGTATGGAAGAAATTACGTTTGGCGAGGGGCGTAAGGCTTTGTTGTTTGGCAGGCAGAAAATCAATCTGCACAGGCGCGGGGCTGAAGTTGTGCCTCATGCTGAAAATGCTGCCTGCGGTACGGCGGATTTGTGTTTGTTGACGGAGACGCCGTTGGAGCAGGTTTTGGAAGAATTGGCTTCGCATGGGGTGGACGCCATCAGCGGGATTGTTCCGCGCACGGGAGCGGTCGGCGCGATACGGTCGGTTTATTTGCGCGACCCTGACGGCAATCTTTTGGAAATAAGCCGTTACGAATAGGTCGTCTGAAATCCCGTTTTCTGCAAAAAAGGCTGCATCATGAACACCGTTTCCATCCAAAACCTTTCCCACCGCTACGGCAAGGCCCTTGCGCTTGACGATGTGTCGCTGGACATTCCGAAAGGCGCGACGGTCGGTTTGATCGGGCCGGACGGTGTGGGCAAATCGACGCTGCTCTCGCTGATGGCGGGGGTGAAGGTGATTCAGGACGGGCGGGTGGAAGTGTTGGGCGGCGATATGGCGGACAAGGACGTGCGGCGGGATTTGTCGCACCGCATCGCCTTTATGCCGCAGGGTTTGGGGCGCAACCTGTATCCTACCTTGTCGGTGTATGAGAATATCGATTTCCACGCGCGGCTGTTCGGTTTGGACGGGCAGGAACGCACGCGGCAGATTGCGCGGCTGATGGAGGCGACCCGCCTTGCGCCGTTTTCCGGCAGGGCGGCGGGCAAGCTATCGGGCGGGATGAAGCAGAAGCTGAGTTTGTGCTGCGCGCTGGTGCACAGCCCGGATTTGCTGATTTTGGACGAGCCGACCACGGGCGTGGACCCTTTGTCGCGCCGCCAGTTTTGGGCGTTGGTGGACGATTTGCGGCGGGAACATGCGGGCATGACCGTGATTGTGGCGACCGCCTATATTGAAGAGGCACAGCGTTTCGAGCGGCTGCTGGCGATGGACGCGGGCAGGCTGCTGGAAAACAAGCCCACCGCCGACGTGCTGGCGGATTACGGCACCGACGTGTTGGAAGATGCCTACGTCAAAATGCTGCCACCGGAGAAACAGCAGGGTTCGGGCGGTTTGGACATTACGCCGTTTGTCCTCGATCCCGATGCGCCGCCCGCGATGGAAGCGCATGGGCTGACCAAGCGTTTCGGCGATTTCACCGCTGTGGACCATGTCAGCTTTACCATTCAAAAAGGCGAGATTTTCGGCTTTCTCGGCAGCAACGGCTGCGGCAAGTCCACCACCATGAAAATGCTGACTGGTTTATTGGAGGCGACCGAAGGCGACGCCACGCTGTTGGGCAAGCCGATAGACGCGGGCGGCTTGGACACGAAAATGCGCGTCGGCTATATGTCGCAGGCGTTTTCGCTGTATGAAGAACTGAGCGTGCGCCGCAATCTGGATTTGCACGCCAGACTCTACCAGATGGGTGCTAAAGGCGCGGCGGCGGTGGAAGAAGCCCTGCAACAGTTTGATTTGGCGGACGTTGCCGACACCGCGCCCGCATCGTTGCCGCTGGGCATCCGCCAACGCCTGCAACTTGCCGCCGCCTGTCTGCACCACCCCGAAGTATTGATTTTGGACGAACCGACTTCGGGGGTCGATCCTGCCGCCCGCGATATGTTTTGGTGGCATCTTCTGAAACTCTCCCGCGAAGACAAAATCACCATTTTCGTTTCCACCCACTTTATGAACGAAGCCGCCCGCTGCGACCGCATTTCCTTTATGCACAAAGGCCGCGTGCTGGCGGTGGGCACGCCCGCCGAACTGGCGGCAAGACAGAATGCGCCGGATTTGGAAGAAGCGTTTGTGCAGTATCTGATTGAGGCGGAATCGGATAACGGGTATTCCGAACAGGGTAGGTTGGATCAAGACCCAACAATGCTTTCGGATTCGACAGGTTGGGTCTCGACTCAACCTACGGCTACGGCGGCTGATTTTTCAGACGACCTGTATGAACAAAGCGCAAGGTCGTCTGAAAGTGAACAAAGCAAGTTTCGCCAAAACGCAGACGGCGTGCATTCCGAACAGGGTAGGTTGGGTCAAGGCCCAACGATTCCTTCAGATTCGGCAAGTTGGGTCTCGACCCAACCTACGGCGGTTGAGTTTTCAGACGACCCTGAAAAACACCATCCGAGGTCGTCTGAAAATCCGTCGGCAACGCCTGACACCCAAAGCTTCAAATACCGCTTCTCCATGATTTGGACTTTCGCCCGCCGCGAAGCCAAAGAGCTTTTGCGCGACAAAATCCGCCTGTTTTTCGCCGTGTTTGGCCCGCTGATTATCATGGCGTCGGTATCGTGGGGGATTTCGTTTGACGTGCGGAATCTGAAATTCGCCGTTTACGACCGCGACCAAACCGCCGCCAGCCGCGAGCTGGTCGAATATTTCGACGGTTCGCGCTACTTCCTCCAACAGCCGCCGATACAGTCCGAAGCCGAAATCGACACTGTGCTCAAAAGCTCCGGCGCCATATTGGTTATCGATATTCCGAGCGGTTTCGGGCGCGATTTGGCGCGCGGACTCAAACCCGAAGTCGGATTTTATGTGGACGGCTCCATGCCGTTTAACGCCACCAACATCCGCGGCTACATCGGCAGCCTGATCACCGCCTACACCAAAGACCGCATCGCCGAAAGCGGGCTGCCCGTTTCGCTCAAAGCCCCCTCCGGCATCGAACCGCGCTTTATGTACAATCAGGATTTCGACAGCATCAACGCCATCGCCCCGGGCGTGATGATGCTGGTGCTGATGATGATACCCGCCATGATGTCGGCGGTCGGCGTGGTGCGCGAACGCGAAATCGGTTCCATCGCCAATTTCTACGCATCGCCCGCCGCCGTGGCGCAATATCTGATCGGCAAACAGCTTCCCTATATCGCCGTCGGCATGGTCAATTTCGCCGCCATGATGCTGATGATTATTTACCTGTTCGGCGTGCCGCTCAAAGGCTCGTTTGCCGGACTTGCCGTCGGCACGCTCTTGATGGTGTCCGCCAGCACCGCGCTGGGGCTTTTGATTTCCTGCTTTGTGCGCTCCCAGCTCGCCGCCATCTTCGCCACCGCCATCATCACCATGATTCCCGCGCAAACCTATTCCGGCTTTCTCTACCCGTTGTCCACCATGGAAGGCGGCGCATTGGTTATCGGCAAAACCTTCCCGTCGTCGTGGTACTACACCGTCAGCGTCGGCAGCTTCACCAAAGGGCTGCACACCGCCGACCTACTGCACGAATACGCCGCCATCGCCGCCTTTGCCGCTACCAGCCTGATTCTGGCGTGTTTGTTGTTGAAGAAACAGGAGAAGTGAGAGGTCGTCTGAAAACTCAGCAGGCGGGTATGGATGTCCACCCCGAACCTTAGCCCACTATTAAAGAAAGAAACGCCATGAACCGAGCAACCCTGTTTGACGGACTGGCCGAACGCTACGGCGCGGCGGCGGAATATCCGTGGGCGAAATCTCCCGACTTTGCCGTATTCCGCCACACGGGCAACCGCAAATGGTTCTGCCTGTATATGCCCGTGCCGTCTGAAAAACTCGGCATGGGCGAGGACGGTCTGACGGAAATCGTCAACGTCAAATGCCGCCCCGAACACATCGGCGCATGGCGCGCGACGGCAGGCATCCTGCCCGCCTACCACATGAACAAAGAACACTGGTTGAGCATCGTATTGGCGCAAACGCCCGCGGAAAGCGTGTGGCGGCTGATAGACGACAGCTTTGTGCTGACACGCTAGGATTGATTAACTCCACACATCAAACGAAAGGAAAAAACATGAAAACCATAGGCATCATCGGCGGCATGAGTCCCGAAAGCACCGTACTCTACTACCAAATCATCAACCGCGAAACCAACCGCCGTTTGGGCGGCAACCGCAGTGCCAAAATCCTGCTCGACAGCGTGGATTTTGAAGAAATCGTCCGTTTGCAGAAAAGCGGCGACTGGGCGGCGGCGGGAAACGTGTTGGCGCAAAGCGCGCGGAAGCTGGAAGCGGGCGGCGCGGATTTTTTGCTGCTTGCCACCAATACCATGCACAAAGTCGCCCCCGCCATCGAACAGGCGGCCGGCATCCCCTTGCTGCACGTCGTCGATGCGACTGCCGCCGCCATCAAACGGCAGGGCTTGTCCGCCGTCGGCCTGCTCGGCACGCGCTTTACCATGAGCGACGGTTTTTATACTGAGCGGATGGGTTCGCAGGGCGTACAAACCATAACTCCGACCGCCGCCGAACAAGACGAAATCCACCGCATTATTTTTGACGAACTGTGCCTGAACCGCATCCGCTCCGAATCCGCCCGCTACTTTTACGACGTGATAGGCCGTCTGAAGAACGAAGGCGCGCAGGGCGTGATACTCGGCTGCACCGAAATCTGCCTGCTTGTGAACGAAACCGACAGCCCGCTGCCCGTGTTCGACAGCACCGCCATCCATGCGCTTGCGGCGGTGGATGCGGCGCTGGCGGAATAATAAGTGGGACTCCTGATTAAACTGCTACGGAGTGGGTTTGCCATTTCGTATCAGTTTATCCGTAGTCCCACCCATGATGCGGCAAACGCCAAATTTCACGATATGGATGTTATCCGCTTATGAGGAGTAAACTTTGTGAATAATTTTGACGGTTTTTCCGTTGCGGTTAAATTCCGTATCGGTATGAGCGCCTGAAGCGCAATCCAAACTTTGGTATTCCATATTGATATGGTTGGGATTTTTACGGCGCAGTTTGAAGGACCATTCAAAGGTTTCGGGTTGTGCGTTTTCCGTGTTGCCGCAGTCCATTTTTTCTTTACCGTTCAGAGTCAGGTTTTTGCGCGGCAGGGTGGAAGGAACGGTTTTAGGGTAGGGCGCTTCGCCGTTGTAACCTTGCTTCATAAAGGCGGAGTAGGCTTGTTGCAGCGAACCGGTGTAACGGCATTCGTAGCGGGTTACGATGGCATCGAGTTCGGGGTTGCCCGTCGATTTCGGGCTTTCATGGCAGGACAGATTGCCGGCAAAGGCGGCAGGGGAAGTGAGAAGCAGGCAGAGCAGTAAAGGTTTGACGGACATCATAGTTCCTTAGACTTGGTTGATGAAATAGGTCGTCTGAAATCAAAGCTGATCTCAAATGACCTTATTTGAAAAACATAATTATACATCGTCGGTCTGACCAAACGAGTTGGATTGACCAATCGGCATGGTAGCCGATTCCATATGCGTTGTCTTTATCCGCTGCGTTTCGACGGATTTTTTGGGAAAAAACAGACTCTATTGTGTGTACACGGCGAACCTGCTGCCGGACTTTTAATGGGAAAACCGAGGCTGTAAAGCTGAAAAACAGCCGGACAATTTTTCAGACGGCCTTTGACAATACAACCCATAAACAGGAATCCCCATGCGTACCCTGAAAAACATTCTAACCCTGATGCTCAAAGAGTTCCGCAGTGTGCTGACTGATCCGGTGCTGATGGTGCTGATTGCGTATATCTTTACCGCCACGATTTATCAGATGGCGCAGGTGGGCGCGGATTTGAAAAATGCCGCTGTCGGCATTATCGACCAAGACCGTTCGGTTTTGTCCATGCGTATCCGCGATGCCGTGCAGCATCCGTTTTTCAAACCGGTAGAGGACGTGCGGCGCGAGGATTCGGACGAATTGATGGATAAGGGCGAGTTCACCTTTATTTTGGAAGTGCCGCCCAATTTTCAGCGCGACATGGCGGCGGGGCGCAATCCTGATTTGCAGCTTTTGGTTGATGCGACGTCGATGACGCAGGCGGGGGTGGGCGCGTCGTATCTTTCGCAAATTATCAACCGCGAAATTTACGAATTCACCGGCGTGACGCGGCCGGAATTAATCAACCCCGTCATCAATACTTATTACAATCCCAACGGCGAAAGCGCGTGGTTTATGCCGACTTCGCAAATCGGCTCGATGTCGTGTATGTTGCTGATTTTATTGACGGGGGCGGCGGTTATCCGCGAACGCGAACGCGGCACAATCGAGCATCTGCTGGTGATGCCGGTCAATGCGTTCGAACTGATGATGGGCAAAGTGCTGGCAAATGCCGCCGTGATTTGGGTGGCAGCGTTGTCGTCGCTGTGGTTTATCGTGCATTTGAGCATAGGCGTGCCGCTCATCGGCTCGGTGCCGCTTTATGCGGTAGGGCTGGCGTTGTTCCTGTTTTCGGTGGCGTCGCTGGGCATCATGATTGCCACGTTCGCATCGACGATGGGGCAGTTTGGTATGCTGATGCTGCCGGTGTATATCGTCATGAACCTGTTTGCCGGCGGCGCATCCCCGCGCAGCAACATGCCGCACGCGGCGCAACTGATCAGTGAATATTGGCCGCTGACGCAGTTTGTGAAGTTTTCTCAAGACATCCTGTTCCGCGGCGCGGGGATTGAAATCGTCTGGGGACATATGCTGATCATGGGCTGTATCGGCGTAGGATTCTTATGGCTGGCATTGTTGCGGTTTCAAGGGATGTTGGAACGGCAGGGTTGAGGTTGCTCCGCCAAGGATTGCTAAAAAGCAAACCTGACGGTTTGCTGCCCTCTCCCTAACCCTCTCCCACGGGGAGAGGGGATTGAGGATGCTGAAATCCAACTATGCTTTGGATTTCCAGCCAATTATACCTTCTTCCCGTGGGGAGAGGGGATTGAGGATACCGAACTTCAGCCATTTTTGGATTTCAGCCAATTTTGTCCATCCTCACCGTGGGAGAGGGGATTGAGGATACCGAACCCCAACCATGTTTGGGATTCCCAGCTAATTTGTCCCCTCTCCCCGTGGGAGAGGGGTAGGGAGAGGGCAGTAAGCCGCAGGCTTACATAAGATCGGAAGAGCGTCGTGTAGGG
>OMHC01000121.1_pt1 | contig 8426 bp, 6 predicted proteins | sample 1646141 | NCBI WGS metagenome assembly OMHC01 (sample SAMN03287617, study PRJEB25206) | human oral metagenome | biome: Human subgingival microbiome; feature: a sample from a patient with with chronic Periodontitis S01-06-R; material: Human subgingival plaque | host: Homo sapiens ...
GTACTGTCTGCGGCTTCGTCGCCTTGTCCTGATTTAAAGTTAATCCACTATATTTACAAAACAGTTTAACAGAAATGACTTGAACGTTATTGGTATGCTTGATCGGCACAGACAAAAAAGGTCGTCTGAAAAGTGGTTTTCAGACGACCTTTGCTCATTCCCGACAACTTTTAAATCAGTTCCAAATCCGGGCCGGCGTTTTGGGCGCGGCGGCTGCGCAGTTGGATGTCCAGGCGCAGGTCGTGGGCGGAGTCGGCGTTTTTAATAGCGTCTTGGAAGCTGATATCGCCGCGTTCGTACAGCTCGTAAAGCGCTTGGTCGAAGGTTTGCATACCCATGGCAGTAGATTTTTTCATCATTTCTTTAATGCCGTGGATTTCGCCTTTTTGAATCATCTCGGAAATAATCGGCGAATTGAGCAGGATTTCCACTGCGGCTACGCGCCCCTTGCCGCCTTCGCGGGGAATCAGGCGTTGCGAGATGAAGGCTTGCAGGTTGAGCGACAAATCGGTCAAAAGCTGGGTGCGGCGCTCTTCGGGGAAGAAGTTGATGATGCGGTCGAGCGCTTGGTTTGAGTTGTTGGCGTGCAGCGTGGCGAGACAGAGGTGGCCTGTTTCGGCGAACGCCAAGGCGTAGTCCATGGTTTCGCGGTCGCGAATCTCGCCGATGAGGATGACGTCCGGCGCCTGACGCAGGGTGTTTTTCAGCGCGGCAAACCAGTTTTCGGTATCCACGCCGACTTCGCGCTGGGTAATGATGCTTTTTTTGTGTTGATGGACGAACTCAATCGGGTCTTCGATGGTGATGATGTGGTCTTGGCAATTTTCGTTGCGGTGGTCAACCATCGCGGCGAGCGAGGTCGATTTGCCGGAACCGGTACCGCCGACGAAAATCACGAGGCCGCGTTTTTTCATCACCACGTCTTTCAAGACGGGGGGCAGATTGAGGCTGTCGAAATTCGGGATTTTGCTGGTAATGGAGCGGAACACCAACGCCGTCGCGCCGCGCTGCACCATGGCATTGACACGGAAGCGGCTGGTGTCGGGCAGGCTGATGGCGAAGTTGCATTCGTTGGTGGAGGAAAACTCTTCGATTTGTTTGGTGGACATAATCGAAAAAGCGATTTCCATACATTTTTCGGAGGTCAGCAGCTCGTCGGTAATCGGCGTGATTTTGCCGTCCACTTTCATAGCGGGCGGAAAATTGGTCGTAATAAAGAGGTCGGAGCCTTTGTATTTGTTCATATGGCGCAGCCAAGTGAACAATTCGTCTTTTGCGCTGGGGGGATTGGTCATCATGATATTGGATAATTTCGGTGGTTATTTTATTAAAATGGATTATATCAAATAAATCATGATACATAAAAATGGCAAGATTACCGTATCGAATAATAAGACAGGCGGGCAATATGGCGGATTCAATACGGGTATGGAATGCCGCCGCTGCTGTTATAATACCGCCCACAATTTCATGGAAGGATAAAAAATGTCTGTACAAACAGTGGCGGTCATCGGTGCGATGGAGCAGGAAATCGAGCTTTTGCGCGAAGCAATGGATAATGTCAAAAGCGTGTCTTTCGGTAAGTTTACCGCCTACGAAGGCGAGATGTCGGGCAAACGCATGGTGTTGGTATTGAGCGGCATCGGCAAGGTCAACGCTGCGGTTTCAACGGCTTGGGTTATCCATCAATTCGCGCCTGACTGCGTCATCAATACCGGCAGCGCGGGCGGTTTGGGCAAGGGTTTGAAAGTCGGCGACATAGTGGTCGGCACGGAAATCGCGCATCACGACGTCGATGTAACGGCGTTCGGCTATGTTTGGGGACAAGTGCCGCAACTGCCCGCCGTATTTGTTTCAGACGACCTCTTGGTCGGCAAAGCAAAACAGGCAGCGGAAGTGTTTGAAGGCGCGGCGGTAGCGCAAGGTTTGATTGTCAGCGGCGACCGCTTTGTCCACAGCAGCGAAGGCGTGGCGGAAATCCGCAGCCACTTCCCCGAAGTCAAAGCGGTGGAAATGGAAGCGGCGGCGATTGCGCAAGCCTGCCACCAGTTGAACACGCCTTTCGTCGTGATCCGCGCGATGTCCGACTCGGCGGACGAAAAAGCGGACATCAGCTTTGAAGAGTTTTTGAAAACAGCGGCGGCAAGCTCGGCGAAAATGGTGGAAAAGATTGTCGCGTCGCTGTAAAACACGCATAAAATCATGCGGAAACAGTAAATTTCCGCTAGAATGTCAGGCTATTTCACTTTGCCTGAAGGTCGTCTGAACGGTCTATTTGATTTTCAGACGACCTTTTCAGAATCACTGCTTATCTTTCAAAATAACAATATGAAAAATATCCGAAATTTCTCCATCATTGCCCACATCGACCACGGCAAATCGACGCTTGCCGACCGCTTCATCCAATACTGCGGCGGCTTGGATTTGCGCGAAATGAGTACGCAGGTACTCGATTCCATGGACATCGAAAAAGAGCGCGGCATCACCATCAAAGCGCAAACCGCCGCGCTCAACTACAAAGCACGCGACGGGCAGGTGTATCAGCTCAACCTGATTGACACGCCGGGACACGTCGACTTTTCTTACGAAGTCTCCCGCTCCTTGTCCGCCTGTGAAGGCGCGCTTTTGGTTGTTGACGCGTCTCAAGGCGTGGAAGCGCAAACCGTGGCGAACTGCTATACCGCGATTGATTTGGGCGTGGAAGTCGTGCCTGTTTTGAACAAAATCGACCTGCCCGCCGCTGACCCCGAACGCGTGGAACAGGAAATCGAAGACATTATCGGCATTGATGCCGTCGGCGCGGTGCAATGTTCCGCCAAAAGCGGCATCGGTGTGGAAGATGTTTTAGAAGAAATCGTCGCCAAAATCCCCGCGCCGACCGGCGATGAAAACGCACCGCTGCAAGCCGTTATCGTCGATTCGTGGTTTGACAACTATGTCGGCGTGGTCATGCTGATTCGTGTGAAAAACGGCACCATCAAACTGAAAGACAAAGTGCGCTTTATGAGCACCAAAGCTGAAACGCAGGTCGAGCAGTTGGGTGTATTCACGCCGAAATCCGTTCAAAAACAAGAGCTCAAAGCCGGAGAAGTGGGCTTTTTGATTACCGGCGTGAAAGAATTGGGACAGGCAAAAGTCGGCGACACGGTTACTTTGGTTGCCAACCCCGCCTCTGAGCCGCTGCCTGGTTTCCAAGAAGTACAAAGCCAAGTATTCGCGGGTCTTTACCCAGTGGAAAGCCACGACTACGAAGCTTTGCGCGACGCTTTGGAAAAATTGCAACTTAACGATGCTTCATTGAAATTCGAGCCTGAAGTTTCCCAAGCATTGGGATTCGGCTTCCGCTGCGGTTTCTTGGGCCTGCTGCACTTGGAAATCGTACAGGAACGCTTGGAGCGCGAGTTCGACATGGATTTGATTACCACCGCGCCGACGGTGGTTTACGAAGTCGTGTTGAAGAGCGGCGAAAAAATCGAAGTCGAAAACCCGTCCAAACTGCCCGACATCGGCAGCATCGAAACCATTCTCGAGCCGATTATCACCGCGACCATCCTCGTGCCGCAGGAATACGTCGGCAACGTCATGACTTTGTGTAACCAAAAGCGCGGCGTACAGGTCAATATGCAGTACATGGGCCGCCAAGTCATGCTGACTTACAATTTGCCTATGAATGAAGTCGTGATGGACTTTTTTGACAAACTCAAATCTACTTCGCGCGGCTATGCCTCGCTGGACTACCATTTCAAAGAGTTCCAACCGTCTGATTTGATTAAGCTCGACATCATGGTCAATGGTGAAAAAGTCGATGCCTTGAGCCTGATTGTGCACCGTCAAAGCGCGGTTCACCGAGGCCGCGAGCTGGCAGCGAAAATGCGCGAGCTGATTCCGCGCCAAATGTTCGACATCGCCGTCCAAGCCGCCATCGGCAGCCAGATTATCGCCCGCGAAAACGTCAAAGCCCTGCGTAAAAACGTCTTGGCGAAATGTTACGGCGGCGATATTACCCGTAAGAAAAAACTTCTCGAAAAACAAAAAGCAGGCAAACGCCGCATGAAACAAGTGGGCAACGTGGAAATCCCGCAAAGCGCGTTCTTGGCGATTCTGCAAGTGAGCGACAAATAATGAGCACAAATTTAATCTACGGCGCGATTGCCGCCATCGTTATCGGCATTTTCCTTTATTTCATAAGCAGCAAAGAACGTCAGGAAAACGGAGAATGGAGCTCCGGCCTGCAATGGGCGTATCTTTTGTGCATGATCGGCGTTTTCGGCATCCTGTCTTTTTACATGAGCTTTACCGCCGTATTGCTGATATTTGTCGTATTCACCGGCATCGTTTGGGCAATCCACAAAGGTCGTCTGAAAAAAGACCCGTCGCACCAGGACAAAGCCCACTTTACCGACTACATGAGCGGCTTTTTCCCGATCATCCTCGTCGTCTTCATCCTGCGTACCTTTATCGCCGAGCCATTCCAAATCCCGTCCAGCTCCATGCGCCCTGGCTTGGTTAAAGGCGACTTCATCCTTGTAAACAAATTCGCCTACGGCATCAGAACCCCGATCATCAACAACGTCCTGATTCCGACCGGACAAATCGAGCGCGGCGACGTCGTCGTGTTCAACTATCCCGTCCAGCCTGAAATGAACTACATCAAGCGCATCGTCGGACTGCCGGGCGATACCGTCGAATACCGCGACAAAGTCCTGACCGTCAACGGACAAGTCGCCCCCGACCAACCGAACGGCACCTACTCCTACCCTGACGATACCGAACCGTCCGCAATCCACAACCCCGAACTTTTTCAGACGACCCTCAACGGCAAAACCTTCAATATCCTGAAAGAGCCGGGACAACCCTCCGTTTTCATCCCCTCGCTCGACAACTACCGCATGAAAATCATGCCTGAAAACGGTTATTCCGTAGAGCAAAGCGGTTTGGAACACTGTCAATACGCCGAAGACGGCAGCGGCTTTACCTGCAAAGTGCCCGAAGGCCGTTACTTCGCCATGGGCGACAACCGCGACAACAGCGCCGACTCCCGCTACTGGGGCTTTGTGGACGACAAACTTATCGTCGGAAAAGCCTTCTTCGTGTGGATGAACTTCGGCGATTACAGCCGCATCGGCAGCAGCATCCAATAAGTTGCCCGTTTCATTCCGATAAAACACAAGGTCGTCTGAAAACTGATTTTCAGACGACCTTGTGTTTTATGGTAATTCTTAACGAATAAACCTCCCCTCTCTTCCTTACTTCAACTGTGACATCCTTAAATTTCATATAGCAAAGTTTACTCGTGCAAAAAATACATTCAAATTACTCATTTACCATTTTTAACTAAGCTTAATCAAGCCCGCATATTTGTATTTGTTTATAATATTACGATAGCGTAAACACTGCTTATGTTTGTTTTTATCACCTACGAAATCACTGCTTATTATTTTTAAAATATCGCATAGCAAATCTAGATCAGAATGGTAAGACCATACTGATTTAAACTTAAACTACTATGAATTTATTTTTCAACCAGTAAGGATTATTTATGCACACTCAAAATAAATCACCTATTACTCATTTTGTTCTAAGCGGTATTTGCGTTGCAATTTTAGCAGCCTGCGGCAGTTCAAATGGAGGTGGAGATTCACCCAAAAATCTATCTGTAGCCCCAAAAAACAACGTCAATAAAGATGACGCAAAAAAAGACAATACCAACAAAAACAACTCTAGTAAGGATAATTCTGACAAAGGTACTACCAATAAAAACAATTCCAACAAGGTTAACACTGGCAAAGGAAATGCCGACAAAAATAATGCCAATAAAGATAATAAAACTAACACTAACAAAGAAACATTATTATTAAATAAAGGCATTCAGGATAAACTGACCACACTAAAACTAAGTGATGTAATAAAAACTGAACAATTCAATCAAACTGAAGTGAATACCGGTTTCATTGCAAATAACTTAAGTGCGACCCCATTATTAGAGACAGCTAAAGGTCCACATGATCACCCTACCTCTCACCTTTTGACATCCGCTTATAGAAAAGATAAAACCAAACTTTTGCGCCCTCAAACAGTTATATTAGGGGGTGTAGCAACGCGTTACTTTACCAACTATACAGATGGTTATGTTGCGAAGAGAGCCGGTTATGACGAGATTGATACGCCATTAAGTGCAAAAAATCTGATTGGTGTAGATAAACGCAATAAAAATGGCATATTAGTTAAAAATGGCAGGAGCGTTAACATCTTAGATCAAACTGCCAGCAAACTGGAATTAGATAGTGTAGGCGGTAGCCGTTATACAAAATGGTTTAATAATTTTGCTACTAATGCCGATAATGAAACTGAATTGGATAAAGGCCGCCGTGTATTAACAGATGTGAAATACAAATTAGATGCAAATAATAATCCTGTATGGACTGTAACTACCGAACCCAGCAGCGGTTATCAATATGCACATTCTTTAAATCGTTATTTTAACAATAATCCAGACGATGAATTATATGTTAACCAAAACGGTGAATATGCATATCGTTTTACATTAAAAAAATCAACTACATTTGAAGTCAGTGCAGAATCAGCAAAAAATCATCCAGAACGTGCAGAGGCACTCAAAGCATTAGGGTGGTCTGCTGGCAAGCAATATCACTTCGCACCAGGTAGCTACTTTATGGTTACACAAAAAGATGGCAGCCTAAAAATTGTAGCCGATAACGGACAAATGACGCAGGTATCCTTATATTCAGTCCATGTCGGTATTGATGACAATAAAGCATTGGGTGCATTCCAAAATAAACGTGTAATTGCCGAAATGTTCAATGCATTAAACTATGGCAAGACAAATGAAATTCGTGCGATTTATACCTATGACGTTGGACAAGCCAATGGCTTCAATCAACAATATCTCTCATTAAATGCATGGCGCTATAAAAATGGCGATGGCACTTATGGACTCAATAATCCTTTTAACATCGGCATTTTCGACCGAGTTGCTACTGAAAATGGTATAGTTGCCAATGTCTATGACATGAAGACTAAAAAAGGTTTATCTGCCAAATATACAGGCGTTGCCTATTCCAGCCGAGATGGTAAACAAGACGGTGTGATGAATATGACTGCACAGTTCCATGAACCAGATATGGCTTACAACAATACTGTTTCAAGCAATAACGTTACCTTCAATGGCGCGATTACCAACCGTCGCCTAGATGACAAACGTAATGTATATTTTGCCAGCGGTAATGTAAAAACAGAGAGTGGAATGCCTTCTGCAAGCGCGGGTCAAAAAGTTTCTCTAGTGGGTAGAAGCCAAGTTGCTCAAAATGTTACTGTCTGGATGGAAGGAAAAAACCCAGGTGAAAATAAAGTAATTTATGGTCAAGGTAACGTACGTTTTGCCGGTCCAAATGCTGAAGAAGTCGGTGGTTTGTTAAAAATTACTACCAGCCATGGCGAAAACAATATCGGTTTCATTGGCAAACGCTAAGACGCTTACCCAAAGAAATAAGCAGCAGAAGCTTTGCATCTGCTGCTTATTATTTTCCAAGCAAACCCCTCTGCAAATAAACAAAGCGCAATTGGAGGGGCAACTTAAAATATCCTGAATTATCTGAAAAATATACTCATGAAATCTAATCAATTCATTTTTATTGCGGGCATATTATTTCCCATAATGGTTACTGCCGAAACAATTGCTAACCCTGAAACTGAAGCCGATCGCCAAATGGAAAGGATACAAGAAATGGCCATTCCTAAACCACCGGAGGTAGGCACCTCCCTTTTGAATGGTGTCAAGGCTTCTTTGAATGAGCATACTCAGACATTGACATTAGATGATCTAGCCAAACAACCAGAGCTGGCCGAACCTTTGTTAAATCAAGCATTGCAAGCGCGAAACTATATTGCTGCAGAGCAGCTCTTGCCTATATATCGTAAATGGAATGGGTATGACCCAATTTTATTGGATTATGCGCAAGGCGCAATTTGGCGTTCGCAAGGAAAGCATAAAAAAGCCATTACACTTTACCGTAATATTCTTGTTCGACATCCTAATCTTGTTGCCGTCCGTCTAGACTTGGCTGCTATGCTTTATGAGGATAAGCAAACCCGTAATTCACAACATGAATTTAATGCTGCCAAAAAGCAAGGTTTACCAGAAGATGTCCTTCCTACTATTGCCCTTTATGAAAACGCTATGGGGCAAAATAAATGGCAATTTTCAGGCAGTCTGAGTTACACCCAAGACAACAATATCAACAACGTTTCAGCTGAGCGTGAAATCCATCTTCCTCAGTTTGATAACTTGGCTTTTGAAAAAAATTCTGACTATCTGCCACAAAAAGGGCATGGTTTTACCTCGGCATTCCTGCTGAACCGCTCTTCCGATCTACTCCCAGTGGGTCATACCTCCCTGGGTGCAAAAC
>OMHC01000127.1_pt1 | contig 8343 bp, 10 predicted proteins | sample 1646141 | NCBI WGS metagenome assembly OMHC01 (sample SAMN03287617, study PRJEB25206) | human oral metagenome | biome: Human subgingival microbiome; feature: a sample from a patient with with chronic Periodontitis S01-06-R; material: Human subgingival plaque | host: Homo sapiens ...
GTCTTTCTGACCGCCGCAGGCTGCCAGTATCAAGGCGAGCGCGGCGGCGGAAAGGGTTTTGAAGAAGGTGTTTGTCTGCATGTTTTACTCCTGGTAAGTGTTAAGTCGATTTTTCAGACGGCCTCTGCCGTCGGGACAGTTGGGATTTTAAATCCATTTATGGGAAACGGGACGGTTTTTTATGGTGAGGTACAGGCCTTTGGCGGAACGGTAACACAGCCAAATCAATCCCGCTTTAAAAGTCAGGGCTGAGATGAGCTTGAGCCAATCCAACGAGGTGGCGAACGGAGAAATATCAAAGGCGGTATCGACACTTTCATACATTTCATCTGTTCCGTCGATTACGGCGTGTCCGTCCATTTCATCATCATAGTCTTCTGCCATCATGGCACTTTCATCCGGCTCGCTGATTTCGCCCATTTCATCGATGTCCATCGTGCCAATTGATCCGTTCATTTCCCCTATGGAAACCATATCGTCAAATGAAAGGATGCCCCAGATGGGGACAGGGGAGGCGATAAGGGACCATATCATAAAGACAGCCAATAGCCCGACACACAATAAAATGAAGAAACCCATATCGTTACGCATCATTTTGCTGTTGTGCGCGTTGACGTCGGAGGGCGGGTGTTCTAATTTTTCCAAGATGACGAGTTGGGCAAGAAAGATGCCGATACTCAGGCCTATATACAATATTTTCGGCATATGGTTCATGGGGCCAATAAAGTACCAAAGGATATTGCCGATATTGACTAAATAAACGGCAATTAGAATTTTTTTGGCGGATTTCATGTTGTATTTTTCACTCAAAAGGTCGTCTGAAAATGCATCAGGTGTATTTTCAGACGACCTTGTTTACGTTTGTGAGGTTTAACGTTTGTCCAATTTCCGCGCCAATGCGTTGCCGGTGCTTTGAATCAGGATAACGAGCAGCACGAGGATGGCGACGATGAAGATGATGACTTCGGTTTGGTAGCGGTAGTAGCCGTAGCGGATGGCGAGGTCGCCCAAGCCTCCGCCGCCTATCATGCCTGCCGCCGCGCTGTACGAGAGCAGGCCGATGGCGAGGACGGTGATGCTGGAAACCATGCCCGCGCGCGCTTCGTTCAAGAGGACTTTGCGGACGATGGCAAGCGGTGATGCGCCCATGGCGGTGGCGGCTTCAATCACGCCTTTGGGGACTTCGCGCAGGTTTTGTTCCACCAGTCGGGCGAAGTAAAACAGGCCGGACACGCTCAATACCAGCGAGGCGGCAATCGGGCCGATGGTGCTGCCGACGATGGCGCGGGTGGCGGGTATCATGGCAATCATCAGGATGACGAAGGGGAAGGCGCGCATCAGGTTGACTAAGTTGTCGAGCAGGAAATTCACCGGCTTGTTGTAATGAAGCTGGCGGTTGGAAGTCACGAAAAGCAAGACGCCCAAGAGTGTGCCGAAGATGACGGCAATCGTGGTGGACAACCCGACCATAACGAAGGTTTCGCCCAAGGCGCGGACGATTTCGTCTTTCATGCCGACGATGGTGGAAACGGCTTGTTCGAATGTTAAGTCTGCCATATCAGTCCTCCCGAATCAGCTCGCGCCCGATTTCGGATTGGGCGTGGATTTGGTTGCCGCGTACTTCGATGATTTCCACCACTTTTCCTTTATCCAAAAGAGCGGCGCGGTCGCACAGGCGGCGGATGACGCTCATTTCGTGGGTTACGATGACGATGGTAACGTTGAAGCGTTTGTTGATGTCTTCCAAACATTCCAAGACGCTGCGCGTGGTGGCGGGGTCGAGGGCGGAAGTGGGTTCGTCGGCGAGGATGACTTGGGGTTTGGGCGCGAGCGCGCGGGCGATGCCGACGCGTTGTTTCTGCCCGCCTGAAAGCTGGGCGGGATAGTGGTCGGCGCGTTCGGTCAGGCCGACGATTTCAAGACATTCTTTGACGCGTTCTTTGATTTTTTCAGACGGCCATCCGGCGATTTCCAAAGGAAAGGCGACATTGTCGGCAACGGTGCGGTTGCTCAAAAGATTAAACTGCTGAAACACCATGCCGATATTCTGCCGCGCCTGACGCAATGCGGCGGCATCGAGCGCGGTCAGCTCTTGTCCGCACACGTTGACCTTGCCGCTGTCGGGACGTTCCAACAGGTTAATCAGGCGCAACAGGGTGGATTTGCCCGCGCCGGAATAGCCCATCAGACCGAAGATTTCGCCGTCTTGGATTTCGAGGCTGGTCGGCACGACGGCGGCAAAACGGGTTTTGTCGCGCGTTTGGTAATGTTTGGAAACGTTGTCCAAAATAATCATAAATACTTCCTGATACTTCCGGAAAAAAAAGAAGCCCGATGCTGTACACAACGGGCTTGGATATAAAGAAAGGAATAAAAACAGCAGAAAATGAAAATACGCTTTAGCTGTTTATGCCCGCAAGCTGTGTCAAATCGGCAATGTTAACTCAGATACGACTATAATCAAAATCGGTAATTTTGTCAAGTTTTGATATGATTTGTAATTTTAAAATAATAAATTGTCAGTTTATTTGCCGAAAAGCTCCGCCACCATGCGGGCTTCTTCCTCGGTATAAGCCGCGCCGTTGAGCTTCGCGGTCAGGATAAATTCGCCGCTTAACCCTTGTTCGGCACAGGTTTCGCGCCAGCCTTGCAGCCGTTCTTCGTCGCTGGCTTTACGTTTCAGACGACCTATGGTCTGAGCCGCCTGTTTGGTTTGTTCGTTCATACAGTTCCTTAACAAAAGGCAAAAGGTCGTCTGAAAATTTTCAGACGACCTCATGATTATTTGATGACCCGTGCCAACAAGGCTTTTTCTTTGCCCTGCATATTCGGGATTTTGACTTGGATGCCGTTGCCCGGGGCGACTTCGACGGCTGCGCCTTTGCGGGTCATTTGTTCCAGCGTGACGGTTTGGTTGCCTTCGGGGTGGATGATTTCCAAAGTGTCGCCGACGGCAAAGCGGTTTTTGACTTCCACCGTTGCCCAGCCTTCGGCGTCGATTTCGGTAACGTGTCCGACGTATTGGCTTTGTTTGGCGGTGGAATGGCCGCTGAGGTAGTTTTGATAGTCTTGGGTTTGGTGGCGTTCGAGGAAGCCGCTGGTGTAGCCGCGGTTGGCGAGGCCTTCAAGTTCGCTCAGCAAACCGTAGTCGAATGGACGACCTGCGACGGCATCGTCAATCGCTTTGCGGTAGGACTGGGCGACGCGGGCGACGTAGTAGAGCGACTTGGTGCGGCCTTCGACTTTGAGGCTGTCCACACCGATTTTGGCGAGTTTCTCAACGACTTCGATACCGCGCAGGTCTTTGGAATTCATGATGTAGGTGCCGTGTTCGTCTTCCATAATCGGCATCATTTCGCCGGGGCGGTTGGACTCTTCAATCAGAAAAACTTTGTCGGCGTAGGGGTGGCGTTTCTGACCGTTGATGCCTTCGAAGTTTTGGTTGGCTTCTTCTTGGGCTTTTTCAAAGTTGAAACCTTGCAGAAGCTGGGCGTCGCCCGCATCGCTTTCAGTGGCGTTGTGGACTTTGTAGTCCCAGCGGCAGGAGTTGGTGCAGGTGCCTTGGTTGGGGTCGCGGTGGTTGAAATAGCCCGACAATAGGCAACGGCCTGAGTAGGCGATGCACAATGCGCCGTGGATGAAGACTTCGAGTTCGATGTCGGGGCATTCTTGGCGGATTTCGGCGATTTCTTCCATGCTCAATTCGCGCGACAGGATGATGCGCTCGACGCCGATGTTCTGCCAGAATTTCACGCCCCAGTAGTTGGTGGTGTTGGCCTGTACGGACAGGTGAATCGGCATCTCCGGCCATTTTTCGCGCACGGTCATAATCAAACCCGGATCCGCCATAATCAGCGCGTCGGGTTTCATGGCAATCAGCGGCTCCATGTCGGCGACGAAGGTTTTGAGTTTGGAATTGTGCGGCAGGGTGTTGACGGTCAAAAAGAATTTTTTGTTGCGCTCGTGCGCTTCTTTAATGCCTTGCTCGAGGACGTCGAGTTTGGCAAATTCGTTGTTGCGGGCGCGCAGGGAGTAACGCGGGCTGCCGGCATAAACGGCGTCTGCGCCGTAGTCGTAGGCGGCGCGCATACGTTCGAGGCCGCCGGCGGGAAGGAGGAGTTCGGGTGCTTTCATGTTTGTGCTTTATAAAAGGTTTCAGACGACCTTTTGAATCACGGGGAAAGGTCGTCTGAAAAGGTGTTTTAAGGATGGGCGGATTATCCGCTTTTTTATTGGGACGGTCAATTTTACGGCAGCATATTGGGATTGTTTGGCGTTGTTTTTTCAGAGGAAAACGGATTTAAGAGGGGCAATGGGCGGATAGGTGCGACGGGCGGGGAAATGTAAAAAACGGACGGCAACCCGATTAATTTAACAAAAAGGCATTCAAAGAATGTATTTTCTTGTAAAATATCGAGTTTCATTTTTCCAATGTTCGGGAATCGGGCGGCTGCCGCAAACCGTTTCCCGGAGTTTTAGACAGGCGGACGAGTATGGATTTTCGGTTTGACATTATTTACGAATACCGCTGGATGTTTTTCTACGGCGCGCTGACGACGCTGGGTTTGACCGTAGTGGCGACGGCGGGCGGCTCCGTATTGGGTCTGCTGCTCGCGCTGGCGCGCTTGATTCATCTGGAAAAAGCGGGTGCACCCATGCGCGCGCTGGCTTGGGTTTTGCGTAAGGTTTCGCTGCTGTATGTAACGCTGTTCCGTGGTACGCCGCTGTTTGTGCAGATTGTGATTTGGTCTTACGTCTGGTTCCCGTTTTTCGTCCATCCTACCGACGGTTTGCTGATTAACGGCGACGAGGCGGTGGAAATCCGACGTTCTTACGGCGCGCTGATTGCCGGTTCGCTTGCCTTGATTGCCAACTCCGGCGCGTATATCTGCGAGATTTTCCGCGCGGGCATCCAGTCCATCGACCGCGGTCAGATGGAAGCGGCGCGTTCGCTGGGGCTGACTTATCCGCAGGCTATGCGCTATGTGATTCTTCCGCAGGCTTTGCGCCGTATGTTGCCGCCGCTTGCCAGCGAATTTATTACGCTTTTGAAAGACAGCTCGCTCTTGTCCGTTATCGCCGTGGCGGAGTTGGCTTATGTGCAAAGCACGATTAGCGGCCGCTATTCCGTTTATGAAGAACCGCTCTATACCGTCGCGCTGATTTATCTCATGATGACGACTTTCTTAGGTTGGGTGTTCCTGCGCTTGGAAAACCGTTACAACCCGCAGCATCGTTGATTTCCCAAGAAGCCGATTGTTTTCGGCTAGGGCAATATCAAAAGGTCGTCTGAAAACCGATTTGGGTTTTCAGACGACCTTTTGGTTTTTGGGATTTACAGACCGAATAGGGCGGTGTCTCCTTTGCCTTGGCGGATGAGTTCCGTTCCGTCGGTCATGTCGATGACGGTGGTCGGCTCAGTACCGCACCAGCCGCCGTCAATGACCAAATCGACGCTGTGTTCGAGGCGGTCGCGGATTTCGTAAGGGTCGGTCAGCGGCTCGTCGTCTTCGGGCAGCATCAGGGTGCAACTGAGTAGCGGCTCGCCCAATTCCTGCAACAGGCTCAAGGCGATGGTATTGTCGGGCACGCGCAGGCCTATGGTTTTGCGTTTCGGGTGCAGCGTGCGGTTCGGGACTTCTTTGGTCGCTTGCAGGATGAAGGTGTAGCTGCCGGGGGTGGCGGCTTTGAGCTGGCGGAATTGGGCGTTGTCGACTTTGGCGTAAGTGCCCAATTCGCTCAAATCGGCGCACATGAGGGTCAGGTGGTGTTTCAAGTCGATTTTGCGGATGGCGAGGATGCGTTCCATCGCGGCTTTGTCGCCGAGTTTGCAGCCGAGCGCGTAGCAGGAGTCGGTGGGGTACACGATGACTCCGCCGTTGCGGACGATGTCGGCGGCTTGTTTGATCAGGCGTTCCTGCGGGTTGTCGGGGTGGATGGCGAAGAATTGTGCCATGGCGGTTTTCCTTTTGGCAGTTTGTGTTGCGGATATTTTAAAACCGATGCTTTGAAATGACAAAAGGTCGTCTGAAAATACGGTTTCGGAACGGAAACTGCGTTTTCAGACGACCATTAGGATTGTTAAATGTCAGGGGAGAGAACAGCCTTCAGGTAAAATAATACGGCAGTTGCTCAGGCTAGAATCAGCTTTACATTTCGCCAATGCGACAGCTTCTGCTAATCCTTTTTCTGTACCCATATAAAAAGAACGCCAATGCCCCGGAGGATTAATTGCCTTGCCTTCGGCTCCAGCAATACATCCATTCCTAACCCATGAAACTATTTTGCATGAACCTTGAGAATCTCTTTTCCTGCACTCAGCCAGAGCAGTTTCCTTCGCTTTAGACAAAGAGTCCTGATTTAATACGCCGCTTACGTAACCTGTATCCGGATTCACAGCTACAGCACCGTATTTAGAAGGGAGATATATAGTAGTGGTCTTAGGTCTGCTTACTTGACCATTATTCATAGAACCATTGTAATAGGGATCGTTTGCCAAAATAGGGGCCATACAATGGGGGTCTCCGGAAGGGCCGCCGCCAATGCCGGGCGAACAGGCAAAGGAGACGGCGGAAGACGCGCCAAGACAAAGGGTTAAAATAAATTTATTCATAAAGGGATTCCTCATTTATTTTTCTTGGGATCAATCACATCTTTGTTGTCAGAGGCTTGTCTTAAAGCCGATTGTCTTTGTAATTCCATGATAATGATATTAGACACGGAATTTTTTGATGTCAATATTCTATGTATATTGGGATTAGAAGTTTGGTTTGAGGATAGTTTGTTGCTGCATGGTATTCAGCTAAAGAGGCACTATAATTGAATATCGGATTTTGAACACGACTCAGGGTTCGGGACGCAACCACATCCAGACGGCGACGCAGCCGCAGCCCAATGTGGATGCTGCGCCTATCCACCATTGTTCGGGAAAGCGCCAAAACATGAAGATGCAGGATAGGCTCATCATGCTGATGGCGAAGATTTTGGCTTTGCGCGGGACGGCGCCGTTGTTTTCCCAGTTTTGCACCATGGGGCCGAAATAGCGGTGTTGGTGCAGCCAGCGGTGGAAACGGGGTGAGGCTCTTGCCCAGCAGGCGGCGGCAAGGATGATGAAGGGGGTGGTGGGCATTATCGGCAGAAAAATGCCGATAATGCCTAAGAGAAAGGAAACTGCGCCGCAAAAGATGAGTAAGTAGCGAATCATGTTGTTTTGTTGGAAATCTTATTCGGATGCTTTGGTTTTGCCGTGATCAAACGGGCAGCGGGGAATATCGAGCTTGTCCCAGCCTTCGTGTCCCATTTTTTCGAGCAGGGCGATGTTACGCTCGAAAATGGCGGAGGCGTCGGGGAAGGCTTGTGCGGCTTTGGCGATGCTGTCTTCGCGGATGAGGTGCAGGGTGGGGTAGGGCGAGCGGTTGGTGTAGTTGCCGATGTCGTCTGAATCCGTGCCTTCAAATTGGAAATCGGGATGAAACGGGGCGATTTGGACAATGCCTTCCAAACCGTTGTCCACAACGGCGGCATCGGCAATGTCGAGCATTTGGTTGAAGGTGTCGAAGTCGGGGAAAAGGGTCGGGTGGACAAGCAGGGTGGTTTCCAGCTCGTCGGCGGGCGTATCGCCCAAAAGCTGCAATTCGCGGTCCAGGTCTTCGAGGAAACCGTCCAGATGGCGGGCCTGGCTGACGCTGATGCGCACGAGGTTTTTGACGTGCGGCGCTTTGGCGAAGGGGCAGAGGTTGAGTCCGATGACGGCTTTTTCGAGCCATTGGCGGGTGTGTTCGGTTACGGTGGCGGAGTCAGGGGTAGTCATGCGGGAATTAGGATTTGATTTAATTAAAAATAGTTCTCAAGTATAGCATGAAATTCTCTGCTCTCAGGATATCGCCGTTAGGACGGAAAAAGGTCGTCTGAAAATGAAAACGCTGAGAAATACAGGGTTTACGTTTTCAGACGACCTTTACGTTTTGCCTTTAATCGGGGATGAGGTGTCCCAGCGGCAGGGCGGTTGTGTTTTTGATTTCTTTCAACACGAAGCTAGACTGCGCGTCTTGTACGCCGTGGTGAGACAGGAGCGTGTCCAAAACGAAATGGGAAAATGAGTTCATATCGGTAAAAAACGCATGGAGCAGGTAGTCGGTTTCGCCGGTCAGGGCGAAGCAGCTCAATACTTCGGGCCATTCTTGCACCGATTGCGCAAAGTCTTCACGCGCATCTTTTGCCTTGCTGATGGAAACGCGGATAAACGCCTGCAAGCCCAAATGGACGGCTGCGGGGGAGAGTAGGGCGGCATATTGGCGAATGATGCCCGCGTCTTCCAATTGCTTCAGGCGGCGCAAGCAGGGG
>OMHC01000128.1_pt1 | contig 8315 bp, 7 predicted proteins | sample 1646141 | NCBI WGS metagenome assembly OMHC01 (sample SAMN03287617, study PRJEB25206) | human oral metagenome | biome: Human subgingival microbiome; feature: a sample from a patient with with chronic Periodontitis S01-06-R; material: Human subgingival plaque | host: Homo sapiens ...
GAACTGTTCGGCTGGGACAGTTGGCTCTACACTTCTTATGACGATGAAGATGAAGATGACGAAGAATGTGATGAGGAATAAACCGGCAATATTTTTCAGACGACCTTTACCTGCAAACGGGGAAAACCCATGTCCGACATCCTGATTTACCAAACCGAAGACGGCCGCACCCAAGTAAACCTGCTGGTGCAGGAACACACCGTTTGGCTCAATCAAAGCCAACTGGCCGAACTTTTTGACACCTCCGTGCCAAACATCGCAACGCATATCAAAAATATATTGGAAGACAAAGAGTTGGATGAGAATTCAGTTATTAAGGATTTCTTAATAACTGCCGCAGACGGCAAGCAATACCAAGTCAAACACTATACTTTGGAAATGATTCTGGCCATCGGCTTCCGAGTGCGCAGCAAACGCGGCGTGCAGTTTCGCCGTTGGGCTAACGAGGTTTTGACGGGCTATTTGGAAAAAGGCTTCGTGCTGGACGACAAACGCCTGAAAAATCCCAATGGACGCGTGGATTACTTTGACGAACTGCTGGAAAAAATCCGCGATATCCGCGCCAGCGAAATGCGGTTTTATCAAAAAGTGCGCGAACTGTTCAAACTCTCCGCCGATTACGACCCCACCGACAAAGCCACGCAGATGTTTTTCGCCCAAGCACAAAACAAACTGATTTACGCCGTAACGCAGCAAACCGCCGCCGAACTCGTCTGCCACCGCGCCGACGGCAACGCCCCCAATATGGGGCTGACATCCTGGAGCGGCGAACGTGTACGCAAAGCCGATATCGTCATCGCCAAAAACTACCTGACCGCCGACGAAATCGACACACTCAACCGCCTGACCGTCATCTTTCTGGAAAGCGCGGAACTGCGCGCCAAAAACCGGCAAGGCCTGACGCTTTCGTTTTGGCAAAACCGCATAGACAGCATCATCGCCGACAACGGCTTCGCCGTATTGGAAGGCAAAGGCACGCGCAGCCACAAGCAAATGGAAGCGTTTGCCGGCGAACAATACGGACTGTTCAGGCAAAACCGTTTGGCGCACATGGCGCGGCAGGCGGAAGCGGAAGATATTGCCGAATTGGAAGCGTTGAAACGGTAGTTTCAGGCCGTCTGAAAACCCAATTTATAGACACTTAACAAATAAATTTTAAAACACTATGAGTAATATGAGTATTGAAATTTTTACCTTCTTAGGAGGCGGTGCGGTAGGCGCAGTAATCAGCACATCTATCAGCGCATTTGTTGCCTACAAAACCACCCAATCCAATCAAAATTTTCAATTAGAAATGGAGCATCAAAAACATCAAAGGGAACAAATTGAAAAGAAGTTAGCAGAGAGGAAAAGGATGTTACTGGAAATTCATCAATTATTAAGTAGAATTTCTCGTGAGTTTTCTTCGACCGGCATCAATATAAAAAGGGAAGCACAGATAACTGCAGAGCAATATGATGCAACGTATTCAGAAATATGCACATCCTGTGATTTGATCAATGCTTATTGTGATTTATTTTTTCCAGATTTATCGCGCAATATATATGATATATGTGGCGAAATGAATATGTTTTGGGGGACTTTTAAAAGCTATCTCTACTTTCTGGAAACGCAAGCTGACCAAGAACTGAAGCACAGTAAAATGACTGAACTTGTAATCATAGCCAACAAAATCAATGAACATATTAGAACAGCAAAATATAGGCTATCTTCCATAATGGAAAAAATGGAGTAGCCAAAGTGCGGCTGGATTTTTGAATCAGACTTCCCTATTTCCAAACAAAACATTCATTGCTCAATATATCGTATTTGCCTTTCAGGCAGCCTGCACCCATCCAAAGGACCCCCATGAACATCACCCAAATCCTCTCTCAAGAACTCTCCGCCACTGCCGCGCAAATCACCGCCGCCGTCGAGCTTTTGGACGACGGCGCGACCGTGCCCTTTATCGCCCGCTACCGCAAGGAAGCCACGGGCGGGCTGGACGACACGCAGCTGCGCCAGCTTGCCGAGCGGCTGCAATACCTGCGCGAGTTGGAAGAGCGCAAAGCCGTTGTTTTAAAAAGCATTGAAGAGCAAGGCAAGCTTTCAGACGACCTCAGGGCGCAAATCGAAGCCGCCGACAACAAAACCGCGCTGGAAGACCTGTATCTGCCCTACAAGCCCAAACGCCGCACCAAAGCGCAAATCGCGCGCGAACACGGTTTGCAGCCGCTGGCGGACGTGTTGCTTGCCGAGCAGCCGCAGGACGTGGAAGCCGCCGCGCAGGGCTACCTGAACGAAAACGTCCCCGACGCCAAAGCCGCGCTGGACGGCGCGCGCGCGATTCTGATGGAGCAGTTTGCCGAAGACGCGGAACTCATCGGCACGCTGCGCGACAAGCTGTGGAACGAAGCCGAAATCCACGCGCAAGTCGTTGAAGGCAAAGAAACCGAAGGCGAAAAATTCAGCGATTATTTCGACCACCGCGAACCCGTCCGCGCCATGCCCAGCCACCGCGCGCTGGCGGTTTTGCGCGGCCGCAACGAAGGCGTGTTGAACATCGCGCTCAAATATCAGCCCGACGACACGCCGATTACGCAGCAAAGCGAATACGAGCAACTCATCGCCCGCCGCTTCAAGGTTTCAGACGACCACAAATGGCTGCGCGACACCGTGCGTCTGACTTGGCGCGCGAAAATCTTTTTGTCGCTGGAACTTGAAGCCTTAGGTCGTCTGAAAGAAGCCGCCGACACCGACGCGATTACCGTGTTCGCCCGCAATCTCAAAGACTTGCTGCTCGCCGCGCCCGCCGGACGGTTGACTACGCTGGGTCTCGACCCCGGCTACCGCAACGGCGTGAAATGCGCCGTGGTGGACGACACGGGCAAGCTGCTGGATACGGTCATTGTCTATTTGCACCAAGAAAACAATATGTTGGCAACGCTGTCGCGCCTGATTAAGCAGCACGGCGTGAAACTCATCGCCATCGGCAACGGCACCGCCAGCCGCGAAACCGACAAAATCGCAAGCGAACTGGTGCGCGGAATGCCGGAAATGGGGCTGCACAAAATCGTCGTCTCCGAAGCCGGCGCGTCGATTTATTCCGCGTCCGAACTGGCGGCGCGCGAGTTCCCCGACTTGGACGTTTCCCTGCGCGGCGCAGTATCCATCGCCCGCAGGCTGCAAGACCCGCTCGCCGAGTTGGTCAAAATCGACCCCAAATCCATCGGCGTGGGGCAGTATCAGCACGACGTGAACCAAAGCCAGCTCGCCAAATCACTGGACGCGGTGGTCGAAGACTGCGTGAACGCCGTCGGCGTAGACGTGAATACCGCCTCTGCCCCGCTCTTGGCGCGGATTTCCGGCTTAAATCAAACCCTTGCCCAAAACATCGTCGCCTACCGCGATGAAAACGGCGCGTTCGACAGCCGCAAAAAATTGCTGAAAGTACCGCGTTTGGGCGAAAAAACCTTCGAGCAGGCAGCAGGCTTTTTGCGGATTAACGGCGGCAAAGAACCGCTGGATGCGAGCGCCGTCCACCCCGAAGCCTATCCCGTCGTCGCCAAAATGCTGGCGCAACAAGGCATTACCGCCGCCGAACTCATCGGCAACCGCGAGCGTGTGAAGCAAATCAAAGCGTCCGACTTCACCGACGAATGCTTCGGCCTGCCGACCATTTTGGACATCCTGTCCGAACTGGAAAAACCCGGCCGCGACCCGCGCGGCGAATTTCAGACGGCCTCATTTGCCGAAGGCATCCACGAAATCAGCGACTTGCAAGTCGGCATGATACTCGAAGGCGTGGTTTCCAACGTCGCCAACTTCGGCGCGTTCGTGGACATCGGCGTCCATCAGGACGGCTTGGTGCACATCTCCGCCCTGTCCAATAAATTCGTCCAAGACCCGCGCGAAGTGGTGAAAGCCGGCGACGTGGTGAAAGTGAAAGTGCTGGAAGTCGATGCCGCCAGAAAACGCATCGCGCTGACCATGCGCTTGGATGACGAACCGGGCGCAGCCAAAGGCAACAGGTCGTCTGAAAACGAGCGTAGCGAGTTTCGCCAAAACAAACACTCCGAACGCCGCGACCGCAAACCCCAACGCAACGACCGCGCCCCGACCAATTCGGCGATGGCGGATGCGTTTGCGAAGTTGAAGCGGTAAGGCGGGTATTAAAAAGAGCTGCAAAATGATTTGCGGCTCTTTTTTTAAATCGAATCCACTATATTTGATAAACATGCCCAAAGTTCAAACCCTTCTGCCAAAGAGAAACGCCAATTCAGACGACCTGAAAATGCAAAAACCGCCCCAATCAGGCGGTTTATATCATTATTTTTTAAACCATCAATAAATATTGAGCGGTAGGCTGCGATCACCCAGAATGATAGGATCGGCAGCCACAATGCCATCATTGACAATGACTGATGTAGTCTTGACGGAGCCGGTGACGGCATTGAGGTGTCCCCATATATAGACCAGCCCTATCGGAGAGGGTTGGATTCTGGTCGGTTTGCCCATCAATGCAATCACTTCTCTTTCACTCATGCCCTGCCTGATTTGCCGGGCGTTGGTCCAGCTGAAATTATTACCGAAACAGCCTGCCAATGTGACGGAAACAAGGGCAGCCAAAAACAACTTCTTCATTTATTATTCCTTTTATCATACAACAGTGTCGATTATGACATTATGCTTTAATGGCAATGCAATTGCAACCAGCCGTCATAACCGATGGCTTGCAGATATAAACAGGCGTATAGTTTGAGATATTGCAAACCCATCATCACCATCCAAGGAGTCCAAACCATGAAACCTGTTTTATTTGCCGCGCTGATTTCCTGTTTTTCCGTTGCTGCCTATGCGGCCTGTACCGACAGCCAGCAGCAGTGTGTGATTTATAAAAACGGTAATGTCGCGGCTGAAGGCGGCTGTACGGTCAACAAGTGTCAGAATGCCGATGCGCAGGTGTTGAAATGGAAGCTGAAAAACGGTAAAGGCGTAACCGTCGAAATCGGGAAAAACGGCAAGGTTTTAGTGAACAAAAAACCGGGAGCGAAGGCGAGCAACAGCAACGCGGCGGGCATGGGCTTGACGTGTTATGCCGCCGATGCGGACAAGCGTGAGCAGTTCTGTTCGACCAATTATTAATACAGGATTGGCATGAAAAAGGTCGTCTGAAACCTGAATCGGTTTTCAGACGACCTTTTGTTTGAGCGTATCGCTATCAGCGTTTGACGCCGCTGAGCCTTGCCCAGCCTTCGTCGATTTCGGCGGGTTCGATGTCGAACCATTGGCGGTAAATGCCGCTGAGTTCTTCAACTTGTTCGTCCAGTAAACCGGACAACACGATGCGGCCGCCCTGTTTGGTGCGGGCGGCGAGCATTTCGCCGAGCATGCGCAGGGGATTGGCGAGGATGTTGGCGACGACGATGTCGAATTGTCCTTGCGGCAAACCGTCGGGCAGGTAGAACTGTGCATCGACGTTGTTTTGTGCGGCGTTGTCCTTGCTGGCGCGGATGGCTTGTTCGTCAATATCGACGCCGACGGCAGAACCTGCGCCAAGCTTGAGGGCGGCGATGGTCAGGATGCCGGAGCCGCAGCCGTAGTCGAGGACGCTTTCGCCGCCTTTGAGTTGTGTGTCCAGCCACTTGAGGCAGAGGCGGGTGGTCGGATGGCTGCCGGTACCGAAGGCAAGGCCGGGGTCGAGCTGGAGGTTGACGGCATTGCTGTTGGGCGCTTCGTGCCAAGAGGGGGTAATCCACAGGCGTTCGGAAATTTGGATGGGGTCGAACTGCGCTTGGGTCAGGCGCACCCAGTCTTGGTCGGCAAGGATTTCGCTGGTGTATGCCAAGTCTTTCAACCCGCATGCTTGGCTGGCGGCTTGAATCATGGCTGCGGCATCGTCGTTTTCACCGAACAAGGCGATGACTTTGCTTTGCTGCCAGATTTGTTCGGTCGGCATACCGGGTTCGCCGAAGATGGCTTGTTCGTTTTCGGTGCCTGCGTAGGCATCTTCAATGGCGGCGGAGAGTGCGCCGTGTTCCATCAGGGCGTCAGCGAGGCGTTCGGCGACGGCGTCGTTGACGTTGATGGTGATTTGTTGATAGGACATGATGGGCTTTCTCGGTGGGGTCGTCTGAAATTAGGAAACGACGGTCAAATACGCAATTTTGGTTGTTTGCGGTATGTTTCGGCTATTGGCGTAACAGTGTGATTGAATCGTTTTTTTTGCCTGAACACGTTTTTTCTTGCGTGAAATGGCGGCGGACAGGCTTACTCAGTCATAATTATAGGCTTGTCGGCAATCGCGGTTGTATGCCCGAAATCAGAATTCAACCTGTCTGAAAAAAGGTCGTCTGAAAGCCATTCGGTTTTTCAGACGACCTTCGACTATCCAAACGGGACGGTTTTATTTGTCCTGTTTGGCTTTGCGTTCTTCCAGCCAGTGTTCCAGATAGTGGATGCTGACGCCGCCTTTTTCAAAACCGGGGTCGCTGAACAAATCGCGGTGCAGCGGGGTATTGGTTTTGATGCCGGTTACGGCAAGCTCGGCGAGGGCGACGCGCATTTTTGCCATTGCCTGCTCGCGGGTTTTGCCGATGACGCAGACTTTGCCGATCAGGCTGTCGTAGTACGGCGGGATGCGGTAGCCTTGGTAAATATGGCTGTCCACGCGGATACCGAAGCCGCCGGGCAGGTGGCAGCTTTCAATCAGGCCTGGGCTGGGGATGAAGTTGTACGGGTCTTCGGCATTGATGCGGCACTCGAAAGCATGGCCTTCGATGTGGATGTCTTTTTGCTTGTATTGCAAAGGCAGGCCGCCGGCAATGCGGATTTGTTCCTGTACGATGTCCACGCCGGTAATCAGCTCGGTAACGGGGTGTTCGACTTGGACGCGGGTGTTCATTTCGATAAAGAAGAATTCGCCGTTCTCATACAGGAATTCAAACGTACCTGCGCCACGGTAGCCGATACGTTTGCAGGCGTCGGTACAGGCTTTGCCGATTTTTTCGCGGGCTTTTTCGTCGATGAAGGGAGCAGGTGCTTCTTCAATGACTTTTTGGTGACGGCGCTGCATGGAGCAATCGCGCTCGGCAAGGTAGATGGCGTTGCCGTGTTCGTCGGCGAGCACTTGGATTTCGACGTGGCGCGGGCGTTGCAGGTAGCGTTCCATATAGACCATCGGGTTGCCGAACGCCGCGCCTGCTTCGGCTTTGGTCATTTCGACGGACTTGATGAGGTCTTCTTTTTTCTCGACCACGCGCATACCGCGTCCGCCGCCGCCACCCGATGCTTTGATAATCACGGGATAACCGACTTTGTCGGCGGTTTTGAGGATTTCGGCGGGATCGTCGGACAGGGCGCCGTCCGAACCGGGAACGCAAGGTACGCCCGCTTCAATCATCGCGTGTTTGGCAGAAACTTTGTCGCCCATCAGGCGGATAGTTTCGGCTTTGGGGCCGATGAAGATGAAGCCGGATTGTTCGACCTGTTCGGCAAAATTGGCGTTTTCGGCAAGAAAGCCGTAGCCCGGGTGGATGGCATCCGCGCCGGTAACTTCTGCTGCGGCAATGATGGCGGGAATATTGAGATAGCTTTGTGCGGAAGCGGCAGGGCCGATACACACGGATTCGTCGGCAAGTTTGACGTGCAGACTGTCTTTGTCGGCTTCGGAATGCACGGCGACGGTGGCGATGCCCATTTCACGGCAGGCACGCAGGACGCGCAGCGCGATTTCGCCTCGGTTGGCGATTAATACTTTTTTCAGCATGATGACCTTTCCTGTGGTTTCAGACGACCTGCTTGTTACCTTTTGCCCAACGCATTGCGGATTTTTTCATCGGTCTTGTATTGGCTTAACGCGTACACCGCCCACATGGCGGCAGGAATCCAGCCGATTAAGGTGAATTGGAGAATCAGACAGATGATGCCCGCAATCGGACAGCCGATGGTGAAGAATACGGCGAAGGGCAGGAAGTGGCTAACAGCAGGCGCATGGTGGAAATCCTGAGTTGGAAAGCATTTCAGACGACCTCTCCGCAATCCGGAAGGTCGTCTGAAAACGGATTATTCGATGATGAAGAGCGGCTCGCCAAATTCCACAGGCGTACCGTTTTCCACCAGAATTTCTTTAACCGTGCCGGATTTCTCGGCTTCGATTTCATTCATCAACTTCATCGCTTCGATGATACACAGCGTATCGCCGGCTTTGACTTGCTGGCCGACTTCGACGAAGGCGGCGGCATTCGGGCCGGGCGCGCGGTAGAACGTACCGACCATAGGCGATTTTTGCGCGTTAGACAGGTCGCGGGCGGCAGGCGCTGCGGGAGCGGGGGCTG
>OMHC01000143.1_pt1 | contig 7943 bp, 5 predicted proteins | sample 1646141 | NCBI WGS metagenome assembly OMHC01 (sample SAMN03287617, study PRJEB25206) | human oral metagenome | biome: Human subgingival microbiome; feature: a sample from a patient with with chronic Periodontitis S01-06-R; material: Human subgingival plaque | host: Homo sapiens ...
CTTAGAGAATCGTTCTCTTTGAGCTAAGGCGAGGCAACGCCGTACCGGTTTAAAGTTAATCCACTATATTTTGAAGGCAAGTGGCGTTGTGTTCTGCCGATATCGGTATCGTTTCCTTTGAATTTGAACCAAACCAGGCTGTATACTTTATGACTTGCCGCTGCTCATACCACAACAAGGAAATCTATGGATTGCTGGGAAATTCTGCACATTGCGCCTACCGGTGACGAACGTGCCATCAGGCGCGCTTATGCGAAGCTGTTGAAATCGACGCGTCCGGACGATGACGCGGAGGGATATCAGCGGCTGCGCGAGGCATTTGATGAGGCTTTGTCGCGTGCGCCCTACATCAGCGAGGAAGAGGACGCAGACGATTGGTCTTGGGATCATGCCGATAACGATGAGGCAGATGTTTCAGACGACCCTGATGAACATACCGAATATGTTGACGAGGAGGCGGCAGAATATGAATCGACCCAAGCCTATCCGTACGATACATGGAAAGACGCAGAAACAGACCGTATTGAAGAAACTGATGTTTCAGACGACCCCTACGAATATAGCGGCGCAACTGCCGAGGCTTATTCATACCATGGATACGATGGCGTAGATGCGGATTATATTTTGGCGGAAATCGGACGCATTCAAGATGAAGGGAAAAGTGAAGCGTTGGAACGCTCCTGGCCCGACATCCGCGCTTTATTGGACCGGCTGCCTTTGGGCGAATCGGAATATATTGCTTGGGATTTTTTGGATTTTCTGCGCGATCGGTATATTTCGAATATCATCGTATGGGCGCAATGGGCGTCTTATTTCCGCTGGCACGAGAGCCGCGAAGTTCTCCACCGTATGAGCACGGACGAGCTGGAGTGGGTTTATGACTGCATCAATGCGGCAGAAGTTTTATCTGACAACGCCAATGGCAAATTCCCGCTCTTGCACAGCTTGAACCGCCTGACCGAGCAAGGGCGCGATATGCGGGCAACGGTGAATGCGTTTTTCCTGAATACGGCTTTACAGGAAGAAATATCGCCATCCGTACGCACGGCGCTGATGAGGCGCAAGACGAAACTGACGTCTGTTTTACAGAAAGCGCAATCATGGCGGCAGATGCGGATTGTGCTGCCGATTGTGGCGATATTCGTCGCCATGTTTACAGCGGCAGCCGATGACGCTTTATCCGCCTATATCGAGGCGTATTATTCGTTGGCCCTCGTCTCCACCCTCACGCTGGCGCTCTTGTGTTTCTTGGTCAATGTCTGCCGAAGCATATTTTTCACATGGCTGCCGTCTCTCTACAAACTCTTCACGGCGACTTTTGTATTTAAAAAAGCGGCGATTGTGCGTGCTTTCGTATTGCCTGTCGTGATGACTGCCGTGTGCCTGACCCCGACCGGTTCGGTAATGTTCTTCCTGCTGACCGTACTCGCATGGATATATTCATGGTGTACCTTTTTCTCCTACATCAAAAGCGAACGGAGTATTGTCGGCGGCCTGACGGTCAATCTGTCATTGATTGCCATGTTTCCGATAATCAATGTGCTAAACAAACATTTGGAGCAAACGGCGGGCAACTCGGTATTGCTTATCCTGACGGCTTTGATGATATTGTTGTGGTTCAACGCCAATCTGTATCTACGGTCGTTCCATCCCCACCTGTCGAAAAAACAGGCGCAGTTCCTGCTGGTACCTTGTTCGCCCAACGCATCCTTCCCTATCAGAGCAGCCGCTTCATTCGCCTCCGCACTGGTTTGGATGCTGACGCTGCCGCAGCGATGCGCCGACTATACCGAACGGGATGATATTTGGACGCCTTTGGGTTTCGGCGTACTGGCATGTATGCTGACGCTTATCCTGCCGCTTGGCGGAAATCGGATGCTGTGGTTTTACCCGACCGCATTCGCACTCGGCTGGCTGGTGCTTGTTTTGAAACAAAATGCCTACCGCAGCCTGATGCGGGCATAAGCTAAAGGTCGTCTGAAAAGTTTTCAGACGACCTCAACTATACCGTACAACGCTGTTTTCATTTTTCTGCAACAGATTTATTCCATAAGGAATCCGCATGACTTTACCTGTTTTAGCCGTGACTTCGGGCGAACCTGCCGGCATCGGCCCCGATATCTGCTTGGATTTGGCGTTTGCCGATTTGCCGTGCCGCTGCATCGTGCTGGGCGACAAAAATCTGCTGCAAAGCCGTGCCGAACAATTAGGCAAAACCATCACCCTGCAAGATTTCGACCCGCAGGGCGGCAAGCCCGAACGCGGCATATTGGAAGTGTTGCACATTCCTTTAGCCGCGCCCTGCCAAGCGGGCAAACTCAATCCCGCCAATGCCGCCTACGTCCTCAAACTGCTGGACGCTGCCTATCAAGGCATTTCAGACGACCTCTTCGACGGCATGGTTACTGCGCCGCTGCACAAAGGCGTCATCAACGACGGACACGCCAGCGATCATTTCTTCAGCGGCCACACCGAATACCTCGCCGAAAAAAGCCAAACCGAACAAGTCGTCATGATGCTCGCAGGCGGCGGATTGCGGGTGGCGCTCGTCACTACCCACCTTCCGCTCAAAGATATCGCCGCCGCCATTACCCGCCCGCTGGTCGAATCCGTGACCCGCATCCTTCATGCCGACCTGCGCGACAAATTCGGCATCGCCCGCCCCCGCATCCTAGTGACCGGACTGAATCCGCACGCAGGCGAAAACGGCCATCTCGGCCATGAAGAAATCGACGTCATCATCCCCGCGCTCAAGCAGCTGCAAAGCGAAGGCATAGACGCACGCGGCCCCTATCCCGCCGATACGGTGTTCCAGCCCTTTTTACTCAAAGACGCCGATGCCGTTTTAGCGATGTATCACGACCAAGGGCTGCCCACGCTCAAATACGCGGGCTTCGGGCAAGGCGTCAATGTCACGCTCGGACTGCCCTTTATCCGCACTTCGGTCGATCACGGTACCGCCCTCGACCTTGCCGGAACGGGCAAAGCAGACTCAGGCAGCCTCATGACTGCCGTTGCCACCGCATTGGAAATGGCGCGCCATATCAACCTGCATTCCTGCAACCGGATTTCGTTTATCAAATAAGTTCTTGACGCCAAAGGTCGTCTGAAAACCAGCAACGCCAGCCGAAACGATATGCGGCTTACCTGACAAACGAATCCACAAACTCGGCGCAGTCCTCGCTGCTGCACCTTGTTTTTAAAGTCTTCAGATGTGCAAACAACTGCTGTTTCTCGCTGTCGCTCAGCTTATGCCCTTTGTCATCACGGACTTGGTTGTACTTAGGCGTATTTTTGGCATCAAAACCACGGTTGATAAAGAAAACCGTTTCCTTGCCTGCCGCGTTGCGCACGGTCAGCATCATGCTGCCGCCGTCTGCCGCGATGGCGCATTTATTTTCAACAATGGCGGTGTAGTCGGTGTACATGGCTGATCTCGGTTTGGCTTGGCTGTACGCCGCTTGACTCAATAAAACGGCGACAGCGATCGCAATAAAATGCTTCAACATCATTTGCTCCATTTGCGTTTTCAGAGTGCGCAGCCTGCCTGTGGTACGACCTCTTCCGATTTCCGACTTCTATGCCGCATCCGACGATTCTTCCTTTACCGCGTCCAGCAGCGGTATCAGCAGCTCTTCCACCAATCTTTGGAACAACGCTCCTTCTACCGGTTCGGTATCTTCGTTGCCGAACACTAAGGCGACTTCGGTATAGTCTTTTTGCCCTTTGCTGACTTTGTTGCCGTGGTATTCGGTGCGGGCTTTGTTCAAGGCATCTTCCCAGCTCTGTTTTTTGCCGTAGGCTTCGGCGGCGGCGAGGCTGGTTTTGGCGAAGAAAGGCAGCGGGCGCGTTTGTCCGAGGTTAAAGAATGCCAGCCATTTTTGCAGCATTTGTTGCGCGTGGCTGCCGGATATTTCGGGATAACTCGTTGTTTCTTCAGGCTGAACGATATGGGTTTGGCGGGTTTCGGTTTCAGACGGCCCTACCGCCGACCCTACTGCGCAAAAGATTAAATGTTCGAGCAGGAGGGCGATGCGTTGCGGTGCGTTGGGTTTGCGGTCGAGGTAGAACACTTGGCCGCATTGGTACAGGTTGCCGAGGCTGCCTTGCAGGGTTTGCCCGTCGAACGGAACTTCGTAAGCGAAAGGCGGCAGTTTGGGGCTTTGCAGCAATGCGCCGTCTATGCGTTTGGCTGCGGCTTGGAAATTCTGCTGCCACAATTTACCCAATTCACCGGCGGGCAACAGGCTTTCGGCGTCGAGGCGGACGGCGGTTTCTTGAAAGTCTTGGTTGTGGCGGCGGGCGTCGAGATAGGCGGCGGCGATTTTGTCGGCGCGTTGCGGCTCGAAGGGTTCGGCGGATTCCCATGCTTCGTCGCGATAGGGTTCGCGCCAGCCCAAGGTTTGTTGCAGCCATGCTTTGACGGGATTTTTCCAGAAGCGGATGAAGTCGTCCTGCCAGACGGTCGGGACGGGGGTGTTTTCTTCGAGGGCTTCGCTGAAAAACGGACGCACCTGTTCGCGCGGGCGGTTGAGGGCTTCGGCGTAGTCCTGCCGCGTGCTGAAGAGGTCGTCTGAAATTTTGTCTGCGATGAAATAGCGGTGTGAGAACGGTTGCAGGGGATGTTGTTCGACCCAGTGTTCCGCCAGCTCTTTACTGCGCCGTCCGGTCATGGCGGCGACGGTGTCGATGAGTTCGCTGACGAGGGCGGACGGGGCGAGTTCGTCGTCGTTGCGGATGCTGCGGCCGACGTAGGAGAGATAAAGGATGTTGCGCGCACTGATGATGGCTTCGAGGAAGAGGTAGCGGTCGTCGTCACGGCGGGCGCGGTCGCCTTTTTGCGGGTGTTTGGCAATCAGGTCGAATACGGCGGCTTTGGTGTTGCGCGGGAAATCGCCGTCGTTCAGCCCCAACAGGCAGATGACTTTAAACGGCAGGCTCCTCATCGGCACCATGCTGCAAAAGGTGATGCCGCCGCGCAGGAATCCTGCCTGACTTTCGCTGCCTAAGAAGCGGCGGATGTGGCGGATGACGGTGTGTTGCGGCAAAGTGCCGCTAAAGCCTGCCAACGCGGTTTCTTCCTGCCATTTTGCCAACGCCTGCTCGAACTGCTGCAAGGCGTATTGGTCGTCGGCGTCGGGCAGGAATAATGACTGCACCAAATCGCGGCAGCGTTCCGTCCATTCTTCCGCCGATGCGGGTTTGCGCCACTCGGCGGCAAGACGCGACAGTGTGCGGATGAAAGCTGCAAAGCGGCCGAACACATCGAGGCGGTTGACATCGCCGTGCCACGCGCTGACGTTTTGCCAGAGCGGGCTGCCGTCGTCGGGCAACATCCAACCCAATACGATGCGTTCCAACGCCTGCTGCCAGGTGAACAGATTGTCCGCCGCGCCGCGCATTGTTCCGTCCAAACCCCAATGCACGTTCAATTCGGCAATGGTGTCGTGCAGCAGCGGCAAATCGTCCGCCGTCAGCCCGAAACGGCGCAGCACCAAACCGCTTTCCAACAGCGGCAGCACTTTATCGACTTCAAACCGGCTTTCCAGCAAATCCAGCGTCTGCTCCAGCGCGTAAAGCAGCGGCTGGCGGCGGCTGAGTTTCACGTCCGACACCGAATACGGCAAAGCCTGCGCCCCACCCTGCGCCTGCCCGAATACCGCTTCGATAAACGGGCTGTACGGCTCGATGTTCGGCGTCAAAACGGCAATATCGTGCGGCTGCCAGTCGGGATGTTCGTGCAGAATCCGCAACAGCTTGTCCTTCAAAATCTGCAATTCGCGCAGGGGGCTGTGTGCCGACACAATACGGACGGAGCCGTCGTCCAGCAAATCCGTGCGGCTGTGTTCAGACGGCATCCGCAGATTTTGAATATCGTTTTGCAGGCAGTTCAGCAGCGTGTCGTCTGAAACCTCTTCAAACACAGGCTGCTCCTCCAAGCCGATTTCTGTCAGAAAATCAAAAAAATCACGCCCCTGCTTGCCCAGCGACGCCAAGAGCGGATGCCCCGTCTGCGACAAATCCGCATCGTCGCCGCCCTTCAAAAGCTGCGTCGCCTCAATCACATTGCCCCAATACTGGCCGCTCGGATTGAGCGCGAACACAAACACATCGCAATGTTCCGAAATTTTCTGCAAAAGCTGCAAATACATCGGCGCCATCGTCGAAATGCCGAACACGAAAAACCGCTCGGGCAGGTGCGCCTTATCCAAAGACGATAGCAGCTTTTCCCACAGCGCCACACGGTGCGGCGCGGATTGGTTGCCGTCGTCCAAATACCGCCAAAGCTGCGCCTGCCAGACCTCGTCCTCACCCAGCCCCAGAAGTTTGCCTTCTTGCCAGGCATCAATCCACTGCGGCCGGTACACCAGATACTGGTCGAAAATATCCGCCAACTGCCCCGCCAACTGATAATCCGCCGACTCGCCGCTGCCCAAATAGCTTTGCAAGACAGAGCGGACTTTTTCAAATTCAGAGGTCGTCTGAAAACGCTCGCTGCGGAACAAATCCAAAAGCCGCCAGCGCATCACCTCCGGCGAAAACGGACTGAGCGCGGGAATATCGGGAATCAGCTTCTGCATCAACTGCCACGTCAAACCCGCCGGCAGGCTGAATTGCAAATTCGCCGCCACCCCCAGTTCGCGCGCCAGATACACGCTCAAATAACGCCGCATCCCCTGACTCTGCACCACAATCTGTTCCGCCGCCAAAGCAGACTCAAGCGGTCTGACCCTTTGGATTCCGGCAAACAGGGCGGCTAGCGATTCAAGGCGGTTGGATTGGTAGAGGTAGAACATGGCGATTAAAAGCAAAAGGTTAAGAACGCAAGACAGATTATAAAGTCCCTTGATTTCTCTGCAAGCGCAACCATATAGCCGTCAACCCATCATTCAGAAAAACAGAGGAATTTATGCCGCAAACCGACATCAACCATGCTGATATCCGCACGCGTTTCATCTTTGACGATATGCCTGTGCGCGGTCTGCACGTCCGCCTTGAAAACGTGTGGGAACACATCGCCGGACAAAAACACTACCCTGCCGCCATCCGCCGGGCATTAGGCGAACTCCTCGCTGCAGGGGCGCTTCTCTCCAGCAACCTTAAAAACGAAGGCACGCTCATTGTCCAAGTACAAGGACAAGGTCGTCTGAAAATGCTTGTGGTCGAAGCCACATCAGACAACACCGTTCGCGCTACCGCCCGCTGGGATGAAACCGCCGACATCCGTGATGACGAAAGCCTGACCGACCTTTTGGGCAGCAACAGCGTTTTCGTACTCACGCATCAACCCAAAGATGCCGAACCTTGGCAAGGCGTTGTCCCGCTTGAAGGCGACAATATCGCCCAAATGCTCATGAACTATATCAAACGTTCCGAGCAACTCGATACCCACATCGTTCTCGCCGCTTCAGATCATGTCAGCGGAGGATTGCTGGTACAACGTCTGCCCGAAGAAGAACTGGACACCGAATCATGGGAACTCATCAGCACACTGACCCAAACGCTGACACCGAAAGAGCTAACTGCCCTAGACGCACAACACGTTCTCTATCGTCTCTATCATGAAACCCCGCCGCGGGTTTTCGATCCCGAAAGTATCGAATTTGCCTGCACCTGCTCACACGGCAAAGTCAGCGATATGTTGCTTATGTTAGGCGGAGAAGAAGTTGGCGGTATTGTTGCCGAACAAGGCAGTATCCAAATCGATTGCGACTTTTGCCACACTAAATACGTATTTGACGAAACGGACGTGAACGCGCTATTTGGCGGGGACGTAGTCGGCATAGTGCGCCGGCAAGGCAGTCGTTTCCAATAACGAGCCTTCTTACTGCGACACTAAGGCAGTATTGCAGCCCGCTACCTTTTCAGACGACCTTTCCACATATGTATCCTGATCTGACGGCCGAATGAAGCGGGACAGACATGGCAGCCTTACCCGCCCG